>JACCDN010829537.1_pt1 | contig 50596 bp, 42 predicted proteins | sample 7441691 | NCBI WGS metagenome assembly JACCDN01 (sample SAMN15323439, study PRJNA562643) | freshwater metagenome | isolation source: river surface water | place: USA:Blue River Watershed | collected 2017-08-16 | reverse complement strand
CGCCGTTATTATAAATGTTGGTTGAAGTAATTGAGGTACCAGTGGCATTATTAAAAGTTAGGGTATTGTTTATCAATGTATTACCGCTTGTTCCACCATTAATAACTAGACTTGCACCTGTATCATTACTCAAACCACCTCTAAACACGGCGCCATTTGCAACATACAAACCAGTGCCAGCGCCGGCAGCGAACAAATAACCGCCATTAAATACTATCCCCCCACTATCTCCTGAAAAGAAAGCGTTTGCATTTGCATTCGAAAAATAGTAATCAGCTGCAATTGAACCACCTATATTTAAAGTTCTAAGCACACTGGTGGTAGCAATAGATGTGGTGGCAGAAACATATAAATTGGTAGAGGTAACATTAACCGCATTAAGGTTTGTGCTTACAATATTGGTGGAAGTGATAGCGGTTCCTGAGGCAGAAGTAAAAATTAATTGGCCAGAAAGAGACCCTCCAGTTAAAAGTAAATAATTTGAAGCTGTAATGTTATCCGCTACCATTGCGTTAGTAATAGAATTATTTGGCAAATTCAAACTACCTGACACATACAAATTAGTTGTGGAAGCGCTGACAAACAAAGTGTCTGTCGCAAAAAATATACTTGAAGTAAGATTTGTAAAAACACCTGTAGAAGGATTAGCACCACCGATTGGCGTGTTATTGATTGTGCCACCATCAATTGTTAAACCATTAATAACCATGCCGTCTGTAATAGAATTGGCAGGTAAAAACAAGGCACCAGAAACACTTAAATTTGTAGTCGTAACACTGCCAAACAAACCATTAGTAGAAAAAACTAAAGAAAAAGATGTATTGGTAGTAAAGGAGATTGCGCCGTTTGTAAATTGCATTAGTGGCGTACCAGTAACAGAATTAGCCGAATCATAAAATGCAAAATAATTAGCTGTTGAAGTTCCGACTGCACCACTTCCTCCACCCCCAGCTCCGATCGCATCTGCTAAACATGTAAACTTACCTAAAGCTAAATCATAATTCAAAGTTTGCCCCTCTCCACTACAATCAGCTAAACCAGACTGATAAAAACCCCCTGTAATAGTTGTTGTCTGCATCGTGGTCGAATTGGCAAAATTCGCTAACCCTGAAACATAGAGATTGGTAGTGGTTGTAAACCCAGCAACAAGGTTTGAAATTGTAGAGGTAGTAACAGTTGTGCTATTAAAAGTGAAATTGCCACTAGCGTCTGAAACTGGGATATAGCTGGAACTGGAAACAGTATTTATACCAACACCATCTAAATACTTTGCATTGAAGGCATATGGTACAGCTGTAATTCTTTTTCGCGGACTAAGAACTTCTCCCGCTACAACCACCTCAAGATATACCGAATTATTATTTTGAAAAATAGTAGGGTTGACTGGATTAGTATTAGTGTCACCCAAATTAATACTAAACAATCCTTGCGAAGGTGTAATACTTAATGCCTCTGGAACTCCCACGGTTCCACTAGCTGTATATAAAATACTTCCACCAATTAAATCATCATAGAGAAGAAATTTTATATCCACAGCATTAACTTGTAATAAGCCATCTCTTAACAACTTACCCTGATAAGTAATAATATTTGGAGCGGTCGCTGCCAAAACTTTTTTTGAAAAAAAACCGACTGTTGCAAAAAACAAAACTAGCCCAAATAACACAAAAATGGGAATATTTTTCATTCTTTCTCCAAAGGCTTTCCTCCGGAGTTTTTCTCCTCCTGCCTCAGCCATAAATTCGTCCTTAATACATATACATTATACACTTTTTTTGCCTTATTTAATACGGTAAATATGACTTTGTCGTGTGGATAAGTTCATATAAAAAAATAAAACAAAAAAACCACAAAAAATGTGGTTAAAAAATAAATAATTTTGTCTATTTTTTTCTTTTTATAAAAAAAATAACCAAACCAAATATTAAAATTCCAAATATTATCAAAAATACCTGGCTCCACTGTGGAAAAAACCAGAAATAAGCTATCGCCGATGTCATTTGATTGGACAAACCAAAATTAATTTTAATCTGCGACTGATACAAACCTGGTAATTTAATATTATCTTTCAAAACAACAGACGTGGACAGTACCCTACGCGAACCGGCAAGCAATTTGTTGCCCAAAATCAATGGTTCTGCAAAAATTTCCTCGCCCTTCCAGTTTCTAACAGATACAACGCTCTTTAATTGCACTTCTACATCACCATTATTTTTCAAATTTACCTCAAATTTTCGCTCTCTACTACTAGCTGAATTTTTCACTGGAAGCCATTTTTCTATTAAAAGGGACTCGTTTACAACCCCGGCTACCTGAATAGTAAGCAAAGAAACAATTCTAGCGCCCACTTCACCCCCAGATTCGGCAAACAAGCCCACATAGTATGATCCAGGAGTAGTTTTGTCTGGTACATTAAGAATAAAATTCGCTATTTTAGCTTGACCTGCTTTGATTGATATAGTTTTATTTTCAGGATAAACCCAATTTTCCGCATCAGTTAGACCTCTGCCAAGCACAGGCTTGCCACTATCATCTTGCTTTAGCCCCAAAACACCTAGCTTAAAATCCAAGTCTTTACTCTCTGAATTATTTATTTTTAAAACAACTGTTTGACTAGTATTTGGATCAATCGTTAATAGAATCTTTGATGGAGAAATGCCAAATGCTCTAACTGGATGAATAAAAAAAATTAAAGCTAAAATTATACTACTTAAAAATACACTTCTAATACTCATATAATTTATATTGTTGCTGTTACATCTAAAGTCATAGACCGCGATTGATCTCCGGCCACAGTTGCGTTATTTATGGCGGCTTTAAAAATAACCTCGGTTTCTGATGCTGTGACTGGGGTACTTGAAGATGCTAGATTCAAACTAAGTTCAGCCCTATCATCAGCAAACAAAGCATCGGTTCCCCGCACTGCAATACCAAATTCTTCTTGGCCAGCGGTGACCGAGCCGTCCACAACGCCTGTTAAAGGCAACCTGCCAAAGCCAGGATTATTCAAACTTAAAATATAGCCATCAATAATATCGGTACTTACGGTCGCAACCAAGGATGAACTGGCGACCGTAGCCACATCCAGCGTGCCTAAATCTATAGTACTCGTACTAAGCGAAAGCGACAAATAATAAGAATCCATATACTGATACCCCGCAAGAATTGTATAAGGCTTACCACTACCACTTACTGAAGAATCTACTGGCGACTCACCCAAGGTATCCTGCAAGCTATAGGTGGCGCCCGTACTTAAACCACCGCCCGAATCTACACTGTCGGCGAAAATTGTATAATTTGTTGAAGACATTAAACCAAAACAACGCAGAGGAAAAACCAACGTCCCTACCAAAAAAAATATCAATAGAAAATTTAACTTACGCATAGCTGACTAAAAAATTATTTTGTCTCACCCGCAACTAAGGATTTTATTTTATTAATTATATCCTTATTTCCGGGATTCAACTCTTTTACTTTGTAATAATATTCCAAAGCTTTTTGTTTTTGATTTTCACTTTCATAAAGCAGGGCCAAACTATACAAAGCATTAGAATAATTTGGTTGTAATCGCACTGCCTCTAACCATAATTTTTCTGCGTCCGCCTTATCACCTTTTTGATTACGATTATACAAAACTCTACCCGCATTAAATAATATTTCCGTGTTATTTGTTGCGCCTAACTGCAAAAGATTTTTATAAACATCTACTGCCTTGTCAAAATCTTTGGCAGACTCGTAGGCATTGGCCAGACCAAGATATGAACCCAAATAATCTTTCTTCAAGTCAATTGATTTTTGAAAATATTCGGCTGATTTTACAAAATTATTTTGCGATAAATAATCATTGCCTAAACGCCACATAAGTATAGGGTTGGTTGGCTCAAGATCAATGGCGCTGTTTAAAGATTTAACTGCCCAATCACCAGCATCGGATACTAAAACAGAAGTGTTCTCATACATGGTTGCCAAATTTTCCCAAACTGCCACTGAGTTTGGAGAAATTTCTGTGGCTACCCTAGCCTCATTCACTGACTTTCTCAGATAATCTCCAACTGCCTGCACATTTGGATTTGATTCTTTTGACAATTCTCCGGCTCTTACCAGATAGGCTCTGGCCATAGAAGTGTGATACGAATCATACCCATTTCGTAATGACAGAATGTTTTGTAATTTTGTTTCGATAATTCCAGAGTCCGTTTCCTGCATGGCTTGCGCATATAATTTTTCTGCCACATAAAATCTTCCCCCTAAAATTCCTACCATAATTACCCCAGCCATCAAAACAATCATACTGAATGAAAAGGTTAAATTATACTGAGGCGTATCTTCCATTGTTAGATATTTTTCTTGCACCACATTATGACCAAGAAGAGACATTCCGGAAATTATTATTCCCAGCAACAACCACCAAAATACCCAAAGCGATACACTATAAAAATTGGTCAGCATGCCTATAGTAAACACCAACCAAGCTACTACAACTAAAAACACATCCAGTCGAATATTTTTTTTACTCAGATTAAGACTCACTGATATACCAAAGCTAGCCCCTCGCGCCTTAAACCAGGTGGTAAATACGTGCCCTAAAACAAACAATAAAATAAAGGCAAATCCTAACAAAAGCAAAATTCCACCCTCTGACAAAACAGCAAAAAATGAATTAAAGGGCTGAGAGAATCTCATATTCCAAGCAGTCGGATGAAGATTAAAATCAGCGCTCCTAAACTTGGAAAAATCATTTCCAAAAGTACCAAGGCCACTACCTACCAAAAAGTTTTTTACCCCGGAAAATAAAACTTTTTTTGTGATTCCCCAAGAAGATCCGGCATCAAGAGCCACTTCTGCCGGCAACGTCGCTTGTAAAGATTTGGGACTGCCAAAAGCGATAAACACGGAACAAACTATCATAATCGCAAACAAAGCCGACAACCAACTCAATCTGGCATCCTGTAAAAAACTAACTCCCAGAAGTAACAGCAAGATCAATCCGACAAGCATCACCCACCAAAAAAATCCAAACCCAATCACAAGCAAACTTCCGAAAGACGCAATCATTGTAACAAGATAAAATATATGTCTTACAAACGAAAGATTCTTTTTAATAAGTGATCCTGCCGAAATTATAAACACAGGTATTATCCATAAACCAAAAGCACTACTAGCACTATCAACAGTATTTAAAGCTTGACCAACTAACGGCAAATTTATTTTCAAAACTACTTTGAAGATAAACAAAACTGAAGCCAACCCCCCGCCTATCAAAATCATATCTAAGACTCCTCGCCAACGCTCAGGTGTATTTAAAAAATTAACTAAAAATAAATAAAATACAACTAAGAAAAATAAAAATACGAAATTAAAAACAAATGTTTCGCTCCGTCCCAAGAAACTATCATAACGCGCTAAAGAAAATAAAGATGAAACAAGCCCAATTGCCAAAAATACCAAAAGTGGAATATCCAAAATAGATTGACGATAAAAAATTTTCTTTTCCAAAATAGTTTTGATAGTAAAGAAAAGTAAATTAAAAAGCAGGAATCCAATAAACAAATACTGCTTCGGCATTACAAAAATATTTACAACATTTGTATCAACCAATAAAGGAATCGTAATTATATTTAACAAAATAAAAACATAAGAAAGCGTATCAAAAAATTTGATCAGCTTTTGATTCTGATTAAACATATGCGAAAACAAACAAAATATTAACGAATAAATTATATCACAAATTCTCAGTTAGATACACCACCATTATCACCCCTTGTTCGTTGTATAACTGTCATCCTGAATGCAGTGAAGGATCCCTATCAGGTTTGTTTGTTACGTGGACAGAGATTCTTCGTGGAATTTATCCCCTTTAGGGGGCTCAGAATGACAATAGACGAGCATACCCACCCACTTGACACCCCTATTTTATCCTATTATAATAAGTATGTTCCATACAGCAACAGAATGTTACATGTGAAACAATGATAATTATGACTGAGAACCAACTACCCTCTTTAGACTTCGTGGCGGGCCTTGTTAACAAGTGCGGGGTCTTTATGTGGGTAAAACAAAAAGAATCTGAGGTTCCTGTTTTTCAAATAAAAATGGAGGCTGATGAACTACCCCTACTAGAAATGATTCGGTCTAAGCTAGGTTTAAAAGAAAAAATCTACCAATATTTACAAAATGGTAAACCTTACCTACTTTTACTAGTCCGAAAACGATCTGTGATACAAACAACGCTTGTACCAACCTTCGACGGTAGATTCTGGGGACAAAAGAAATTTCAGTTTGATGAATGGAAAAATAAGTTCTTTGAAAGAAGGCTGGATTTTGTCTATAAGTACCATTCAAAGTAATTGTTCCACGTGAAACAATTGTTTAAATATCAATTCCACAAATTGCCATTCAAAAAAAGCGAACCCCAGCGGGAACCCTTTGGGAGAATCTCTGTCAGTTATGTTAACTTTACACAAAAGTCGAAGAATCTTATCAATAACATAAAAATGGGTCAAATACCACCAATTTGGCTAGTTTATCAACTAAAAAATGTATAAAGTGGATAGATTTGTATACACTAATGTATACAATTGTCCCCATATCCACCTACTTGTACACAGGTTTGTGCACAGATATGCCTTCATAATACACTCCTTGTCATTCCCGACCTGACTGGGTATCCCCCGATCAATTTTCTAGATATCCACTTTGACGGGAGTGAAAATGGCTACTGGCATATATTAACTGGGTAAATAAGGTTCTAAATATAAACAATTAAAAAAAGAGCCCCAATTGGCTCTTTTTTTGCTATTCAAACTTATTTAATACTAAAAAATTCGTCAAAAATTGTGACTAGTTCTGCAAAAGAAGCGTAGCTCTTCTTTAATATATTCATATTACCACCAATCATAGCGGACAGTTTTTCGCCATTTCTATATATACAAAGTATTTTTTTGCCCATAATTTCGGCGCTAGCTACCTCATAACCAACACCTAAGCTCGGTTGAGTCACTTCAGCCACTACAACATCTGACTCTTTGAGCCAACCCATATCTCTATTATAGATAAAACCACTTGGTAAATCCTCACCAATGTTTGTTAGGCCACTATTACCAATATGCTCAGTTAAAACAATGCCAAATTTTTCCAAAAGGGGAATTATTTGAGCATAGAGATCCTTATCTTGACGCCCACCCCTAATGGATCCGGCGAAATATATTTTCATAAATCTTTAAGGATATAAATTATCTACTACATAGTGTAGTAGATAATGACTTGTTTATATACTCCTAGCTTTTAAACCCAGACTAATATGAAATGAACGGCAGTGAAAATAATGGAAACTCTCCCCAAATACTCCTTAAAAAAAATAAAGCCAGACTAGCTACACTTACTGCTAAAATTATTGTTTCTCCCCTCAATTCCGTTTTTAATCGAGAAATTAGAAACAGACTTTCAAAAATTATAGTCAGGAGCAAGGCCACCAAACTATTGACGCCATCAAAAACAAATCTTGCAAAATGAAAAAAAAGTGTAGATAAAGCAACGGCGCTGATTGCTAATAATATTTTTCTTTTGCTTTTAAAACCAAACAAATATAATACAGGAATTTTAACTATTAGAATACTTACGAACGAATACAGTGCAACTAAAAATAGTTTATAAAAATCTGCATAAGTTATACAAGAGCCAAATAATCGACGGCCAACACACTTTGATAACAGGGTACTATGAATAGGCTCGGTGATAGCTCCAGTAATAGTGAGAATAATAAATAAAATCAAGGTTAAGACGCCAGATACCACCAATAACCATTTAAAAATATTTTTAAATTGAAAATTCATAGTTTAAATATTATTTTTTCTTCTTTGGAATTGGTAAACTCTCAGCAGTAATCCGCACCAATTCGCTTAACCACCCACTATCCTCAATCCTTTCTTCGTGAATAAACATAGACACTTTAGCACCTGGATAGGCAAAACCTTCTTGATAAAATTCGTCCACAAACTCTTTTCCCGGCTCTGTTATCTTTATATATAACTTATTATCACACACCAAACCTACAACTTTACCCTCATAATACACAGCATACTCGCCAAACATTTTCCGTGCCAAAACATCCCGGAGTGGGGATAGTTGATCCAAAATGTAATCCATTGTTGACTGTGAGGTGGACATGTAAGGTTAGATTATTTTTTCCAACTCATCCTTCAGCAACGGCACTATCTGTTTTCTCATGATTAGGTTTGGTCGTTCGGCTACAACGCCAGAAAATTTTACACTTAGCATTTTTTCTAAAAGTTTTTGAGTTTTAAAATCAGAAGTAACAAAAAAGTTTTTAACACCTTCAAGTTCAATTGTGTTTTGAAAAATAAAATCTAAACCCATTTCTTTTTTAATCTTTTCCAGCTCTTGCACGATTTCTTCATTTCTCTCTTCAACAAGTTTCTGGGCGCCAATCATTTCGATTTGAGCAATACCTAATTTTTTATTTCCCATCACAAACCAAGCAAAATCACCGTCAATTCTTTGAACTAATTTTCCACCAGATAAATCCGACTTAGCAATAAATAATTCTTTCCAAAAATCTTCTGAGAGTTGCGCGACTTTATTGAGCCAAAGAGCTGCTTCTCTATCGCGGTCAGTAGTGATTGTACCTTTAAAATTAAGGGTATTTGATAATATGGCTCCATAAACTAATATGGCTGATTCTTTAGAAATACCCAAATTATTCTTCATAAATTTTTCAGCAACTAGTGTGGCAGCTGAACCTACTAGTTCTATTTGCACTTTTGCGTTTGGAAATTTATCGGCTTCATGAATCTTGCGATGATCAATAATTTCAATCACTTTTTCTGCTCCGATTTTTCCCTCAAGCCCATTGAGGTCGCTGGCATCTACAAGTATTACTTCATCAAAATCGTCGGCATCTGGGATCATCGCTGGATAAGCAATACCAAAACGATCCAAAATATATTTTGCTTCATCGTGCGGTTCTCCAATAATTCCTGATACGGCACTTTTACCTGTCTTTTGTAAAAATTCACTATAAGCAACGGCCCCGGCCAGACCATCAAGATCGGGATTTACATAACAAGTGACGAGAATTGGTTTCATAATTTAATTTTATTTCCCTTCATAAGTAGTCTTCAGAGCCTCAATATCAAACTTCTTCATTTTGAGAAAAGCTTGTGTGACTCGGTTAATTTTTTCCTTATCACCACTTTTCATCATCTCATTCATGGCCGTTGGCACTACCTGCCAAGACACGCCGAATTTATCTTTACACCAACCGCACTGTTCGGCTTCAGCCACGGCTGAAAGTTTGTCCCAATAATAATCTATCTCTTCCTGAGTTTCACAATTGATTATAAAAGAAACAGCTTCGTTAAATACAAATTCGTGTGGTCCGGAACTATCCATAGCCATAAAACCTTGCCCGCCCAAGTTAAACCGAGAATGTTTGATATAACCTTCTACGTCGCCTTCACCTTTTTCATATGGCACGAGCATTTCTACCTTAGACTCCGGAAACACGCTAGTGTAATACTCAACCGCTTCTTTGGCTTTACCAGCTTTGTCTTGGGTAAACATAAACAAAGGGGTAATTTTCTGCTCCATCTGATGATGTTCGCTCATTGATAGTTGCCATGACAAGCCATATTTGTCTTGCAACCAACCGTACTTATTTGCCCATGGATATGTATCAAATGGCATAAGCGCCTTGCCTCCCTCAATAAGCTTATTCCATGTCACCTCTATCTCTGCTTCGGAATCAAAAACCACAAAAAGTGAAACTGCTGGATTAAATTTGAAGTATGGCCCGGCGCTAATGGCCATAAAATCTTGGCCGGCCAAATTAAAATTTACAATATCACAATCCCCAGAAGGTGTGCCATTGATAGTACTTATGTTCTTTATTTTTGAATTTGAAAACAAAGTTGTATAAAAAGCCGTAGCTTCTTTGGCTTCTTTATCAAACCATAAATGTGGAACAATATTTTGCATATAAAATTTATATAGAAATTACTCCTTACTAGCACAATTAACCATCCATTGTACGCCGAATTTATCAGTACAAGATCCATAATATGCACCCCAAAACATCTTTTGTAATGGCATTTCTACCTTACCTCCCGCGGAAATGGCGGTAAATAATTGTTCCGCCTCCTCTTTGGTATCAGGCTCAAGATTGATATACATATTGTTTCCCATATTTACTTTGAACCCCATTGATTCTGGTGCGTCGGTTCCCATGAGCATATGCCCGCCGAGGATTGGCAAGGCAACATGCATAACCAGATTTTTGTCAGACTCAGCCAAAGGCGGCTGACCTTCTTGAGTTGGCACATCGCCCATACGATTGATGCCACCAACAAATTCTCCACCAAAAACTGATTTATAAAAATTGAATGCTTCTTCTGTGTTGCGAGGAAAATTCAGGTAGGTGCTGGTTCTAGACATATAAATTTTTTATTAATAAATAAAGTATTAAAATTTTCAAAAATTTGTACGAAATTATTTTAAAGGAAATCTGACCACCTTTAATAATTTAAAAAAGGCGAGCTGTATTTATCCAACAAGGTTCCGGATCAAAACATAAATCTGCTTTGATTTGAAAGAATCGTCAATTCTAATAAATTTAACTGAACTACCATCTGTTGAGCAAAAAAGAAACCCTCTACCTTTCTTTTTGTATTCATACTCACTTTTCGCAAAACTATACTCCTTTTCATAAATTGTTAAAACTGAGCTGTTATTTGTTATTTCCCCTTCAAATTTCCAGTCATATTCAAAAGAAATCAGCTTTTCTTTCCATGTTCCAGTAATTTTGCTTTCAGATATAGAAAGTTGAAAAATAGAACCAGCCTCCACCTTCCATTCTCCACTAACATTGTTCAAAATATTACTCTTAATAAATTTTGCTTCTGTAAAACCCAAAAAAAATTTTCTTAAATTTAGCGCTAATTTAATTTTTCCTTTTTCTACCTCATCCTCTGCCTCGCTTCTTTTGGGAAGATCGGATAATGCAGAACTTACATTCGGGTGAGCATCTTCCTTGGAGGCTGCAATACCAAGTATTGATTTAGCTTCCTCTACAAACCCTGCGTTCATCAAGCGGTAAGCAAGATTCGCGCTCGCCAATGTATTGCCAAGCTTCTCGGCTTTTTTATAACTTAGTATTGATTTAATGGGCATTTTTAAGTTGTCGTATTGAACACCTAAATTATTTTGGACAAATTCATGATCAGGGTTAATGTCTCGCGCATTTTTATAATGTAAGAGTGACAGTTCATCAAATTCACTTTCCGCATAGGAATAACCAACTTTAAAAATTAAACCTGTGTCATTTGGTTTTAATTCAACGGCCTTATCAAGAACGAAAGCCCTATTTTCATGATCATTCTCCTTTTCGTATATATCCGCCAAGCTCTCATAGAGCCTAACTTTATTAGAATCATTTGTGGCAATTGTAAGAACATCGCTTAATACTTTGATCGCGTTTTCTTTTTTATTATCTCTATAGAACGAGGAAGAGAGTTGTGAGGCCGCACTGGTCTTTTGTTCTTCTTCTTTCGCTTTTTCTAATGCTTGTGTATAAAATTTTGCAGAATTCTCAAAATCTTCAGAATTGGCATAACAAAAACCAAGCGCGATGTTTGCTTCATATTCAACCTCTGAATCAGTCAAAAAAATCTTAATTCTCTGAAGAGCATCTGTTTTGCCTGCAGTATGAGACAATTTTAAATAAAGTAGCTCATCTTTCTTTCGAGACACTGGATCCGTGTTCAACTCTTGCGTCTTTTTAAATCCCTCATCTGCTCGTGTTTGGTTTTTAACAAGTGTAGAAAAAACCATTTCCCTCCGCCATTCTTCGAGCGTTTTAGGCTCCTCTACCTTTTGAGTCCCGGCTTGCTCTTCTTCTTTCACCTCTTCTTTTGCAAGCTCTTCATCTTTTGGAGGTTCTTCCTTCTTCTCTTCTCCGTTTTCAGCATTTATCTCAAACCCTGTTGTTTTGAATTGTTTTAATCTTTTTATAAAAGCAGAAATTTCACTCTTAAAGACAAAGATAGATACAAGTAGAGCAAACCCCACCCAAAACCAAACAGATGTTAATACTCCCTTAAAAAAATTTAGAGTAAGCTCTAGTTTTTGTATATCGTTAATATTTATTAACTGCTTACGACCAAACTCTGAAAATCCAGTCTCCCCCGAACTGGAAGAAATGTATTGCCCACTACTAACGGTCGTACTTTGGACGAAACGAATCATATTTTATTGATATAATCTAAAATCAGAGTGCCTTAGAAAAAATAAACTTGTGGACCTGGCGAGAATCGGACTCGCGTCTGAGCAATGCGAATGCCCTATACTACCACTGTAATACAGGCCCGACGTGACCCCGCTTAGCGGGGCCAACCACAACGCTGAGCTTTGTGCCCCCAGCATGAATTGAACACACATCTTGCCCTTAGGACGGGCCTGTTCTATCCGTTGAACTATGGGGACATTAATGAAATCATATATGAAAAATTTTGTTTTGGCAATGTAAAACTCCAGGTTGATATTTTCTAAAATTAAGATTACAATTAACCCGACTAGACAAGGATTCTTCCTTTGTCGTCAGAATGACAACTAAAAATATGCAAAATGCTTTACTTATTCTCATTGTACTTGGCCTGGCCGTAGCTATTTTTATTCTATTAAAAAAGAAGGATGACAAACCAAAAGAAGGGGAACAAAACCTTTTTCTCATGCTTCAAAACCAAATCCAAGACCTCAACCGATTGGTAGAACAAAAAATCACTGACACGCACCGAGTGATGACCGACACTCAGACAAACCTAAACAAAACCATCCAGTCTCAATTTGGCCAAAGCATGAAAATAATTACTGATGTCACCGAACGTCTCGCTAAACTAGATGAAACCAATCGCCAAGTTGTGAGTTTTACCGACCAGTTGCAAAACCTGCAAGACATCCTCAAGAACCCAAAACAAAGAGGTATTTTGGGCGAATATTACTTGGAAACACTGCTCAAAAATGTCTTAGCGCCAAGCCAATACCAAATGCAGTATGGATTTAAGAATGGCGAGATTGTGGACGCAGTCGTATTTGTCAAAGATAAAATTATTCCGGTTGATTCCAAATTTTCTCTGGAGAATTATAATCGCATGGTGGAAATTAGTGACCCAACTGAAAAAGCTCGCTTAGAAAAACTTTTTGTAAACGATCTCAAATTACGTATTACCGAGACTGCCAAATATATCCGTCCTGAAGAAGGCACGATGGAATTTGCCTTTATGTTTATTCCACACGAGGCAATCTATTATGATCTGCTAATAAACAAAATCGGCGCCATCACCGAAGACACCGAGAACCTTATCCAGCGCGCGGCTGGAAAATACAAAGTAATCATCGTTTCACCGACTTCTTTCCTGGCCTATCTACAAACAGTCTTACAAGGTCTCAAAGCGATGCAGATAGAAGAGACAACCAAAGATATTATTAAACGAGTAGGGGAAATCGGCACGCATCTAAAAAAATACGAAGAATACCACGAAAAACTAGGCTCATCTCTAGGCACGGTGGTCAATCATTATAATAGTTCGAGCAAAGAATTTAAGAAAATTGATAAAGATGTCATGCGAATTACGGGCAACGCTATGGACTTTGAACAAATTTTGATTGATAAGCCGGATTCAGAAGAATAAAATTGAACCAAAAATATCTTCTAAATTAGCCCGCTGAGTCGGGCTTTTTTATTTAAAAAAAATAAATTTGACAAATCTGCTTATACTATGTTATACATAGTATGTACTAAATATTTAATTTTAAAATATGCCATTTTCTAAACAACTTATGAAAGGAGTTACAGAAACAATCGTACTCCACAGCATTAATCAACTTGGCGAAGCGTATGGATATCAACTTGCGCAAGCCATCAAAGAACAAGGGGGCGGCATCTTGGAGATGCAAGAAGGGACACTATACCCTCTATTGTACCGTTTAGAAAATAAAGATTTAGTCAAAAGCGTCATTAAACAGGCGTCAAGTGGAAAAAACCGTCGTTATTATTCATTGACTACAAAAGGAAAAAAATTGTTAGTAGAAAACAAACAAGAATTAAAGTCATTCTTTTTAGGCGTAAGAGGAGCATTAAATTTGTCTGTTTAATTTTATGACTAATAAAAAAGATTTTTTCTCTGACTTAGAAAAAGCATTACCGTCTTCGTCTTATGTAGAACGTTTTAAAGAAGAGCTTAACAATCACCTAGAAGATGATACTGAGAAAATTATGCAAAACGGATTTGATTCAACACGAGCTCAAGAACAGGCGCTTTGCAATATAGGTGATAGCAATCAATTAACTCGTGCATATATAAAATGGCTTCGTCCTGACCTGCTACTATCTTTTCATTTTGAAAGTCTGATAGTAGGTAGCGTAGCCGCAGTTCTTTGCCTTGGTTATTTTTTTCTTTCTATAACCAGCTTCTTTCGTGAGCAAGCTGGTGACCCCAACAGTTGGGAAGCGTGGGTGTTCTATATCGTGATTCCTTTTCTCTTTTTTTTAATCTTCTACCTATTTTCCATTGCCTTTGCTCTTAAAAAATCAATGGCACCACTACGCCTTCGGCTTATTAGTATTATTGCCGCCCTACCATTTATTGTCATTCTAAGCATTGTGCTTATAGCTGAACAAACAGAAAGGGGCGGTATTTATTTTCCACTTTTTCGTCATGCAATTGCGGCACTAAGCGTTAATTATACAGCCCTTGGTTTTGCTGTATACATACTAATTCGTGGCCTAAAAACCGCTCCCACCCAATTGGCAAAAATAAGAAAGTATGCTGCTTTTCCAACAATTATCACACTGGAGCTGTACTTGATTAGCAGCTCTATGATTCCACATCTCTACCCACAAATGTATTGGCAATTTTTATCAGTGCGCGAACAAATTGATACTTATACTAAAACCGCGCTGGGAGCTGGCATACATCTGACTGATAATGTTATGTATGAAGTGTGGATATTTGGCATACTGTTCGCCATTGTAGCTGTATTCTGTTTGATAAATCTAGTATTATATACTTATAGTAAAAAAAATCACCCTGGTATTAAATTTCCTGGATTTAAATTAGTCTTAGTTAGTTATATTATCTTATTGTTTACAATCCCGCCTGCTCAGAATTTTAACCTCCCTACTAACTGGTTACGTCCGACGACAAATGCCATAAAGATAATCGAGAAAAAACAAACTGGCCCCTTTTACTACTGGTTTCTAAACGTATTTAAAGATAAATCCGGGTATGGCGTCTCTGATATAAATATTGTGAATAATAATTTTATTATTCACAGAGAGGGACCAGACTATATAAATATTTTAACAAATATCGAATCAGTAAATAATTTCAATATAAGGACTGAAACACTTAACGAAGGCGACATTATAAAACTAGGGCAAAATATTACGATACCACACGGAGTACTATCTCAAGGGTTTACCTGCACACCACCGAGCAGTACCATACCATCAACATTTGCTAATAGCGAAGTCGTATTCTGCACCGGCTTAACGTATAATAAAATCCCTATTTTTTCGGGTAATACACCCTATGCTATTCTTTCTATTTTAGTAGATAATCAAAAAAAGTGGGCTCTTATAAATCTAACAGAAATAACAGAAGCTGGTTGGGGAGGGCGTCCTGGTATATATTTGGTATCCTTACCTTAATCTACGGATCAAGCTTGACTTATAGTAAAAAATGTAGTATTGTATTGAGGTTAGAATTAAAAAATTCAGCTCTCGTTTTTCTTAATTCATAATTCTTTATTCATAAATCTTCAATAATTTTATGCCTAATCAACAAAGTGCAAAAAAAGAACTCCGCAAAATGAAAAAGCGCGCCGCTTTAAATAAAGTACGTCGCGATACCTACAAGACTTTGCTCAAAAAAGCTGTAGTGAGTAAATCCACTGATGTGCTAAGATCTGCCCAACAAGCTTTGGACAAAGCAGCTAGAACCGGCGTTATCAAAAAGAATACTGCTTCCCGCAAACTTTCCCGCTTAATGAAGAAACTTAATAAAGCTGCAAAATAATTTTAAGAAAGTTTTCCTACGAACAAATCAATCAGCCAAGACTGGTCCGCAAGACCGGTCTTTGTTTTTATATCTAAATCCAAAAGTTGTTTATAAATATCTTTTAGTTTATCCAAAGAAAACCGTTTGATGAGTGGCAAACTTTTTTTTACTACAAACGGATGTAGCTCCAAGGCTTTAGCCATACTGTCGCTAGAAATATTCTCTTCGCGATTGAACAAATCCCGCATAGAAATAAGAATGCGAAACTGACGCACAATCATACTAAATAAATATCCATCTTCTTGGCCCAATCGGCGCTGATCTTCTATGAGTTTGAAGGCTAATTTGCGGTTACCAACCACAATCGCGTCTACCATATTAAAAATATTATCGTCGGCTTTTTCTTCCAAAAATAACTGCACATCACCCAGAGATATTTCTTTTTTATTACTATACGCCACGAGCTGATCTACCAACGAATTAGCATACCACATATCTCCGCCCGTGTTTTGCGCCAAATAATTCAAGGCTTGCATGTTGATAGTACCGCCACGACTGGTAACTTCTGTTTTTATCCAATTGGCCATAGAGGCGCCGGCAAGCGAAGCAAACTCTTTGGCCCATTTTTCTTTGGCTAATAATTTTTGCAGTTCTTGAGCAATTTTTGTTTTGCCAATTGACTCACCCTGCCAAAAAATTATCACATTTTTTTCAGGTAACTTATTTTCTTTAACCCCTTCAATAAAAGATTCTAAAGTATCTGTGTCTTTGTTAGATAATAAATTCTGAATAACAATTAATCTCTTCTCTGCCAAAAAAGGCGTGGCTGTAATCTCAGACCATAACCGCCCACTTTCTTCCTTTTGCCCATCCAAAACAACCACGTTCATTCCTTGCGGGTCTCGTTCTTTTTTGAACCTGTCTATTTGTTGAGCGAGGTAATGCCGGCTAGAAAATGTATCTTCACCGTAGATATAGATAATCATATGGATACAATTTTAATGCCAAAACAAAAATATAGCAAACAAGGCATGCTGGGCATTGACAAAACTTAAAAAAAACAGTATTTTTTGTATACTCACCAATTTGACCCCCCCTAAAAAGGGGTGTCCTGGAGGAACGATGAGCGAGACGATCCCCCCTGACATGGAGGCTCCGCCACCACCGAATCAAGGAGGTCCGCGGCCACGGCCACGACCGAGACGGCGAGGCGACCAGCCCCTTCCCTGGCGACCGGGACGGGATGAGGACAGGCCGCGTTTGCCGGATCTCGACGGCTAGCACGTCTACAAAGGCAGAAAACGCCAGGCTCGCGCGAGCGAACCTGCGCCAACCTACTGCCTTCCCGGCCGGCGACGATACCACACGGTGCCGTCGCCGAGACTTTTGCTTAAAATTATCCAACTCGCTTAATCATAAACTCAATTTCAGGAATGGCGTTAATGTAAGAAATTTTTTTATCCGGGTGAGCATTTTGATACACGCGAAATATTTCATCGGCAAATCCTTGTCCAACTGTTTCAACTTTAGCAAAATCCAAAACTACCTCTTTAAATTTTTCTAAGCCTGCCAAAAGTCTTCTCGCCTGTGAACGAGAAATAAAAATTGTATCAAGGTTATACAACTTAACTTGGATTTCTGTTTTGGTAAAACCGCTATCAACATCCGCAAACCGCGCAAAAACGTCGGTTAGCTTTTTATTAGACATAATACCAATTGTAAACACAACCTTTGTGCCATGATCTCGCCTCTGGGGCACAATAAAAATATCATTAATATTATTATCAATTCGCAGTTCGGTTTGTTCGCTGGCAAGTGAAAAAACATCAGCGATCTTAGAGGTAAAAAATATACCTTCTCCGGAATGGAACCCCCGAGCGGTTGTTTGCTTGCCTTTTAAGAGATCCTGAATCGCTTCATACTCATTTTTAAGGCCGTGGAACTTCATAATGTTATTAAATACCCCTACACCAAAATCTCTAACAGAGAAAATAATATTACCAGATTCTTTCTTAAACTCAACTGATATTTTTGTTGAACCAGAGTGATCAATAGCGTTATTTAACATTTCCGTAAAAGCATACTCCAAAATATTTACCGTTGTTTGTGGCACATCTACCAAAAGACTAGATGTGTTTTTGAAATCTCGAAAAACCTGATCTTCACTCAAATTTTGATTTATCAAATCTTTACGCCAAATCTGAGAAGCTTCCTCCAGTATTTTTTCATCAAACAAAACATAATGAGTGCGATTGGTTTGTCCCAAACGCAGAATCTTTTTTTCTTGGATAAGCTGATTAAGAAGCCGATTCAAGTAAGTCCGACTAAACCCGCTTAAACTAAGCAGTTCTTTGGTGGAGGCTTCTTTATTTTGGGCGATGAATTGTAAGATTTTTTCTAACATAATAATCTAGCTAAATTTACCCTATAATTATAGCATTTTTCTTCAAACTTGTCAACTAAAATACTGAACTTGTTAACTAACTTGTAAACTAGGTATTCTAACTTGACAACCAACTTAAACTATCTAGCTTATTTAGGCTTAAATACTGAATATTTACAAAAGGGGGACCTTTTTACAGCATAATAAATTTTGAAGCACTCGATTATCCACAATTGATATATTGACAAAATAACAGAAATAGAGTAAGGTTCGACATTAAATTAAAAGGGTTTAATCATTAACTAAGCATAGTATGAAGCAAAAATTGTTTGTCGTTGGAATCTTATCAGTCTTAGCAGTTACAAGTATGGTATTTTTTATCAAATTAGCAGAAACAGTTTTTGCAGTATCTACGAACGATTCCACTGTTACTCTAATCGCATTACCATATAATAACGAAGTATATGACTGGTCAAATAATTACCAAGAAAGAACGGTAAACTGTAATTTAGACGAAGACAAAAAATGTGGGGAGTGCCAAACTTTACCAACCGAAGGATCATTGCGTAAAAAATGTTGCGCTTCAGGTGAGAGATGCTTAGTCATTACTCAAACAAATTGTACAACGGGTGACGGGAGACCTTGCTAAAATACTAGATCCACATACAATAAAATATAAAAACAGGCAACTTATCTTGCCTGTTTTTATATTTTATTGTATGCACCTTGCGTGCTTTTTTTGTTATATGCTATACTACGGGTTGTAGTAGAAAATTTTATTAAACTTAATTGCCTCGGCAAACCACCCCTACCCCTCCTTGGAAAGGAGGGGATAAAAAACCCATATGAAAAATACCCAATCAAACCTCGGCAGCTTGGAAGAAGAGATAATGCAAATTATTTGGAAAGAAAATAATGCCTCCGTGCGTTGCATTTTTGATAAGCTCAAGAAAAAAAGAGAGCTTGCCTATACCACTGTCATGACTATCATGTCCCGCCTTCATACCAAAGGCATTCTTCATCGTCGTCTGCATGAAAACGGATCATATATTTATTCTCCGGCGCAAAGTAAAGAAAAATTTTTGGACAAGATCTCTGAACGAGTCATCAAAGACCTTATAAAAAATTGTGGCGAGGTGGCTGTGGCCAGATTTATAGATATTGTGGAAGCAGGTAATTTCAAAAAATCGAGTGAGTGGAGAAAGAGGCTCAGAAATATAAAATAAGATATGGCTCTCAACCTCAGACAAAAATCTAACCTGATCTTTATAGAGATAATTTTTCTAGGATCTGTTTTAACATCTTTGTTTTTGCTTATACTTTATAAAATATATAATTTTGTTTTTGCTTTTATTGGCAAGGCGGTCTTGCAAAACGCAGAGCTAGCCTGTGGCTGTCAAATAACACCGACGCAAAATAATTATTTTTTACTTGGATTCTTGTCTTTATTGGCTGTAGCAATCGGATCTGTTTTGATTATTGGGGTTTTAAAAATTATTCTAAGCGTATTTAAAACAAACAAGTTTATCGGTTTAGAGAAAAACAAAAAACAAATTCTTTCTCCCAAGCTTGCGCAAATTGCCAGACAGACAAACCTGGAAAAAAATATAACTCAAATCGATTCTGCCAAGCCAATTATTTTTTGCCATGGCATTTGGCGCTCCCATATATATGTCTCGTCTACTATCGTACAAAACCTAGGCTTTAGCGAATTAAAAGCGGCAATCCTACACGAAAGCCACCATCTGCAAACGAGAGAACCGGCTAGACTACTAGCAGTCAGATTTATTAGTACCTTTTCTTTTATACCTGGCATCAAAAATCTTACACAAAAATACTTATCTTTTTCAGAAATTGCTGCCGACGAGTTGGCAACCGATAATTTTCAAACCAAGCAGCATTTAGCCTCAGCCATGGCCAAAGTTCTTGATCTCGAAGAGAGACGAATTTTACAAACAGGGCTTAACCTGTCTTACTTTAGCCAAATCACCGAGGAACGAATTCTAGCTCTAAGTAATATAAAATTCCAACCAACTTTTGTCCGAGAAGCCTTGCGAGCAATACCAGGTTTGACTATAATTATAATGATTTTGTTGTTACTACCACCTCAATTAACACCTCCACCAAACAGCACCGCTCTTTTACCAAACGGTAAATGCCAGGATATTGTTCTAATTGAAAAATGCCAAAAAAATTCTAATTCTGAAATCATAAAATATTTCCAAAGTTTACAGAACCAGAGTAGAATAGAAACAGGTGGATAACTTTCTTTGACAATTCATAACTTAGATACTACAATACGTAGTAGAATAATATTAATTTACTAATTTTAATTCCTTAAAATATGTTTGAGAATTTGTCAGGCAAACAAGGTTTCCTTTTTGGAATCCTTTCGGGCATGGGACTAACCGCCATTATTGGTTTTAGTTTCTTGACTCCAGTTTTACTACGCAACAATACTGTTGCTCAAAATGTCGGTGGCACCTACCAGCAAGCAGCCCAAACAAACCCTCAAGATACCGCCACCGTACCTAGCGCCCCTATCCCAACCAACATACCAAAAACTAAAAAACCAAAGGTGGAACTGTTTGTAATGTCAAAATGTCCATATGGTCTACAGATGGAAAAAGCTTTTATCCCTGCTTATGACTTGCTCAAGAAAAAAGCTGATTTTGATATCAAATTTGTTTCCTATGCAATGCACGGAAAAGAAGAGGTGGACGAGAACACTCGCCAATATTGTGCCCAACAACAAGACAAGGATAAGTTCTACAAATATCTTGATTGTTATTCTGCCGAAGGTGATACTGCCGGCTGTATGAAATTATCAGGCTTAAACGAAAGCAAGATTAATAGTTGTGTCGATAAGGCTAATAAAGAGTTTGGCATTTTGGACAAGTTTAACGATCAAAGCACTTGGCTAAGCGGTCGTTATCCTATCTACCCAATCGATGAGGAACTAAATACAAAATATGGGGTTCAAGGATCGCCAACTCTAGTTATAAATGGAGTGCAAGTTGATGCTGGCCGTACTCCTGATGCAATAAAATCTGTGGTCTGCGCAGCATTTGAAAACGCCCCTAGCGAATGTGAACAGGCTCTCTCCGCTTCCTCACCTCAGCCTGGATTTGGTACTGGTTTGGCGCAAAATGTTGATAGCGGAGCCGCTTGCGGGGGATAAGCCTATGCTTAAAGAATTAATAGAAAAAATGAAAATCAATAATTGGTTTTTACTTGGAAGCGTGATTGGGATAATTGGGGGCTCAGCTCTCATTGCTCTACTATTTATCAAAATGGACGCCGGGGCTAGTGAAAAAATAACCAGAGCAGCTAACGCAAGCCTGCCAACCAGTATATCTCTGACAATCATTACAGATAAAGATTGTGCCAACTGTTTTGATATAACCACGCTCACAGAACAGATAAAAAAACAAAATGTAAAAATAATCTCAGAAAAAACCTACGAAAAAAATGATCGGAAGGCAAAAAGTCTGATCAAAAAATTCTCTATCCAGAAACTTCCCACTTTTATTATCTCAGGAGATCTTGACAGGAATCAAACCCTAAAGGATTTCTTCTCCCAAGCAGGTGATATTACCAAAAAATCGTTTGTGTTTCGCAAGGTTAATCCGCCATACAGCCTAACAGAAACAGGGGAGATAAAGGGAAAGATTAATTTTACTCTAATTACTGATCAGTCTTGCACAGACTGCTATGATTCTTCTGCTCACGCCACTATCTTGGCAGGCTTTGGCATAAATACAGCGCCACAAACAATTGATATTAATTCCGAAACAGGAAAAGAGTTGGTAAATAAATACAAGATCAGTCTGATCCCAACATTTATTTTGTCTGGGGATTTACCAGAATACCAACAACTAAAATCTGTTTGGGATCAAGTTGGTGATATTGCCGAAGATGGTACATACATATTCACCAAGGGCGTACCACTGATGGGAAACTACAAAGATCTATCCACCAACAAAATAATGCCAAAACAAAATAACTAGCCTAAACAAAAAATCCCAACCTGTACGGAAGGGGTTTTTTGTTTATAAATAATTTTTTTATTTCATCTCACCCCAGCTACGATTAGAGCTCAACCCGACTTTAATCGGCACGCGCAGGGATACCACATTTTCCATTGTCTTTTTTACCAACTCACCGACTTCTGCCGCCAAACTTTCTTTTACTTCCAAAACCAACTCGTCATGCACCTGCAAAATCATTCTTGTTTCTTTTGCTAATTCTTTATTGTTAGTTGTTAGTTGTTTGTGTACTTCTATCATCGCCATCTTCATCAAATCCGCAGCTGTGCCTTGGATAGGATGATTAACCGCCATTCTCTCCGCCGCGGCACGTAGTTGAAAATTACCGGCATTAAGTTCTGGCAAATAACGACGACGACCAAATAAGGTTTCGCAATAACCTTCTTTTTTGGTAAATTCTAAGGTGCGATCAATATATTCACGCACCCCACTAAACGCTTCAAAATATTTTTTGATAAAATCTTTGGCTTCAAACTGCGAAATGCCGGTACGCCAACTGAGCCCATACGAACCCATCCCGTAGAGCACACCAAAATTTACTTCTTTGGCTGCATAGCGCATTTCTTTAGTCACTTTATCGAGCGGAACATTGTTTATCGCCGCCGCGGTCGCCTGATGAATATCTTCGTCGTTGTTAAAAATCTCAATCATTTTTTTATCCTCAGCTAGAGATGCCACAATACGCAATTCAATCTGAGAATAATCGGCGCTTACCAGCACATTGCCCGGCTCGGCAATAAACGCTTTACGGACAGCGCGACCAAGTTCGGTGCGAATCGGAATGTTTTGCAGGTTTGGATCAATGCTAGACAGACGACCAGTGGCGGCAATAGTTTGATTATAATGAGTATGAATACGGTGCGTTTTTTTGTTGACTAGGGTAGGCAAAACATCTATATAGGTATTTTGCAATTTGGCCAGCTCACGATATTCTGAAATTTCAGGAATGATTGGATGCAGGTCTCGTAATTTTTCTAATTCTTCAGCCGAGGTAGACAGACCAGTCTTGCCTTTTTTGATGCCTGCCACTGAAAGCCCCATCTTATCAAACAATACTTCTCGTAATTGCAAGGGCGAAGCAATGTTAAATTCCATGCCGGCAAACTTATATATTTTTGCCGTTATTTTTTCTAGACTCTCGGTCGCTTCCTTAGACAGTTTTTCCATCATCTTGAGATCGATAGCCACGCCATTTACTTCCATCTCCGCCAAAACTGGAATAAGCGCCATTTCTATAGTTTTAAACAGTCCCAGATTATCAACTTGTTCTAACTCAGTCTGTAGTTTTTCTTTGGTCTGAGAAACCAAGAATAATTCTTCGGCCAAGTTTTTCTTATCTACGCCAAATAAATTAGTTTGGGCTGTGTTTTGCGCCAAGGTTTTACCTAATACTTTTAATAACAGACTGGTAATATCATGTGCGCGACTGCCGGGATTAAGAAGATATGACGCGACCATCACATCAAACAAATTATTTTTTATCTCTGCTTCAAAATTAAATTTGAGGGCTTTGAACAAATCTTTCAAATCATGGCCAACTAATTGAATCTCTTCATTTTGAAAAATCGGCAAGATTTTTTTAATCATTTTTGTCTCTACAAAAAACAAATTTTCTTGCACGCCAAATATTAATCCTAACAAATCTGTTTCCAAAACTTCTTTCCCACTCAATACTGGTCGACAAACAAATGATTTTTCTTTTTCAATTAACTTGGTCATTCCGACTAGTTCTGCCTCTGTTTTAATTTCCGAAAAAACCATTTTTATTTCATTTTTCTTTTTGTGGGTTTCTTTTTCCATCACTGACACATCAAACCCGGGCACACGTTTTAACAATGAAACAAATTCAAACTTTTGAAACAATTCTTCTATTTTTGATTTATTAAATTCTTTTATCTTGCAATTTTCTAACTTGAAATCCAAATCTGGCACAGCGCAATTAATACTAGCCAGCTCAAAACTCATTCTGGCACTAGCCTCACCTTCAGTTAATTTATTTAGTACACCTGGTTTTATCTCTGATTTAATTTTTGACTTTTCATCTTTTAGTTGGTCGTAAATATTTTCTATACTGCCATAGGCCTTTATCAAATCCGTGGCTGTTTTTTCGCCAATACCAGGCACGCCTGGAATATTATCTGAGGTGTCTCCGCGCAAGGCTTTATAGTCCACCATTTTTTCTGGACCAAAGCCAAATCTGTTTTCTACCTCTTTAGTATCGTAGATAACTATATCGCTTATGCCTTTGCGAAGCGTATAAACTTTAACTCCTTCTTGCACTAGCTGTAATGTATCCATATCACCCGTCACCACAAAGACCTCTGCTTTGCCTTTTGTTTTTTCAACTATCGTTCCTATCACATCATCAGCCTCATAGCCTTTCATTTCATAAATTGGTAAATCAAAAGATTCTACCACTTCATGCACCAATGGAATTTGGTCATAGAGAGCCTGATCAGCTTTGACACGCGTAGCTTTATATTCTTTGAACTGCACGTGCCGAAAAGTTGGCCCAGCCATATCAAAAGTCACCGCAATATGATCGGGTTTTAAATCTTTCCAAACTTTAAGAAGCATGGATGTAAATCCATAAACAGCATTTACCATTTTGCCGTCCTTGGTAGTCAGAGGCGGTATGGCATGATAGGCCCTGTGTATTATCGCATTGCCGTCAATGATGATTAACCTGCTCATAAAATAATACTTATAGCGCACTTGCCCCGCATTGAACCGCCTCAGCGGTTCTAGTGCTGGGGTTTCCATCGATAATAATGAGTCTCGACATAGAGGTCGCGGTGGGAATTGCACCCACGCATAGGGGTTTTGCAGACCCCTGCCTTACTGCTTGGCTACGCGACCATGGAAGTGATAAAACAATACCACTTTGCAAAGATTTTTTCAACCCTGGGCTAAGCTAAGAATAAGTGCCCAGGGTATGATTGTTATAATTGCTAGAGTTGAGTGAAAAGAAAATTTATTTACTTTTCCGAAACTCGACGCAATTTCAAACGTCCATAAGGGACGCTTATTTTACAAACTGGAATGGGTTGGTGCGGGCGCCATTTATCCAGACTTCAAAATGCAAGTGAATACCAGTACGACCACGAACATTTCCGGTGTTGCCCATCATACCGATTGTTTGTCCAGCCTCTACCTGATCACCTACATTAACAAGCAAACGAGAGTTGTGGCCATAGAGGGTCTTGATACCACCACCATGATCAATAATAATTACACAGCCATATCCAGAGTTCCAACCGCATTGAGATTTAACAACTACACCCGCTTTAGATGCATAGTTTGGAGTAGAAAAGCTTCCCCCAGCAATATCAACACCGTGATGTTTCCATGTGAAATATTGAGTAATCAGTCTTGTGCCAGATGGCCATACATAACCTGAAACACTTGGCGCTTGTCTAGAGCCAGGTGGCGCCGCGATACGAGCCACAGTTCTAGCAGTAACGACAGGTGTTTTTGGTGTAGCTACTTTGACACCATTTGGAATAATAATCTTTTCTCCGGCCACCAAATCAGTCCCGTCTTCTTTTAATTTATTTTGCTTAATAATATCTTCGGCTGTAGCTGAATACAAACTGGCGATCCTGTTTAAATTATCACCTTTTCTTATAACATGACTTAACCCCGTGACTGGCAAAATTCTCAATTTATCACCTGGGTGTAAATAAGAGTTCATTCCCAAATTATTTTCCCACAAAATTGTATTTATACTAACCTGAAACTGAACCGCGATACTTCCCAGGGAATCTCCGGCCTCAACTATATAATCAATAATGTCTTCACGCCCTCCATTTACCGAGACGCCTGACATAATAATGGGCTTAGACAAGGCAGAGCCTCCTGCCACGACTGTGCCTAGCTCCATATTATCGAGATTTGCTCTCATATACTGATCCTGTGTCAAAGAGCCGGTTTTCCATACTGAAGCGTTACTGTTGTCACTTTCGGCACTACCCACAGTAGCCGTAATCTCTTCTACACTATAGTCCTCGTCAGCCGGAGACAGTGAGTATGCTAAGGTTTTTTGACCAGGTATACCAACAAATTCTTTTTTAGCATAAAGCTTGGTTTGGGGTAGAGCCACCACGATTAAAATTAGAAAAATAACGATCTGTAAATTATCTCTTTTAACCAAATTTCCATCAAAACCGCTAATATTAGCCACTTTTTTAAAGAAATAGCTTACTTTATAGTGAATAAAACCAACAAATCGCCAGAAAGGAGAGAAAATTTTGGCTAAAACAAAAGAAATCTTGGCCCCAAACCACCAAAATAATCTCTTTACATATATCAAAACCTTTAGGGTTTTTAGTAAAATTTTATAATGCATATTGCTTGACGCAAACGCTATATTAGCATATCATATTGATTAAAACAACCTTGGACACATCCGAATTTACGGATAATCTAGGGGCTTAATTAATTAACACTAAACTATGTCAGTGTTTCTCTACGCCATATTGCCAGCTGTTTTGGCAATAATTTACGGAGTTATTTTAATTAGCTGGATAAACAAACAGCCAGCCGGAGATGATCGCATGAAAGCGATTGCCAAAGCTATCCAAGAAGGCGCAAATGCTTACTTGGGAAGACAATACCGAACAATTGCAATGGTAGCAGTTGTTGTTTTTGTTTTACTTGGAGTTGGGGTAAATTGGCTCACTGCAGTTGGTTTTGTTGTTGGCGCCGTACTTTCCGGTTTAGCTGGAATTATTGGTATGAGTGTTTCCGTACGAGCTAATATAAAAACTGCCGAAGCTGCCAAAACTGGGATGAAAGAAGCCCTGGATGTAGCTGTTAGAGGTGGTTCAACTACTGGTTTATTTGTAGTTGGTCTCGGCTTGCTTGGCGTTTCTGTTTTTTATCTATTAACAAAAGATTTATCAGCTTTAATCGGTCTTGCTTTTGGTGGCAGTCTAATTTCAGTCTTTGCTAGAATTGGTGGCGGTATTTTTACCAAAGCTGCTGATGTGGGCGCAGACTTGGTTGGTAAGGTAGAAAAAGGAATTCCTGAAGATGATCCACGCAACCCGGCTGTAATTGCCGACAATGTCGGTGATAATGTTGGCGACTGCGCTGGTATGGCAGCTGACTTATTTGAAACATACGCAGTGACTGCTATTGCTACCATGGTGCTTGGCGGTTTACTTTTTGTCGGAAATGAAAAAGCTGTCATTTATCCATTGATTTTGGGTGGTGCTTCTATTATTGCTTCTATCCTTGGCACATTCTTTATCCGCTTGGGCAAGACTCAACACATTATGAATGCTCTCTATAAAGGATTAGCTGCCTCAGGGATTATTTCCTTAATCGCTTTCTATCCAATTACCAAATGGCTCATGGGCAATTTGGTAGGATATGATGTTAATAAAATTTACGCAGCCTCTGTAATCGGTTTGGTTTTGGCTGCAGTAATGGTTTGGATTACCGAGTACTATACTTCTACAGAATATGCACCAGTAAAACAGATTGCCAAAGCTAGTGAGACAGGACATGGCACCAACGTGATTGCCGGACTTGCTGTTTCTATGAAATCTACTGCTTGGCCAGTTCTATTTATTGTTGCTGGTATTCTTTCTACATATTGGCTCGCTGGATTATACGGTATTGCCATCGCTGCGATGAGTATGTTGTCTCTAGCTGGAATTATAGTAACTATTGATGCTTATGGACCAATTACCGACAATGCTGGTGGTATTGCTGAGATGAGTGAGCTTCCAGAACATGTTCGCGAAATTACCGACAAGCTTGACGCAGTTGGCAACACTACCAAAGCTGTCACCAAGGGCTATGCGATTGCTAGTGCTGGATTGGCATCTTTAGTACTATTTGCTGACTACACTCACAAACTTCCTGAAACAGTAAAATTCATGATCAACGATCCAAAAGTTTTAGCCGGATTATTTATTGGTGGTTTATTACCATACCTTTTCGGTTCCTTACTTATGGAATCTGTTGGAAAAGTAGCTGGTAAAGTTGTAGAAGAAGTCCGCCGACAGTTCCGCGAAATTCCAGGCATAATGGAAAGAACCAACAAACCAGACTACGGCAAAGCCGTAGATATCGTCACCAAAGGCGCTATTGGTCAGATGATTGTTCCGGCTATCATTCCAGTTCTTGCTCCAGTACTTGTTGGCTGGATCTTGGGTGTAGAAGCTTTGGGCGGTTTACTTATTGGTACTATTGTGACTGGACTATTCGTAGCTATTTCAATGACTACCGGTGGTGGCGCTTGGGATAATGCCAAGAAATATATTGAAAAAGGAAACTACGGAGGTAAAGGATCTTTTGCCCACCAAGCAGCTGTCACTGGCGACACCGTTGGTGATCCATACAAGGATACTGCTGGTCCCGCAATAAACCCTATGATAAAAGTTGCGAACATAGTTGCACTTCTAATTGTTGGCCTGCTTATTAAGTAAAACCCGACTTGCCCCGCAGTGAAGCTTTTTAGCTTCTACTGCTGGGGTGATTAAGGTGGCCAATATTGTGGCTTTGTTGATTGTAGGATTGCTTATAAAATAAAATCTACTTAACGCTTAATTTAGACTAAAAGAAGACCTATTTAAGGGTCTTCTTTTCTTTTACCTTCACCTTGACACACCCCCTTTTTTCAAGTAAAATCCCCAAATAATTATTCTCTAAATCTTATATGGGCTAAAGCCCATATATACTCATTCGCTCAAAAATATTTGAGCAAGCTCAACATTTTATTCACTCATTTCGCATATGAAACACGAACTTAAAAAGCTAGAAAAATCACAAGTAGAGCTCACCATCACTGTCGAACCAAAGGATTATAAAAAGGACCTAGAAGAGGCGGCTGTTCGAATTTCCGAACGCGCTGCCATCAAAGGCTTCCGCCCAGGCAAAGCCCCTTATGAAATGGTCAAACAACAAGTGGGCGAAATCAAAATCATCGAAGAAGCCATGCAAAGTATCGTAGAGCGTAACTTCTTTATGGCTGCCAAAGAATCCAAACTAGACACTGTTGGTATGCCTCAAATCACGATTACCAAAATCGCTCCGGGCAATGATTTGGTCTTTACCGCTACTGTTGCCCTACTTCCAACTATCAAACTTGGCAACCTAGCTACAGTTAAAGTAAAACACCAAGCCAAAGAAATCACTGATCAAGAAATTGATAATGTTTTGAATGATTTAAAAAAAATGCAAACCAAAGAAATTATCAAACCTGAGGCAGCAACCAAAGACGATAAGGTAATAATCAACATGGAAATGTTTTTGGACAAAGTGCCGGTTGAAGGCGGACAAGCTCCAAACCACCAAGTATATTTGAACGAACCTCACTACATTCCAGGCCTAGCCGAACAATTAATAGGTCTCAAAAAAGATGATACCAAAGAATTTTCTTTGAAGTTTCCAAAAGATCATTACCAAAAACATTTAGCTGGCCGTGAAATTGATTTTAAAGTAAAAGTAAATGAAGTTTTTGAATTACAACACCCGGATATCAACGAAGAGTTTGCCAAAACTTTGGGTCAAGAAAGTGTCGAAAAATTAAAAAATATTTTGCGAGAAAATTTGACAGCTGAAGCGAAACAAAAAGATGAACAAAAAATTGAAATTGAAATCCTAGACCAAATGATTGAAGCGGCTGAATTTTCTGAAATTCCAGATGTACTCATAAATGCCGAGAAAAATAAAATCTTCCAAGAACTCAAATACAGTTTGGAAAACCAAGGCATTGATATGGAAAAATATCTAAAGGATTTGAAAAAGACCGAAGAAGATATTTATAAGGACTTTGCCGAACAAGCTTTGCGCCGAGTGAAGGCAGCTCTTCTCTCTCGCCAAGTGGCTGTTGAAAATAAAATCAAAGCCGAAAAAGCGGATCTTGATGCAGAAATAAAACAAATTAAGGCCGCTTACCCTGACAACAAAAACGTAGAAGAAAACCTCAAAAAACCAGAGGTGCTTGATACCCTATCTCTTACTATTCAAAATAGAAAAGTAATGACTTGGTTGAAGGAACAAGTAGCCGGACCTGCAAAAGATACAAAATAATACACTTTTAATAAGGCCTAAATCTTCTCAAAAAATCAAGGGCTAACCCTTGATTTTTTGTCGTTTTTAAGGTATAATACGATAGTTAATTTTTAATTATATAATATGCCTGAGGTTAACCAAAACGAAAGCGGCTATTCCAAAAAGATGGTTTGGCTTATCCTTTTACTAATTGTTGTGGCTGGAGTTGGTCTAGTTGTAGCAATTTGGCCAAAAGACAAGTCTGTAATAGAAGCTATTTATCCCAAAAACCCAGCTGTAAATAATAACTCTAACCCTGCTAAAAATAACAACAACCCAGGTAGTAACGGTTCAAACCAAACCCCAGCCAACAACCAAACAAATGGTGGTGGCAATAACACAACTCCAAATACTCCGCCAGCGACCAACCCAACAACTTCAACCACTTCTACACCTCCAAATCCAGGTAACACACCAAATGATGTCTTAGATCCAAACACAGGTGCGCCAATCACACCTCCAAACGGAGGGACACCTCCTGGTGGAGCAAACCCAAATACTGGCAACAACACGCCACCAAACGGGGGCACAAATCCTGGCACAGTCAACCCAAATACAACAACTACAACTCCGCCAACTACAGATGTTCCACCAGGTGGCTTAAGACCTTAATTAATACAAACAAAAAACACCTTGATCTAGGTGTTTTTTGTTTTATCACTTATTTAATTGCGTCCACCCCACCTTTACTCCAAGGATTACAACGTAATATTCTCCAGGCAGTCTTTGGTAAGCCTATTATTAAACCGTATTTTTGTATTACTTGATAACCATATTCACTACAAGTGGGATAATACTTACAATATCCATCTGGAAACATAGCTTTAAAGAGTCCATGGTCTGGAGAAATAGTTTTTTGATAGATTTTAATCAACCATAAAATCGGTTTTCTTGGCAGGGTTGAGAGAAAAATTATTATTTTTTGCAATAACATATTGAATTATTGTCATACCAAATCTTTTTCTGCGTTTTATTTAGCAATAAAAAGTAGGCGGGAAAAATGCTATTTTAAAACTTTCGCGCGACTTAACAAAACTTTTATTTCTTGGCTAATGTCAGCGTAAACTTTATCCAAAATAGCCTTCTTTGCCACCACTAATATATAGTAGCCATTTTTGATTTTATCATCCTTGATGAGGAGCCTTAAGACCTCTCTTATCTGTCGGCGGACACGATTACGAATAACTGCGCTTTTATGGAACTTTAGGCCTACAGAAATGGCTAACTTTAGCTGTGAAGAGAAAGTTTCTGAATCCCCAGTACCAGAGCCACTCAGTGGCTCGGTACGGGGCTTCGCTTCTTTTTTAAACTTAGGGAAAAATTTTTCATTTTTAGACAAGTCCAAAACCTTAATATCCAAAAGTAGGCCATTTTGCCAGGAGCCATGTTTCATTACTAGATTAAAATCTCTTTCTTTGCGTAATCTGTTTTCTTGTTGGAACATATATACAAGTATATCACAAAACCCGCCTGTTGGCGGGTTTTGTTTTAGTTTATCTTGTTTTCTTTGTTCTCTTTCCCTTTCTTTCATCAGAAACGGTAAGTTTCTTTCTGCCTTTAGCGCGTCTACGGCTCAAAACTCCGCGACCACCCTTGGTACTCATTCTTGATAAGAAACCATGGGATTTTGCTCGCTTTCTTTTCTTTGGTTGATAGGTTCGTTTTGTTGACATAACTAAGCTTTAAATGTTAAATATAACTATACAATTATAGAATGAATTTCAAAAATTGTCAAGTTTATCCAGTTGTCCACACCTTGTCCCCAGTCCTTCCCCTTTTGATTTTACATAAACTCTTTGTCATTACATCTTATTGTGATAAGATTAAATCGCTAAACTTAACGTTTTTTTATATATGTCCAACCACGAAATCTGGCAGGCTGTCTTAGGAGAGTTGGAATTAACAATTTCCAAACCAAATTTTGTCACCTGGTTTCGCGGTACTGACATCATGTCTTACCAAGACAGTTGCGCTGTACTATGCGTACCAAACGACTTTTATCGAAGCTGGCTAGAAAAAAACTACCACCAAATGATTGTAAAGTCCCTAGAAAGAGTGACTGGCAAGCCAATCAAAAAGCTTGAATACAAGGTCTTTAATATAAAAAACATTACCACTCCAGCTGTAGCCATAGAAGAAAAAACAGAAACCCCGGTTCTTCCAGATACTTTTCCACAGTCTAATTTCCCTCCAGCTAGCGAAATCAAGGCTCCGGCTCGCGTAGGCGAGTTTGGCTTAAACTCAAAATATGTTTTTGAGACTTTTGTGGTTGGTGGCGGATCAGAACTAGCTTATGCAGCGGCTCAAGCTGTAGTTAACAGGCCTGGTGAAGCTTATAACCCACTATTTATATATGGCGGTGTAGGGTTAGGCAAGACCCATCTTTTACAAGCTATCGGCAACCATCTCCTCAAGGCTCGACCAAATATAAACATCATGTATGCCAGTGCTGAGAAGTTTTCCAACGACTATATCTCATCTGTCCGCGACGGTAATGCCAAAAACTTCCAAAACAGATACCGCAACATAGACTTACTACTTATTGATGATATCCAGTTCATCTCTGGCAAAGACAAAACTCAAGAATCTTTCTTCCATACTTTCAACGAACTCCACCAACAAAACAAACAGGTAGTCATGACTTCTGATAGACCACCAAAAGCTATACCAGCCCTTGAAGACCGTCTAAAATCACGATTTGAGTGGGGGATGATTGTTGATGTGGCTCCACCAGACTTAGAAACTAGAATCGCAATCCTACAAAAGAAATGTATAGAAAAGAATTTTCCACTATCTCAAGAAATATTACAGACAGTGGCCGCCACTATCCACAGAAATATCCGTGAACTAGAGGGGGCGCTAAACAAAATAATTGCTCTTCATCAGCTCAAGAACATGGAACCAACGCTTGAGTCTGTAAAATCTCTTCTAGCCAATACCGAAGTTCGTTCTACCTACAAATCCATCACCCCTCAACAGATAATTGATGCCGCCAGCGAGTTTTTCACAGTTAGTGTGGCCGATCTGCTCGGACAAAGTCGTGAGAAAAAGTTTTCTTACCCTCGCCAAATCATTATGCACTTGATGCGCAAAGAACTAAACATGTCCTATCCGGCCATTGGTCACGAGCTTGGCGGGCGCGATCATACTACGGCTATGCACGCTGACAACAAGATTATCAATGATATAGAAAAGGACGCTAAACTAAAACAAGAAATAGAATTGATAAAACAAAAAATCTATAACACTGTCACCTAAAAAGTTAATAACCCGCCTGCAGGGAAGTGAATATTCCGACTTATACACTTTTTATTCTACTTCCCTGTGTATAAGGGTTGTAAAAAATTGTATAAACCCAAAACTTTATCCACTTTTACCCACCTAGCACAGACCGTTATTAACAGATAAAAAAACTAAAAAATATTTCTTGCACTTGTTCACACTTTTATCACCACACCTTATACACAACCCAAAAACACAAACGCATAATAAAATCAGACCCCCGAACAAGTTATACACCTTATCCACTGCCTTATAGTAACGATTGGTATTTATATATAAATATTTAAACAAACAGTAATAGGCCGACGATGTGTACAACTTTAAGAGATAAGAAAAACTAAAACATAATTCACCTAAATCTACTATGAAGTTTCTCTGCACAAAAGAAAACCTTTCCAAAGCCTTAGCGCTTGTGATTGGCGTGGCCGGCAAAAACACCAACCTACCAATCTTGGGTAATGTTCTAATAAGAGCGAGTGAACAAAAAGTAGAACTAGTCGCCACCAATCTAGAGTTGGCAACGGTCGCTACTCTACGAGCCAAAGTTGAAACTCCAGGAAACTTTACTGTTCCAGCTAGAACCCTGACTGATTTTGTGAATTTGCTGTCAGATGAAAAAGTTGAGTTGATTCTTAAGGACAACGAAGTAGAAGTAGTGTCCGGCAAATCATCTACAAAGATAAAAGGAACCTCTGCAGAGGAGTTTCCAGTCGTTCCAGTGGTCGGAGAGGGTAAAGGATACCTTATTGATCTAGAACTCTTTAAAAAGGGTCTGGGGCAGGTTTTTCAAGCAGCTTCAAAGAATGAAATCCGAGCAGAGTTGGCTGGTGTGTTGTTTAATTTTAACGACGAACCAAATATGATCACTATGGCTGCTACGGATAGTTATAGATTAGCAGAAAAAAAAGTAAAGTTAATCCAAGGTGATGAAAAAACAAGAATTATAATCCCTGCCCGTACTGCTTCAGAGATTAGTCATATTTTGTCTTTATCCAAAGGGTTAGATAACGAAAAGAATGTAAGATTGTTAGTGACAGAAAACCAAATAGTGTTGAGGTGTAATGAAGTAGAGTTGGTTTCACGACTGGTTGATGGTCAATATCCTGATTATACCCAGATTATCCCCAAAGAATTTAGAACCACAGCTGAGTTTTCTACCAACCAAATAACTAAAGAAATCAAAGCTGCTAGCTTGTTTACAACTGTGGGTGTAAATGCGGTTAACTTTGAGTTTGATCCAACTGCTGGTGCAGTGATGATATCTTCTGTGTCCACTCAAACCGGTGAACATAAATCCGAAGCTAGCGCCGAGATAAAAGGAGAAAAAAATAATATCTTACTCAACCACCGCTATGTTTTGGATGGGTTGGCAAATATTGATGAAGAAACTTCGGTCCTGAGAGTAGTAAACGCCGAGAGTCCATGTATTCTTGCGCCAAAAGAAGATAAAAACTTCGTGTATATTGTGATGCCTATTAGGCAGTAAAAGCATATGTCCGAACCAATCAACGAACAAACCTCAGAATTTATGCAACAACCCGTACAGTCGGGGAAAGTTTCTGGTACTACACCAGAAACTGTAAAAAGCTTGTCACAGGAAGAAATATTTAAAAACCTAAACAAAACAATACAGAGCGTACTAACTATTATTCGTTGGGTAGTTTGGCCAATAGCGATAGCGATAATAGTTTTGGTTACGTACTTTGGTTTTAAGCTAGAAAATTTAAGAGAAGGGATTTATAATAAAAGAGACGAAGTAAATGATTTAGTTTATAAAATAGAAGATAAAAGAATAGAAATAGATGAAAAGCAGGAAAGTTTAAAGAAAAAACAAGGGCTTTTGGAAAATGAAATCGATGTTCAAACAAAAGAAATATCAAAATTGTCTAAGCGCACCCTAAGCGTTACAGCACAAGGAGACAGTCTTTTAACAAGTGCCGACAAGGTTCGTATGCAGGCTCAAAACATGCTTGATAAAACCGAAAATAGGTTGAAAGAGCAGAATACATATTTAGAGATTAATAAAAATAAAATAGAACTAGCCCTTAAAGGAATCAATCAAAAAGAAGCGCTTCTTGAAGATTTAAAAAAGCAGAGAGAAGAAGAGTTAGAAAAAATCAAAAAGGTAAATTCTTTATTTGTAGAATATTTGTTTTATGTTGCAAACGGACGAAATAAATTCCCAGACCCGTTTGCAGATAAAGAACTAAAAATTATAAATGAGATTGCGACGATTCTTTATCCAAATTTAAAGGACCGCCAAGATTTTGTTCAGAAAGTGCAAAGCGGTGTTCAGAAATAAGAGCATGTTGTTGGAAAAAATTACTCCACTAAAACCTTCAAAACCTTCTCCGAAGTTCTTCCGTCGTTATCCGTCATAACAGCTTTTAAAGAATGTTCGCCAACACCCGGAGATTTCTTCCAAGTGAAAGTTAACATGTTGTTGAAAAGCTTATCTTCTTTTTGATTGAAGTTATAAATTTGTCTTGGCGCGGTATTTCCGGATGTTAAATAAATATTAATTTGCTTCATTACTTCCCAACGGAACGGAATCAAGTTTATTACTCTTGGAAAATCTTCAGCTCGGATAGTAACTGGGCTTATATCAAACCAATCAAAACTAGCTGGATCAAAATCTGCTTGCAAGTCAAAGTGAATTGTTTTTGCGCCTGCATTATTTTGATCATCTACAGCTATGGCCGTGAGTGTGTGCGAACCTTTTACAAGTTTTTGGGTGTGATACTTTAGGTCAAACGGTGCTTGGGTAGCGGTGCCAATAATTTGACCATCAATTTGATAAATTACTTTGGCCACACCCCTTGGCGCAGACGCCTGCACCTGAATATCGAGATCTCTGGAATTCAAAACATTTCCTTCCAGCGGAGAAACAAAATCTATGGTTGGAGAAAATTCTGAAGGTTGAGTGTTATCAGTTTCGGTTGGCGGTTCTTCAAATGTCAGACTAACACCAGCTTTTTGTTGGCGAACAATCCAGTTTTGCAAAGCGTCTTCCCAAGCAGTGTACTGTGGATCATCGGCTGGAAAAGTTGGGACTGGTCCACGCGGATCATCTTTATTTACATAATGCAAAATATCATGAGGTGGTAAAAATGTTTTTGTAACAATTAAATTTGGCGGGGTCAAGACTGATGCGATTTTTCCTGTGACTGAGTTTATTTCTAAAGTAATACCGCCGCTACCTCCGCGTAAGACTGGTTTTTCAATATCCTCAACTGGTGGCGCTGGGAAATATTCTACCGGTTCGCCTTTGAGCGCTTCTTTCATAAATCTATTCCAGATAGTACCAGCCAAAGCATTACCACCAGCCTTCATCGGTGTGGCAGTAGGGGAATTGCCTACCCAAACACCAGTAGCGAGTTGTGGTACATAGCCCATTGTCCAAGCGTCTTTGTTGTCATTGGTAGTTCCAGTCTTGGCTGCTGCTGGTCGGCCAGGCAAGGTAAGGTTTCCGTTGCGACCAAATATATAACCTCGGGCCTCATCATCTGAAAGAACATTAGAAATAGTGGCTGCGATTTCCGGCTTGATTGCTTCTTGGTCAGGTGATTGTTCCCATTTATATAATTCTTCGCCTTTACTGTTGGTGACTTTGAGAATACTTACTGGTTTGTTGTATTGTCCTTTGTCAGCCAAAGTGGCATAGGCGTTGGTGTGCTCTAATAAGTTTACTTCTGCGCCACCGAGCACCAAACTCAATCCCGGATCACCGGTAAAAGTTGAATAACCAAATCTTTTTGCAAACTCAATAGTGTTTTTTGTTCCAACTAAGTATAAAGTTTTTACAGCCGGAATGTTAAGCGAACCCTGTAAGGCCCTGCGCACGGTCACCAGTCCACGCTCCTTGCCATCATAATTTTTTGGAGCATATTTTTGACCTGTGCGTGAGTCGAAATTGGTGGATACATCATAAAGAACAGTTTCAGGTGTGTATCCTTTTTCAAAAGCATAGGTATAAACAAATGGTTTGAAAGATGAGCCAGGCTGACGGTTTCCCTGGGTGGCCACATCATATTTACCATCAATCTCATCGTTGTTATAATCACGCGAACCAACCAAGGCTAGTATTTGTTTTGTCTTTGGGTCTATGGCTACAAGAGCGGCGTTATTGGCGTTAGCATCCTTGGCGTTTTTGTCGCCCAATTCTTTGACTGTCTTTTCGGCGATCTGTTGTTTATCAAAATCAAGTGTGGTAATAACTTTTAATCCGCCCTCATCAATGGCGCGCTCACCAAATTGGTCGGCTAATAATTTTTGGACATAAAAAACAAAGTGGGGTGCTTCGATTGGCCCAGAGTTTTTAAATACTCTTAGCGCTACACCCTGGGCTTCATTTTTTTGTTCTTCATTTATATATCCCTGATTAAACATCAGAGCCAGAACCAAATCACGGCGGTTGCGCAATGCGTCTAAATCTCTGAGGTATTTCGACGGCGCTTTAGGAATGGCTGCCAAGGTTGCAGATTCAGCCAAGGTGAGGTCTTTGGCGTTTTTGTGGAAATAAGCTTGGCTGGCGGCTTCGATGCCATAGTTGGTAGAGCCATAAGGAATCTCGTTGAGATAAATTTTTAAAATCTGTTCTTTGTCATATTTTTTTTCAAGACGCAGAGCCAGAATTGCCTCCCTAACTTTTCTGAAAATAGAATGTTCGTCATTACCAAGTGTATTTTTAATGAGTTGTTGGGTAAGGGTAGAGGCGCCACCTGATCCTGATTTACGGCCAATGAGATTATTAAAGCTGGCGCGAAGAATACTTTGGATGCGGATGCCGTTGTGAGTATAGAAATCTTTGTCCTCCACGGCGATTGTAGCTTTTTTGGCGTAGTCAGCAATCTGGTCCATTTCTACCAGAGTTCTTTTTTGATTTTGGTAGACCTCAAACAGCATATGTTCGCCTGTACGGTCATAGATCTTGGTGCTTTGAGAAATCTTACGGTCGTTGAGCTTGTTTGGGTCTGGTAGGTCACGACTAACCCAAGCCACAGTGATAGTGCCGACAATAAAAAGAAGCACAGCCCCAACTCCAGCCGCTGTGGCTATAGTTTTGATAAGTTTTTTCTTTCTTTCCTTAGGAGAAAGCCTTTCTCCTTCGGGAATATGTCCGTAGTGTCGGCTTTTTTGCATTTTTGGGATTGGCATATAAAAAACAGGGATAAATTTACTAGTCTTAGGTGGTATTCTATATCATTTTTTTATAATATGCCAATACCGAAGAGGGGGTTAACAGGGTTGACCCTGTTAAGTCGGGCATTGCCCGACCCGCCACGGCGGGACTTAACAAGGTTGACAAAAATGGCAATTTGTGATATAGTGGTTCGTTAATTAAGCAAGGTATCCGATATGGATACTTTTTAATTTAGAACAATATGCGCTTAGTTGAGCCAAAAAACACCACACCAGCCGTACTTAAAGTCCTAGTAATTTTGGCTGTAGTTAGCCAAATTATCTTGCCAATGACAGCTAGTGCCCAAGCAGGCCATGAAATGGCTAATTCTACACCAAAAACCTTTGGTTTAGATACAGTTAGCCAAGATAAGCCAGAGACTAGCACCAAGCTTGCCTTTGATGATGGCTTTGCCGAAGAGGAGAAGCCGGACAAGGTGATGGATGCAGTTATTACTGCCTATACCAGCACTCCTGGCCAAACTGATGACAGCCCTTTTATTGCTGCTACCGGCAAAAGAGTGCACGATGGGATGATTGCTGCCAACGGCTTGCCATTTGGTACTCAGATCAAGATCCCAGCCTTATATGGAGATAAAATCTTTGTAGTGGAAGATCGTATGAATAAGCGTTATGGTTTGGGACGTATGGATATCTGGTTAGATACTACTAGAGCCGAAGCTATGAAATTTGGGGTAAAGAGAGTTAAAGTAGAAATCACTTTTGTTAAAAAAGCACCAAAAGAAGTAGCGGTTAATAGAAGTGGAAAATAAATAAAAGTAAAAAAGACTTACCACTTGGTAAGTCTTTTTTTGTTGTCATCCCGAGCGAGCCCCCAAGGGCGACGAGAGATCTTTCCGAGAATAAGTTTTGCTAACGGAAAGATTCTTCGCTCCGCTCAGAATGACAGTGAGGAGTTTATTTCTCAACAATCTCAACTGATAAAATCTTGACTGGTTCAACTGGTTTTGACATAGCACCATCTCCACCCCAGGTAGTTTCAGCTTCGGCAATCTTATCTACCACATCCAAACCTTTTACAACCTTACCAAAAATTACATAAGCTTTTTGTAAACCGACATCAGCATGCATAATGAAAAACTGACTGCCGTTGGTATTTGGACCAGAGTTGGCCATAGCCACTGTCCCACGAGTGTATTCTCCTGTAAATGGTTCGTCATTAAATTTGTAGCCAGGTCCGCCTGAGCCAGTGCCGGTTGGGTCACCACCTTGAATCATAAAGCCTTTGATGACACGGTGGAAAATAACATTGTCATAGAAATTTTTCTTGGCGAGGAAAACAAAATTATTGGCTGTAACTGGAGTGTCTTTTACATTTAATTCTATATCTATTTCCCCAACGCTTGTTTTCATTTTAGCTGTATAGCTTTTCTTTTGATCTATTAACATAATTGGTGTTTTATATTGACTTAAATCTATTGGCTCTGGTTTTTTTGTTTCTTCTTTAGCTGGCGGGGTGGACGTTGGTTCGGTTTTTACTTCGGTTTGTATTGGAGGTGTTTGGTTTACCTTTTCTTCTACTGGCGCTTGGACGGCAGGTGTTTTCTTAAAGAAGAAAAAGGCGACAATGGCTACGGTGACTATGACTAGGGCGATGATTATTTTTTTCATCATATGTTGTAGTTAGTTATTTTTTGATTGGTTAGAATTGTAGCAAAGACTTTGGTTTTGGGCAAATTTATTCTACTTTAGCTCTAAATTGCAGTGCTTCCGCAACCCCAGTAGCAGGTCGCAAAGGCGACCGCTACGGGGCAGGCATGCTTTATTCTATTTTAGCTCGGAACTGTAATGCTTCGGCGACATGCTCTAATGCAATGTTATCACTCTTGCCCAAATCGGCAATAGTGCGGGCGAGTTTAAGAATTCTATTATAAGCACGGGCAGATAAGTGCATTTGGGTGACGGCCGCGCGAAGTAAATCTATAGATTGATTATCAAGTTTGCAATATTCTTTTATTTCCGGGTTGCGCATCTCGCTGTTGCAGTGAATATTTGTATTTTTAAAACGATTGGTTTGGATTTGTCTGGCCTCTTCCACCCGTTCACGAATTTTGGCCGATGATTCTTCGTTTATCTCTGATGCTAATTTTTCAAATTTTACTCTTGGCACTTCTACGTGTAAATCTATACGATCAAGAAGTGGCCCGCTAATTCTTTTTTGGTAGCGCGCGATTTGGCTTGGCCCACAAGAGCACTGTCTGTCTGGGTCTGTGCTAAATCCGCAGGGGCAAGGATTTTGACTAGCGACAAGAATAAATCTCGCGGGAAATTTGAGAACACTTTGCGCGCGCGAAATAGTAATAACGCCGTCTTCTAGTGGTTGGCGTAAATTTTCCAAAACCGTGCGAGGGAACTCTGGGAATTCGTCTAGGAACAATACGCCACGATGAGCGAGAGATATTTCTCCGGGGCGTGGGAATTTGCCGCCACCAACAAGTGATACACCTGAGGCTGTATGATGTGGAGAACGAAATGGTCGTTCTTTGATGAATCCATTTTGCAATTGGCCAGCTACAGAATAAATTTTGGTAACTTCTAGCGCTTCTTCGGGTGTGAGCTTTGGCAAGATAGATGGAAAACTACGAGCCAGTAAAGTTTTACCAGATCCGGGTGGGCCACTCATCAATATATTGTGTGAACCGCTCGCTGCGATCTCAAGCGCGCGCTTCACAAACTCTTGGCCTTTGATAAAAGCCATATCTAGTTCGTATTGTGGTGTTTCAAACTCGTTCCATTTGTCGGGTCTGATGTATGGCGATATTGGCGCCACCTCGGTGAGGTGATCTACGAGTTGTTTTAGATTTTTTATTGGATAGATTTCTATGTTATCTACCAGGGCTGCTTCGGGCGCATTTACTTCTGGTAAGAATATTTTTTTGTAGCCATTTTTTTTGGCAAAGATAGTAATTGGTAAAATACCATTGGTATGTCGCAGGGCGCCATCAAGTGCTAGTTCGCCAACAAAGACCGAGTCGGTAAAATTTATTTCCAAATCATTGCTAATACTAATAATGCCTAGCGCCATTGGCAGATCATAAGAGGGTCCTTCTTTATGCAGATCAGCCGGAGCTAGATTGACCAGGATGCGAAAGTTAAAGGGGTAAGAAAACCCGGAATTTTTGAGAGCGGAATGAATACGGTCTTTGGCTTCGTGGATAGAAGTGTCAGGAAGCCCTACGATATTAAAAGCACTTTGGCCTTTGTTTATATCAACCTCCACATCTACTGGTAAGCAATCAAGGCCCACCGCAGCTGCGGAATTTAATTTGAGGAACATAAAATTAAAATTTGTATTGTTGTAGGTCTGTCATCCTGAATGTAATGAAGGATCCCTGTCCGGTTCACTCGTTGTCATCCCCGATCTGATCGGGGATCCAGCGAACAATTAAATTGTCTGGATTCCCGCTTTGGCGGGAATGACAGTTATTTGGACAGAGATTCTTCGCTCTGCTCAGAATGACAGTTGGTGCGTTGGTGTTTGAAAGTTAATAAATATAAAATCAATCCCACCACTATCATTATATCACTAATATTTATTACCGCCGTTCCAAGTGTAAAATAATCAATCACTTGTTTATAAAACATTCTATCAAAAAAATTTGAGATAGCTCCGCCCAGAATTAGTGACCAAGCGGAAAGTAATATGATGTTTGCATTTTCTTTTTTCCATTCATGAATAAGAAGATATAAAACTAAAACTATAATAGGTAGACTAAAAATTAAAGTAATTTGATAGGGGATAGCCAGACTAAAAGCAATACCTTTATTAAAAAAAGGTTGCCAACCAAAATAACGGTTAAGTAAACGAGTTTGGGACCATTCGCCCAAAGCTTGCCATTTCAAAAGTCTGTCAACCAATAAAAAAAGCCCGCTGATAAAAATTATTGAACGGGCCTTTTTGAGATACATATGTTTGTTTACACTTCTTGATTGATGGTTTTTTTACAACTCATGCAAGAACTAGAAGTTGGTCTGGCAAGAAGACGTTTTTCTTCAATAGGTTTATGGCAATATTTGCAGATACCATAGTCGCCCTTCTTTAATTTTTCTAAGGCCTTGTTGGCATCACGAAGATTTTTTTCTAAGTTATCTTTGAGAGAAATGTTTACGACATAGTCTGCAACCTCGGCTGCGTTTTCATCTTCTTGGTCGCCATAGTCAGGAAAAACCTCGCCACCTTTTTTGTCAGAAAATTTTTCTAACTCTTTTTCAAGCTTAGTTTTTTCTGCCAAAATGAGGGCCTCAATTTTTTTGAGCAAAGTATCGGAAAATTGTGATTTTATCTTAGTCATATAGTTTTGATTATGGGTTTATTATACAGCATGCTTTAGAAAAAATAAAGCAGTCTAGGCGACTGTCTTTTGTTAAGCGGAGGTTATTCTATCAGCGGGAGGTGGGTTTGTCAATATGATACAAAAAAACACCCAATGTGACTTGGATGTTTCTTATGTTTTAATTTTTAAAAAAATATTCATTCACCACCACCTTTCTGAAAGACAAATATATTATCTTTAGAAAGGTAGTGGGATGGCGAACGAATTGTTTATTATTGCTCGTAACCCCACCACCTTCTTCGATGCAGATCGAAGGCAAGCGAAGTTAGCTCGTGAGCGTGATCCGCGTGCCGTGGTTCTAGTGCGACGGCGGTGTGGTGGCCTTCAGCTCGGCGACGTACTGCTCGCCCACGCGCTTGATCTCGGCGATGGCGGCATCGATCGTAGCAGTCGTGGACGGACTCGGTCCGCCGACTTCGATCTGCTGGGTTGTCTGCAGTGCTCGAGCGTACCACTCGGTCCAGGTGGTGATGATCGTCACTTCCTGATCCAACTTTCCACCCTTGGCCACTTCGGCTTGCGACAGCTTGAACTCCGTCGCCAACCGTTCAAGGGCAGCCACCTTGACTTCATCGACCACAGCCTGTGCGGCAGCACCGTCTGCAGTGGTCAAGATGGCCGCGACAGACCCCGCGCAGACACCGACATTGGCCATCTCAATCGGATTGACCCGGCCGAGACGATCGTTGTCGTGGTGGTACGCGGTGTCCGGATAGTGATTGAAGAGAACGGCCGGCACCCCCGCGTCGATGAACGACACGTGGTCACTGCCGCCTTCAAAAGGGTTGGCCCGCACCTTCCAGCCGTTCGTTGCCGCCTGGTCAAGGCAGCGACCAACGACGAAATCATTCAGGAAACTAGGGAAGAGTTGGTCAGCCGAGATTGGCTTTTCGCCTCCCCAGCCGCTGTGATGATCTTTGCCCCGAGTCCAGATAGCGGAAGGGTCTCCGGTTTTCTCGACCAGGAAGTTCTCCGTCTCCCCGACCATGTCGAGGGAGATGCCCCACTTTACCCCTTTCGCCCGTTTAGGGTCCTTGGTGAGGAACCATTCCACGGCGCCGATTTCGTCGCCCCAGATGAACGTCACCGTTCGTGATGGGTTCCACTGGCCCTTCTTGAGGAGCTGAGCCAAGGTTCGAGCCAGTTCGACTTGAGTGCCGACACCAGAGGCGTTGTCGTTCGCCCCAGGTTCGCTCACGTGGCCAGAGGAAACGAACCGCTCTTCGGGTGCTGAGGAGCCCAGGATTTCGGCGACGATCATCTGCTCGTCCGACTCGTAGATGAGCGTCTGAATGTCTACGTGTACGCGCAATGGTACTGGGCTCGTCGCCACTGCTTTGAAGAGATTCTCCTTGGCGTTCGATGAGAGCAGGACCACCCATTGCCCGGCGTCAAGATTGAAGTAGTGAAACTGAATCGAATTCGTGGGCGCCTCCTTCATGGGGTATGAAGGAACATACATTACGACCCCGATCACCCCCAATTTGTAGGCCTCAGTCACGAACTTTGGTGGAGGATAGGGGTAATCGACGAGGACAATCTTCCCCGCCAACTCTTTTCCCTCCAGATCCTCGGGCCGACCCCGCCCGACGGACACCAGCTCTGCCTCCACGCCGCCGATCGGCGTCGAGTAGGAGTTAACGGCGATCATGTTCATGTTGGTCTTGAAGTCGAGCAACGGCACCGACTGCCCCACGATCGTAAGAGACGCGCTCTTCGGCTCCCAGGTCGGCTCATCCATTCTTCGCTTCTCGATGCGGTAGATGAGTCTGTCGCTCGGGCGGGCATCTGCTTCCAGGATGTATCCAGCCTTTTCGAGCTGCTCCACCCCGAGTGCGATCGCCCGGTTGAACGGTTTGTTGCCGGCCAGTCGCCACGGGTCGGCCTCCAGGCTCGCCACGGTGGCCAGGGCCCGGTCGCCGGAGAAGACCTTGCGGATCTTCTCCTGGAGATCGCTGCTCTGTAGCGGCGTCGCGTGCTTCGGCATCAAGCACTCCGCCAACGCCAGTGCGAAGACCAGAACCCAGATATACTTTTTCGTCAACATGATGAAAAGACCTTCCGTTTTTTTGTCAAAGTGCGCTTTGTTAGGAGTCAGACTCCTACAGATGCCCGTGCGCAAATTACGGGGACCTGAAAAGAGACTGAATAGATGAGTCTACTAAAAAGAAAGAGTTTTGTAAAGATATAAATACAATAAAAAAAGGCGATCACCCTTCTGAATCAAAACTTTTTTGGTACAGGAGGCAAATCGCCTTTGATGGATGCTACGAAGGTGAGGTGTCTTCCCCCTTGCGGGGAACTGGCACGCTAGCGACCTAAGAGCATATGAACGTAACCTCAACCGCTTGGGGGCGGACTCCGGTGCCATAGAGCCTAGAAGGCATTTGGCTAATTGGAGATACCCTGGAAGAAGTTGGGCGCGCCATTGCTTTTCTACTTTATGTAGTTAGCAGTTGTTCGCCCGCTTTCTTTTATGCAGTGTGATGGTTTTTGGTCTGTTTAAGGAAACAGACAGTTGTAAAGGTGTAGAGCAGAAGAACTCTACATAAATAATTATACCAGTTTTTTTCACTTTTGTCAATTGTTTGTATAAACTAGTATATACAAACTTTGTTTTGGCTAGGATTAGCAAAGTAGGTGGGTAAGTTATCCCCATTACTGTGGACTTATACACCTACTTATCCACAGTTGTATACACTAGTATATACAATTTTAAAAAATTTTATCCCCAGCGCTTAGCGCTGTGATTGGGACGCTAAGCGTCCCACCTTTTATTATCAAAACCAACTTTAATAGACCCTTTCTTTAGAAGAAAGGGTCAGAAAGAAGCGCGAGCTAATGAAATTACTCGGAGCCAGACAGGACTCACCCTCGCTTCCGCCTTGAACTCGCCTGCGGGCTCAAACAGCAGGGCAGATCCCGACAAGTCGGGATTGCTCAGGCTCGTCTCTGTCTGCTACCTCCTAATTTCAAGGCTCGCACCAGTGATTTTCGCTAAAATAATGCTGCCCGTTCATTAAATTTGTTTATAATTAGCCAAAAAAGTGTTATCACTCTCGTGTGGGGATTGACAAAACCTCTGTTTTGGTGTATACTAGTCTGTTGCTCTTTAATAACAAAATAGGTTTGCTAAGGGAAAAGAACTCGTTAAGTTAGCGGTTTCTTTCCCCTTGGCACATTCGGTGTTTTTGGGGGACTTAGCACATTCCAGGAGACTGCCGTGAAGCTTTTCATCCTCGCGCTCATCGCGCTCGTTCTCGCCACCATCAACCCCGCCCGCGCGGATCAGCGGTTCGTCTTCGAGCCAGAGGTCGTCAAGGTGGTGCGTCCGAGCACGGCCACCTTCGAGCCGGAGATCGTGGTGCCCGTCCGCGCGCAACAGAAGAAGATCCGGCGCGCGACTGTGAACCTGCTGGTGGCCAATACGGCCACGGCGCAGGAGGCGCAGAAGGTGAAGGACCTTGTCTCGGCTCGTGCCCAGGCCAAGGCCCACTTCGCCGAGATCTTCGCCTTCAAGGGCAAGATCACCCGGGCGACCGTGGACGAGGCGAACAAGGCTGCCAAGGCCTACTTCGACTCCTTGCCGAAGGAGGTTCGAGACGCCTACGGCGGAAAAGCGCCGTCCTGTGCCTATGCACGGTAGTCCTGATCGCAGAGGTGGTTCAACCATCTCACTGCACCGGGCCGAGGTTCCTGATGTAGTTGTGTATATAATAATTGTGTATACAACTACAGGAATCTCGGAAAGCATTTTAAAAACATTCCACGAAAGTGGAATGTTTTTATTTTATTTGAAAAAGCTTGTCGAACGGAGCCTTGACTTTTGTAGTATTGTGAGTAATATAATTATATAAGCTTGATAGAAAAAATAATTTTTACAAAATATGAAAAGGAGGAATTTTTTTTTACTTTTTTAGTACTCTTTTTAGGATCTTTGGTCTTTGGAAAAGTTTTTGCCGCTAATACTGATATTGTAATAAATGAAATTGGGGCCTATCCTAGCGTAAGTACTCATAGATGGATTGAAATTTGGAACAAAGGGGATGAGTCAGTTGATTTAAACGGCTGGAAATTTTTGGATGCGAATGCGCAGGTAAATGGACATGAATTAAGGGTCACTACAACCGACTCTGTTGTTGACCGAGGAGAATATGCAGTCATAGTCAAGGGTGCAAAACAATTTTTGACAGATTATCCAGCCTTTGGTGGTTCAATATTTGAATTTTCTAGTGGGAGTTTAAATCCAGAAGGTGAAAATATTGGGCTTATAGACGCAGAAGGAATCCAGATTGAAAGATTTACCTATATACCAACTACGCATTTTTCTTTGCAAAGAAAAGATCCGAACCTGATAGATTATACCAGTGCCAACTGGGTAGAGCATGCGAGCGGTAATACTGTTGGGGGAATAAATGTTTTTGATATTGCGCCAACCCCGATTGTAACTTCTACACCAACCACCACACCCGACCCAACGCCCATTCCAAACCAAACTCAAAACACGGGGCAAAATAATAGTGGGTCACAAAATCAAAACTCAACTCCAGTGCCAGTGGTACAAAATTTAACAGCCTTAAAAATAAATGAATTTGTCGTAGATCCAGAAAGTGGAAATGAGTGGGTAGAACTGTATAATAATTCTACTGCTAGTGTGGATATTACCGATGCAATGATTTGTGATGCGCGCAATACTACCTCTACTTGTAAAAAAATTATGGGATCGGTCGGAGGAAATGGGTGGCTTCAGGTTGATTTACAAACCAAAAGTTTTTTGAATAATTCCGGTGATAGTGTGATATTAAAAAACAATTCTGGTTCTATTATAGATAGAATTGATTATGATGACGAGCTGACACCGGATGAAGGCCAGTCTCTGGCAAGAAAAATTGATGGCAAGGATACGGACAATGATATTGATTGGATAGTGACTGACACTATCACACCAGGCAAGGCAAATATTGTTTCTGAGCCGGAAGATGAGGCTGGGCAGTCAGGCGGTAGTAATACCTCAACTGCCAGTAGTACTACAAAGACAACTAAAACTACCAAGAAGCCAGCGTCGATTTTTGTTTGGGATATCGAAGCGCCTTCAAGCGCTGCGCCCAACGAACAAGTTGTTTTTAATGCGGAAAATACAGCTGATCCACGAGGAGGAAGTTTAAGTTTTGTTTGGAGTTTAGAAAACGGTGTTAAGGTTGTAGGGCCGGAATTGAAAGTGAGTTTTGCTTCTTCGGGAATGCATACTCTCTCACTTTTTGTGACTAGCACTAGTGGCTATGGAGAGGAAAAGAAAATTGAAATAGAAGTAGATAATGGTCTGAGTCTAAATGCGGAAATATTAATCTCAGAAGTTTTGCCAAATCCGGAGGGTGACGACACTAAAGAATTTATTGAGTTAAAAAATAATTCAGCGTCAGCCGTAAATATAGCAGGCTGGTTTTTACGGGTGCAGGCTAAGAAATATATTTTCCCGGAAAATACCTTTATCCCAGCCGGTGGGTTTTTGGTTTTTTATAAAACAGCTACTAAAATTAGTTTGGCAAATACAACCGGAAAAGTTGAATTATTAAATAAAGATAAAGCGTTAGTTGATATTGTAAAATATGACAAGCCTGAAGCGGGTAAAAGTTTATCGCTTATCAATAACGAATGGCGCTGGGCAGATCCGACACCAGGAAAAGTGTATGCCAAAGGAGAGGTGCTGGGAATTAAAATCGGAGCAGAGCAAACTGTAAAGAAGACAGTGACTAAAAAATCAGTAGGGCCACTAATAAAAAATATTGCCGACATTAGGCAAGGAGAAAAAGGTCAGCCGGTAAAAGTAAGAGGAATAGTGGCGGTTCTGCCAAATGTTTTTGGTAGTCAATTTTTTTATATTATTGGTGATGGTGGCGGGATTGAAATATATCAGAACAAAAAAGATTTTCCACCAGTTGGTATCGGCGACTCGGTAGAAATTACCGGCACAGTCTCGGAAGCTAGCGGGATAAAAAGAGTGAATGTTAAAAATAGTAGAGCCATAGATATTTTGGCAACAGGTAAAAACCCGGAAAGTATAATGTTAGATTTGGACAACATTGAAGAAGTTATGGCTGGAAGTCTGGTAGAAGTAAGCGGGGAGATAACAGAAATAAAATCTACGTTTATGTATGTGGATAATGGTGCTGATGAAATTAAAGTATATTTTAAGAAAAATGCCAAAATTGAAAAGCAAAAATTTAAAGAAGGCGAAAATGTACGAGTAGTGGGTATCTTGGAAAAAGTTAAAGAAGAGTGGCAGCTATGGCCAAGGAGTAGTGATGATATAGAATCTTTGGGCATGGCTCAGGATGCTACTTTGCAAAAACAAACGACTACTGGAAGTGAGGGCGTAACTGAAAAGTACCTGACGGCCACGGCCGGAGGAATAACCACGCTAATTTTAGGATTTTTAGCCAGGGCTAGAGGGGCAATGTTTTTTGGTGGCATAAAGAAGGTGGTGGAAAAAGTAGGAAAATTTATTAAGAGAGGGTAGTAAAATAACTATTGATTGTTGTCAGTTCTTGTGTTAATCTATGCATACTATTTGGAAGGGTGGCCGAGCGGTTTAAGGCAACAGTCTTGAAAACTGTCGTATCGAAAGGTACCGTGGGTTCGAATCCCACCCCTTCCGCCATTATTTTTTAAGTCTTACCTGCGTTTTAGGATTTACTTGCACCCAAGTTTAGTTTTTATATTTATGGATATTAAAGATATAAGAATGCTTCGTCTTACAAATCAACGTATTGGTGGCAATGGCCGTTCAGCTTTTGAGCTTGTTTCTTATATGGGCGCGATGCAAGCTCAGGATTATGCTGGGGCACTGTGGTCTATCGGATTGCGAACTGGACTTACTCAGAAGGAGGTCGTCGCAGCGATAGAAGAGCGGAAAATTCTGCGCACATGGCCTCAGCGCGGTACGCTTCATTTTGTCTCAGCAGTTGATGCTAAGTGGCAGGTTGGTCTTTCAGCAGAAAGATTGATACGTGGCGTTGCAAGCAGACATCAGCGACTTGGTATTAATGAAAACATTCTTGCAAAAAGTGGTAACATTCTCGCAGAAGCGCTTCGTGGAGGTAAGGTGCTGTCTCGATCACAAATTATGGAAACCCTCAACAAAGCGGGCATAAAAACAAAAGATGGTAATGGATATCATACGCTTTGGTATCTCTCGCAAATTGGGGT
>JACCDN010926876.1_pt1 | contig 50619 bp, 36 predicted proteins | sample 7441691 | NCBI WGS metagenome assembly JACCDN01 (sample SAMN15323439, study PRJNA562643) | freshwater metagenome | isolation source: river surface water | place: USA:Blue River Watershed | collected 2017-08-16 | reverse complement strand
TGTCTTTTGCTCCCTGGGTTCGTTCAGGCTTCAGCGTAGTGGAGATGGCGCGACAAGGCCGGTTCCTCATTTATTTCGCCTCGCCCAGAAACCAGGCTTCAGGCTACGCCCGACACGTCGCTGCACGAGCTACTTGTCTCCGACGTGTCAGGCGAGCTTGTAGAACGACGCCCGACCTGTCAAGTGTAGCTCGTCGTGTCAGGCATAGTTCGCAGAACGACGCCTGAAGCCCATCCCGGAGGGGCCTGCATTTTTATGTAATTTTAGGCTTGACTTTTTGCTTTAACTTTTATATACCGGAATCTATAATTTATTTTTGTCCTTTTATATTCAATTCATTTTTCTAAGTTTTTGCAAGCTCTTTTTAAAAAAAGAGGTTCTCACCGTTTTTTTAAGATGAAGAGGAAAGAGGGCTCCCCCCCTCCCCCCCTCCCCCCTACGCCCTCTGGGCTGGGTTCTACGAATCTACTATGAAACCAACTGTCACCTATCCAAACCCACACACCTTTTACCCAATTGAAGGGATAAAACGCACTGTTTTTCTTAAAAATGTCATTCGAAACCCCAAAATCCAAGTAGGAGACTACACCTACTACGATGATCCTGAAGACGTCCATAACTTTGAGAAAAACGTGCTCTACCTCTTTGATTTCCTAGAAGATCGGCTCATCATAGGCAAGTTCTGCCAGATAGCGAGCGGCGTAAAGTGTATCATGAATGGGGCCAACCACCCTCTCAATGGGGCTTCTACCTATCCTTTTAAAGTTTTTGGCAAGGCCTGGGCAGAGGCGGAGTTGGCACCTGCTTCTAAAGGGGATACGGTCGTGGGCAATGATGTGTGGCTTGGGCATAGCGCGGTGCTATTGCCAGGAGTCAGTATTGGAGACGGAGCCATCGTGGGGGCCCAGAGCGTCGTCACCCAAGATGTTGAACCCTACGCCATCGTTGGAGGAAACCCCGCGAGGCTGATTCGTAAACGCTTTGACGAAGAGACCATCGCCTTCCTTCTAAATTTAGCCTGGTGGGACTGGCCGGCAGAGAAAATCACAGAGCATATCAGCCTCCTGACTCGAGGGGATATGGCAGGGCTTAGAAAGATCGAAGCTTAAACCAAGACAGTCATTTTTTATATGAATACTATTAATCCTAGCGATAAAAATAATCCTTCAGCTCCTAGCGCAGATTCAGCTGAAGTCAATCAGCCTCAACCCACAGAAGCGTGCGAGCAAGTACACTCTGTGAGCGAAGAAGATAGAGTAAAGGTTCAAAGTTGTCTAGCTTTAGAGCTGACTAAGCCTCTTTATATTCTGGGATACCGTTACTTGCAGGAGTATGAAATCTTCCAAAAGCGTATAGACTCCGAACAGCCAGAGACTATAGTGACGCTGATGAGTGGGGCTGAGGCTATGCCTGTTCAAATATTGAAAGATAAAGCCTACCAAGCGATTGCATTAAAAAAACATCTTAATTTTTATTTTCGGATCTTAGCTCTAGAAAAGGTCAGTAGCCCCATGAAAAGGCTTGAAGTAGCCCTTGAAGCGCTCAAGATGTCTCCAAAGAGCTGTACACTAGAGAGTTATTATGCAATATTACAAGATCTCCTTCCTGAAGAGTGGAAAATCATTGCACGCAGCCTAGAGATAGACCCCGCAAATCCTTTATCGCTGAATGATTTAGGCGCTGAAGCATTAAGAGACTTAGACCTAAATCCGCATACACACTCAATCGAGTTGTTATCTGAAGAGGAGCTCAGCCTCGTATCAACGAATCTTGATAATTGCTATCACAATCTATTTAAGAAAGATGTATATTCAGAGGCTTTGTCTGTATTTTTGGATATCGCTGCAGGTCCTTATGGACGCATAGATAGTGTTTCAAATAAGATATTAGGCCTCTTGCGTCAGATTCAGCAGCAATCCAAGTTCGTGCCTGCTGGTATCCTTGAGCAGGTCCCTCAGATCTACAGTTCCCTCATCAAAGAAGGCTCTTTTTTTCCCATTCTGCGCCTAGAAATCCTTAAAACCATGGGAGCGTGTGAAGAAAGAACAAAACTGGCTGAATACTTACTGCTAGATCCATCTTCGCCTGTTGTGCTAGAGTTAAAGATTTTTAAATCTTCAACAATCGAAATGCCCATAGTTACTACCTATCTAGAATGCATAAAGCTTCTTCAAGATGACTCTAAGATAGATCACTTATTGGAAACGATTTATAAGTTACCTGTTTTTAATCATACGACCCAGTTTTATTTGATTTTATTGAAGTTGGAGAACAGTCAAATTGCAAAGCGTTTGATACAACGCACAGCAAATAAAGAGACTGATCCCAACTGCCCTGAAAGCGATGCAATGCTTGAAGGGAAACATAAAGCTTTAGTGACTGCACAAGGGTGGTTTGACATGGGTGTTCGAGATTTTACTGATCACGGGTTCCACCGGCCTTCCTTGTAATCAAGATCATATCTAGTTTTGAAAGAAGTCGGAAATCAAAATCCTTAGTTGTAGCTTTGTACGCTCTGGTTTTTCTAGACAGGCTTGATAGGATGCACCCCCTCCCCCCTCCAACAAACAAGCAAGCAAAAGCCCTTCTGTTTCGGCCTAGGTATGAGCCAATCCCTAATTTTCAAACACTAAGGCTTCCTGGCTGGCACTAGTATGAGAGGCTTTGCCTTGCAGCTCTAGGGCTCTGGGCTCTACGGGTATCATATCTAAGGGGGCTGTATCGACTAGAGGTTTAGAAGCTTTGATGTGCAGCTGGCTGAACTTGCGCGCTACGGGTAGTAGGCGAGACTCCATCGACACCAAAGACTTATTGTAGGCCTGTACGGTCTTTTCTATCCCTTTTCGCAAGTCATGAAAATGGTCTCCAAATACACTAATACGTTCATAGAGCTCTTCTCCTAGGCGGCTGATAGCACGGCTTTCTTGGTTGAGGGCTTCTTGCTGCCAGCCATAGGCAACGGTTTTAAGAAGGGCAATAAGCGTCGTGGGCGTTGCGAGGAGGACCTTTTGGCCCGCTCCCAGCTCTATGAGCGTTGGGTCCTGCTCGAGGGCTGCGCTAAAAAAGGATTCACCTGGGATGAAAAGGACCACAAACTCAGGCGAGCCCTCTAACTGCTTCCAATACTGCTTGGAGCTCAGCTTTGTAATATGGTCTCTCAGATGGCGGGTGTGGGCCTGAAAATGGACCTTCATCTGTTCTGGTTCGTGGCATTGGATAGCCTCTAGGTAGCTGGCTAAGGGCGTCTTGGCATCGACAATAATGGACCTGCCACTGGGGAGCTTTACTATCATATCGGGCCTTTGGCGGCCGTCTTCGGTATCCAGCGAATGTTGCTCCACAAAGTCTACATGGCTCAGCATTCCAGCAAGCTCTACTGCCCGCCGCAAGTGCATCTCCCCCCACTGGCCACGGACCTGCGGAGAACGCAGGGCTTTTACCAGGTTGTGGGTTTCGGCCTCTAGTTTGACTTGCGAAGCTAGGAGATACTTCACCTGCTCGCTCAGGCCTACATAGGCACCCAAGCGAGACTTTTCTAGCTCGTCTATATGCGTTTGTAGCTGCAAGAGTTTCTCTTGCAAAGGCTTGAGGACTTCCTGGATATTTCCTTGATTGCGCTCAAAATCTTGCTTGGAGGCGGCCTGGAAGTGCTCAAAACTATGCTTGGCTAAGGTAAAAAAGCTTTGGTTATTCTGGGTTAGGGCCTCCGCCGATAGGCTCTTAAAAAGCTCTGTTAAACGGCTATTATTTGAAGCTAGAAGCTCCTCTTTTTCACGTATTTTTTGTAAATCTTGCTCCCGCAGAGCCTGTAAGGCATAAAGCTCTTTTTCTAGGCCTTGCTTTTGAGCCTCTACAGCTAACTTTTCCTTCCACAAAGCCCTATAGAGCACAAGGGCCAACCCCATCATGCATAAGAGGCCGATCAAAAAGCTGCTAAGAGAAAATTCCATCGCTCCATACTGCTACAATCCTAAAGAAAGAGTCAATCCGTATTCCCTAGCTTAACAGCTAGATTGGCCAACTGCGCCAGCTATGGATCTAGGCTGATACCTACTCTCTTCCAGCTTTTTCAAGAGGGAAGCGGGGTAGTAGCAATGAGAGACTATCTAACCGTTAATCGTTAACCCCGGTATCCGCTTCTTAAGTTGCTCTTTGGCATTGTTAGTAAACTTATTAGACCCACTCAATCCTAAGTTTCTGAGCTTAGTCATCCTCGCAAGGTGCTGCAAGCCTGCATCGGTAAGCTGTGTACAACCCTGTAAGTTTAACACCCAGAGCTGCGTGAGCCCCGCAAGGTGCTTCAAGTCCTGATCGGTAAGCTTATTACAACCATACAAGTCTAAAGACGTCAGCTGAGTCATCCTCGCAAGGTACTGCAAGCCTGCACCGGTAAGCTGTGTACAATTCTGCAAGCTTAACGACGTCAGCTGAGTCAGCCCTGCAAGGTACTGCAAACCTGCATCGGTAAGCTGTGTACACTCATACAAGTCTAAAGACGTCAGCCGAGTCAGCCCCGAAAAGTACTGCAAGCCTGCACCGGTAAGCTGGGTACAAAACCTCAAGTCTAAAGACGTCAGCTGAGTCAGCCTCGCAAGGTGCTGGAAGCCTGCACCGGTAAGCTGGGTACAACTATTCAAGTTTAACGAAGTCAGCTGAGTCAGTCCCGAAAGGTACTGCAAGCCTGCACCGGTAAGCTGGGTACACCCCTGTAAGTTTAACGACCTCAGCCACTGAAAGTTCTTGAGCGGAGATAGGCCTGCTTCTGTTATTTTTGTACATTGGCTTAAGCATAGCTCCGTTATCTCAGGATTGGCGTCTAAGGCTTGTCGTAATTCCTCATCGGTAAGAGTGTCCTTGCGAGCCGATAAATCTAATATATTTTGCTTAAACATAACGCCTTCGATGCTAAAAGCGATGCCTTTTGTATTCAGCTTGTGGAGTAATTTGACGGTCGTGCCCGGGCAGTAATCCAAAGTCAGGCGCTTGAGCTTAGAGGCGTTCTCTGCAAGAGTATCTAGCCCTGCTTCTGTTATTCCTTTACATCCTCTTAGATTCAACTCTTGCAGGCTTTCAAAACACTCAGGCAGAATACGTAATACAGCATCTGTAAGGCGTTCGCAGCCCTCTAAGTTCAAAACCTTTGTATAAGGATTTTTATTTAAAAGAGAGATTAAATCTGCATCCTGAATACCAGTCTGCTTACTGAAATTCATGACCTGTCCTTCCAATAGTTCAGCGTGTTTTTCGAAGATTTCAAGCTTTCCAGCCTGCAAGTGAATCGTTTGTTTTAAATCTCCAATTTTAGCTTTTTGCTTTACAATCTTCTGCTGCATGGCCTGTAAACGTTCATCCATACGCTTGTTAACTGCTTTTGCTTCACTTTTCCTTCCAAGATCTTTCAAAAACCACGCATACTTTCTATACAAGCCTATGTTTTTCGGGTTCTCCTGAATCTTCAGCTCAAAACGCTGGATAGCTATGTCATGCAGCTGAGACTGGCTGTCCTCTCCGCCCTCCTGGCGATAAAGCGCCTCTAGTTTGTCAAGAATCGCAAAAGATTTCCTGGCTTCAAATACCTCTTTTAGCCTATCTATAGCCAAGGCTATTTCTCCCTTTTCTGCATAGAAGTCAGCTAGTTTTTCTAAGGCATCTTCTCCGCCCACCTGACGGTAAAGCACTTCTAGTTTTTCCAGGATTCTGGCTGCTTTCCCCAGCTCAAATACCTCTTTTAGCCTCTCTATAGCTAAGGCTATTTCTTTTTGTTCTGCATAGAAATCAGCTAGTTTTTCTAAAGCATCTTCTCCGCCCTCCTGGCGGTAAAGCCCTTCTAGTTTTTCCAGGATCTTGGCTGCTTTCCCGACTTCAAACGCCTCTTTGAGCTTCTCTATAGCCAAATCTATTTTACCTTTTTCTGCATAAAAATCAGCTAATTTTTCTAAAGCAGCAGCGAGTTCTGTTGCATCCCCTAGTTGCCGCGTTACCTCTACCCAAGCCTTCAAAGGAACCTCATAGACGGCAAGGTCGCAGGCGACTTTATAGGCAGCTTGCGCCTCTTGCAAGGCCCCTTGTTTTTGATACAATTCCCCTAAATAATAAAAGGCCCGAGCAGCTTTTTCTCGGTATACGCTTGCTTTCGCTTCATCTTTCAAGGAAGCGCTGATCTTCTGTAAACACTCTCCATACAGTTTATAATGCTCTGCGTCTTCCGTGTGCTTTAAGGCCTTTTTATAAGCTTTTTCTGCATCCTTAAAGTCTCCTAGCTCCTCATAATCTTGGGCATGCTTTAAAAGTATCCCTACTTTCTTGGTATTCATCGCTTCATCCGCTAGTTTCTCCATATACGGCTCTCCCGGCTGTATGGGCTGATAGTCTGGTAAGCTCCAATCATCTGTCACCAAGTGCTCTGTCGAGCCTTGTGGAGTACTACTAGCACTATACTCCTGCAAACTCCTCGAAGCAGGATGGGCAGACAAATCCGCCGCATTTTCTAAAGGCGGCACCGGCCTTGCCTCAGGCTGAGCCCCCTGCTGGCTTGCATCCGCAGCCGTATTCGGTGCAAAGGATGCGTTATGGGTATGATTCGGTTGAAGATGATTGCGTTCCATAAGAGCTCAGTGAGTGTTTTTTGGAATGATGGATTTCGTTGGCTTGCTGTGTGCTAAAACTGAATAGTTTTACTGAATATACAAAACCAATAAATAAACACACGTTTTACGATTTCTAGTGCACGCAATCACAACAGTCAATAGATTTTTGAAAATTTTTTAATTCCAAAAAATCTACCACCATTTTAAAACATTAGCCCTAAACTCCCCCTAAGACCAGCTCACCCTTCAAGCTACTGACGGTAGCCTCGGTGATCCTTACCCTCACAAGCTCCCCCACTAAACGCTCTGTAGCGGTAAAAATTACCTTGCGGTTGCCTGGATTACGCCCCATGTAGAGGTTTTCACCGCGCTTTGCCGGAGCTTCGACCAGGATTTCCTGTACAGTCCCTAATAAGCTTTGATTGCGCGCCAAAGAATGCTTTTCTAAGATATCCAAAAGGGCCTGATTGCGCCTTTCTTTGACCTCTTGAGGGACTTGGTCTGGCATCGTAGCCGCTGGGGTGCCCGACCGTATGCTATACTTAAAGATATAGGCCATATCAAAGCGCAAAGCATCAAAAAGTACGCGTGTTTCCTCAAAATCCTCATCCGTCTCCCCCGGAAAGCCAACGATGATATCTGTTGAGAGATACATATCCGGAACTGCCTGCCTGAGCTTCTCTACAATCTGCGTATAGCTCTTGGCTGTGTAGGGACGGCGCATCAGCTTCAATATACGGTCTGACCCACTTTGGAGAGGCAGGTGTATATACGGGCAAAGCTTTGGCAAATAGGTATAAGCTTCTATCAAGTCTTGCTTAAACCCCTTAGGATGGGGTGAGGTAAAACGAATACGCTCTATGCCCGAAATCTCATGAATCGCTTCTAAGAGCTGCACGAAGGGGCTCTTACCATCCTTAAAGGGAAACTCCCTGAGGCCATAGCTGTTTACCGTTTGGCCCAAAAGGGTCACTTCCTTGACGCCTTCAGCGGCGAGCTCTTGTACCTCTTCCAAAATAGCCTCCATAGGCCGGGCCCGTTCTGCACCCCGGGTGGTAGGCACTATGCAAAAGGTGCAGTGCATATTACACCCCTGCATGATAGACACAAAGGCGCTTGCCTTTTTTTGATCTGAAAGGTGGTTTCGGATGGTATTTTGTGAGTCTTTCTCTTCCTCAATATCGATCACTGTACTAGGCCGTGGGCCCTGGGCCTGAAGCGTGTGGATAATGTTATCTAAATGGTCTGGGATTTGGTGAAACTTTTGGGTACCGACTATCAGGTCTAGGTCTGGCAGGCTATCCAGAAGGTCTTGCCCCCGGTTTTGTGCCATACAGCCCATGATGCCCACGATAAACTTTTGATTACGACGCTTGCGCTTATTGAGGTGCCCTGCTTTGCCAATGGCCTTTTGCTCAGCCTGGTCTCTAACGCTACAGGTGTTGAGGAGCACAATATCCGCATCCTGCTCGTTGTCTACCAAGCTATAGCCGCGCTTTCGCAGCATAGCCCCTACCGCCTCTGAATCTCTCTCATTCATCTGGCAACCATAGGTTTTGATATGCACTCTATTCATAAAAATCAAAAATTAATCCACTAAAAATAGTTTTGATCCAAAAATAGGAGGGAGGGTCAGTTTATTTTTATGGGATTCATAAGGTAATAAAATTATTCAAAGAAATAATACACAATATTTCTTTAAATCCGTTTTTTTTAGCATTAATAGGTTTTATGGCGTTATAGAACCTCATTTGCTGCTACCTAAAAGGAATCAAGGCCTTTAAGCAAATCAAAAATTCAGCTAGTGTGTTTCCGCATTAAACCGCTTGCGAAAGTAAGTATCTTGGTTTCGAAAGAGGTCTAATGAAACAAAAATAAGTACAGCCGAAGCAAGTTTTTTAGCATTGAGAAAAATTTTCAAAAAAAGTGTTGACTTTTTCAATTTCGTACACTATTAGTCGCAATGCGTGCTTTAAATTATTAATTTTGTAGCGGACCTAGCCTTATCCCATCTAAGCGATACAATGATTTGTTTTTAGTACACAATAATCTAATTAAACCTATAAATCTAAAGAATCTTAATCTTATATGGAAAGAAATAATCTTCAGCCTAGTCCTAATAATAGTCCATCGTTTGTACCTAATTTTGCTCCTAACGCGGAGCAGCAGCAGGCGGCTAACCCTCAGGCAGGGCCCGTGCCGCCTTTGGGAAATGCTCCAGACTTGTATGCCCATCCTCCTGTCAGGAATTTACAGGATTATAGTGCTGTAGCAGGGGAAACAGATACCTTCAATCTGCCAGAGTACCAACCCGTAAAGCCAGGGGAGCCTTATATGGGAAAACAACAGGATGAGTCTCTGAATACTAAGATAGTGGAGACACATTTAAAACATGCTCAAGAGCATGAAAATTTAGGATTGTTTCAAGATGCAGAAAAAACTTATAAAAAAGCCTTAAAGTATACGGATAGCGCCGAGCATTATAAGCTGTATGGGGAGTGTTTAAGGGCAATCTACCTCAATCTTTCTCAAATTCCTTTGAGTCCGGAAAAAGATGAAGCACTGGAAAGGGTATATAAAGAAAAAGCGGCTAAGGCCTTCTATTATTTGGGTGATTTGTATGAAAAAGACGGGTCCTTCTTGGCAGCCCAAACGGCCTACAGAGCCTCGAGCGAGCTTGCTTGGCACGAGGTTCCTTTACAGGCTTTAGTAGCTGTAGCCCGGCAAGTAGGGGAAACGGGAGATATCGTGGATACTTTAGAAAAACTAGCTGACTTTTATGTAGCAAAAGGTAAAATAGACTTGGCCATAGAAAAGCTAGAAGAGACACTTCAAGTAGAGAAATCTATTAAAATATTGCAAAAGTTAGAAGTGCTTTGCGGGCAAGCGGGCGGAGAGGATAGCCAGCTCAAGGTGAATGAAAGTCGTATACAGCAGTTTGAACTGCAAATCAGTGAAGATCCTAACAACATAAGCATATATAGAGACTACGCGTGGTTTTTGAAAAGCATTGCAAGGCACAATGAAGCCAGAGCCGTTAAAAAACGTATGGATGCAGTGTTGCAGGGCCTACAACAAAACCTGCAGACTCTAGAGCAAAAAGCTCTAAAGCAAAAAACTAAAATTGGAGAACAAAAGGGTAGGATTCAATTCCTGGAACAAAAAATGGAATTACTATACAAAAAAGTGTTCTCTTTAGATTTTAGTCAGCAGCCTGATGTTCAAGATGCAGATTTAATACCCTTGCTAAAGAAAAATCCTTCTCTACAGTTTTTGAACTTAGAAAGCTGTACATATCTGACGGATGCTGTGTTAGATATCCTTCCTGAGTATTTTGAAAACCTGGAAGAGCTGAATCTAAGGAGATGTACAGGGCTAACAGATGCAGGAATCGATGCCATTGCAGAAAATGCATCTAAGCTCAAGCGCCTGACCTTAGACCACTGCCCAGCTACGACTATAAAACTGCTCCACAAGCTGAACGCAAAAGGAATAGCTTTCACCATTGAAGGCCTTAGTTTCAAGAAAAATAAACTAGATTTATCGGCCCGCAAGGATGATCTTACAGATGCGGAATTGTTGGAAGCTTTAGAAGCCAACCCTGAAATAACAGAGTTGAAATTATACGAATGTAAAAAAATAACGGATGCAGGCCTAGCTCCACTTAAGAACTTTCAGTGGCTTACTTCCTTAAACTTGTATCATTGTAACCAGCTTACGAATGCGGGCTTGCAGCACCTGAAAAGCCTCACTCAGCTCACGTCGTTATCCTTGAGTAGTTGTTACCAGCTTACCGGTGAAGGCTTTCAGCACCTGAAAGGCCTCACTCGGCTCAAATGGTTAGACTTGTCCTATTGTAACCAGCTTACGGATGCGGGCTTACAGCACCTGAAAGGCCTCACTCAACTCACCTACTTAAGCTTGTCCTATCGTGACCAGCTTACGGATGCGGGCTTGCAGCACCTGAAAGGCCTCACTCAGCTCACCTCCTTAGACTTGGGTAGTTGTAGCCAGCTTACCGGTGAAGGCTTGCAGCACCTGAAAGGCCTCACTCAGCTCACGTCGTTATCCTTGAATAGTTGTAACCAGCTTACGGATGCAGGCTTGCAGCATCTCGCAGGCCTGACTAAGCTCATCTCTTTAACCTTGGTTGGTTGTAACACTATTACTAGCGGTGCTAAAGAGGAGCTTAAAAAGCAGATACCAGGGCTAACGATACATGAATAGGAGGCCAGATTTGCTGGTATCTAAGCTTTGACCAAGGCTTTGGGGTCCTTTTCCTTATAGCTGGGTAAAGGGCCTAATGATAAACTGAACTGTTTACATTATCTCTCTGTTTTATGCTTCCTATGCACCTTAATTCTTTTTTTAGGTAAGTGCGAGAGCATTTAACACGTTAATACAAGTGCTTATCATGAATAACACTATAATGTTATTCATTTAATACTTGCTTTAAACTATTATTGATAATAAAATATCATTATTAATTTTTATTTTGTAACCCTCTACCCCTTATATTATGCCTAAAATCAAATCTGCTGTATCTACGGCTATAAGTTACCTCAAGCCTAGTAACATCATTAACGCCGCTAAATGCTCAGGCCAAATCGTCGAAGCAGCTGGTAAAGCAGTGGAATTTGGAGGAAAAGGCATTAAAAACCTGAGCTCTGAAGGTAAAAAACTCTTAGATTCTTATATCAAATACCTCAATCAAAAGAATCCGGATAACGTTAAAGAAAATAATGAATTTGGCAAAGGAATGGAAAGCCTCTTTAACTTGATCACTAGCTCAGCAGAATTCGCAGAGCACGTCGGTCATGATATCTCAAATATGGGACACAACGTATCTCATCTTGGAGAACCTTCAGCTAAAGGAGATAAATATTTAGGCGATTCCAATTCACCACCTATGATTAAAGCGTAACTCCCTACTGCGACCGAACTCTTATACGATTATAACTCTTTCGCGCAGTGTCGAGCTTGACCTCGGCCCAGCGGGCAAAACGAACAAAGGGAAGGCCTATGAGCAGGTATATCAGGCTAACGAGTATGCCTATGCCAAAAAAGTCATAGTAGGTAAAGGCAAGGGTAATATAAGTCTTGGAGAGCTCTACGATGGTGATCATAGAGACGAGAGAGGAGTCCTTTAAAAGAGAGATAAAGTCATTGGTAATAGGAGGAATGACCGTTGTAAATGCCTGGGGCAACACAATATGCCTTAGGCCCTGAAACTGTGTCATACCTAGGGCTCTGGCAGCCTCGAGCTGTCCTTTAGGAACTGATAGGATTCCCGCCCTATAATTCTCAGCCTCAAAGGCTGCGTAGTTTATCCCTAAACCGAGTACTCCCGCTACAAAAGGGCTCAAATTCATCCCTATATTCGCCAGACCATAGTAGATAAAGAGCAATTGGATCATCAGGGGGGTGCCCCGTATCAGCTCTATAAATAAAGTAACTAAAGATCGTACTGGCCAAGGCCCATAGACTCTTCCTATAGCCAAAACAAATCCTACCACCATCGCAAAGAGCATGGCTACGATAGATACCTGGAGCGTCACTAAGGCGCTCTCAGCCAGTAGTGGCAAAAACTGCATATAGCGCTCCAGCCTGCTGGCAAAGGTTTTAACGCTTGAGGTTTCTTTTTGAAACAGGCTTACCACCTGCTCATATTTAGGGGCTAAAGCGTGACTGGGGGCGCTATCCCCAAAGTACTCAGCAGTTAAATCATTCCAAATATTCCACTCTTCGTAGAGGGCCCGAAGCTCTCCAGAGCAGATCAAAGACTGAATAGCTTGGTTGACTGCTCTTAAAAGCTCTTGGTCTTCCTGACGAAGGACGATGGCATACTCCATCCTCCCGATGGGCTCTCCTACTTTTTTGAGCTTAGGGTAGATCCCCACAGCATAGTTGGCGGCTATCCCATCTACTAAGACGGCGTCTAGGCGACCATGGGCGAGGTCCGAAAAGGCGTTCACTTCATTTTCATAGTTGCGAACCAGCACTCCAGGATAATCTTTGAGTAGTGCATGCAGCTCTGGGCTTTTAAAGACACCAATGCTTTTACCCGTACAGTCTTTTAGAGCGTAGATTTCCTGTTCTTCGTTTCTAGTAATCAGCTGCCCAGCGGTGATATAATAAGGCTTAGAAAAAACAACAGCTTCTTCTTTTTCTGGAGAAATCACCATGCCATTCACCACCATATCATAGAGCTTGCGAGAAAGACCGGGGATAATGGTATCCCAGTCATGCTTTACAAGGTGCAAAGGACGGCCAAGGGCCTGGGAGAGCAAGGTGACAAAGTCTACCTCAAACCCGATAATGCTCTTGGGGTCCTTGGGGTCAAAAAAGATATAGGGGGGAGGGCCCTCTGGGTCTGAGGCCCAATAGAGAGGAATACTCAAGGTTTGAGGTTCTTTCGCCTGCGCAGAGTACCCAAGGCTAAAATAAAGCCCTAAGGTTATGAGAGCCAAGATGATGCAATGTCTTGTTTTACCATTCATAAGCCGCTAATCCTGAGAAGTGACGAAGGAAACGCCGGGTACGCTCATCTTTTGGTGAAATAAAGATCTCATCTTCGTCTGAAATCTCAACAATTTCACCCTTTTCCATAAAAATAATATAGTCTGAAGCATTGCGCGCAAAGCGCATCTCGTGGGTAACGACGATTTGCGTCATCCCTTCGACATCTAGGCTTTTCATAACAACCAGCACCTCTTCTACCATCTCTGGGTCTAGAGAAGATGTCGGTTCGTCATAGAGCATGACTTTGGGATTCATCGCCATCGCCCTAGCAATAGCCGCTCTTTGACGCTGCCCACCAGAAAGGTTATCCGGATAGCGCGAGGCAAACTGGCTCAGGCCTACCTTTTCTAACATATGCATAGCAGTATCCCGAGCTTTATCTTCAGGGATTTTCTTTACTACCATGGGAGCTAGCATCACATTTTGAAGGATGGTCTTATTGCGAAAGAGATTAAACGCCTGAAAGACCATACCTACCTGCTGCCGGAGTTTATGAGCCCTAGAAGAAAACTTTGGGCTATGGGGCTTTCCAGGCTCGCAGGAGACGGTAACCCCCGCAATAGAAATAGAGCCAGAATCTAATATATCTAGACAATTTAAGCAGCGAAGCAAGGTAGACTTTCCACAGCCCGAAGGGCCAATAACGGACACCAAGTCTCCCTCTTCTATGCTAAAATTAATACCTTTAAGGACGGGAATGTCCTCAATGTCTTTATAAAGATCTTTTACGGAAATAAGCGCCAAGGTCTTGTATGCGTTAAGGAGTGAAGATAAGAGTTAGATACTAAAGAAAGCCGAAGATAAAACCTTTTTTCAAAAAATAAACAAAAAAAACATGCATTTTAAATAATTTTCTAAAGCACCTGATCAAAAATCAAAACCGGCCTGACTGCAAGAATATTTTAATTTAAAAATTCCCTAATAAAAAGTATATATCAAAAATTAAATCATTAAGGCAAATAAAATGATAAATAAACTTCTTTTTGATATAAATAAATCAAACTCAATGAAAAATTTAATGGTTTAACCCTTGTTTTGCAGATATATTTTTGTTAATTGTGGCAAATACCCTGAAAAATTAGAACTTTTGCATAACCACGTATTATCTTGGTTGGCCTGCCGGGCGTCTCCACTACGCTGAAGCTTCGGGAGACAGGTAGCTCATCGTGTCGGGCGTAGTTCGCAAGAACGAAGCCTGAATGCATTTTTCAGGAACCCAGAAACCAATATACAGGATTTCCGAAGGGGTCTAATAAAATCAACCCTATACGAACCCCTACCCCCGATCAAGCCTTCAAAGAAAGAGAGGGCGGCTGTCTGGCAACCCTATCAACGCTTCAGGGAAAGTGGAGGAAGAATCAGACCCTATACTAAAATACCAGAAAGGTCTGGCCGAGCTACCCTTTCTTCAGTGAACCCACTTGGGAAACCCAAATAGCTTTCACAATACCCAACAATTCCATCCCACATTCAATCTAACTTACTAGACACACTAAAAAAGCGCTAAGCCACCTGTAGATACAGATACGACTCCTATCCATGGTGCTTAACGCTTTTAGTTTTTTAAACTTTACGATAAGGCTGTATGTGTACTTATCACTTATCAAGATAAGCAAAGGGAACTGCTGTGCTACAAAAATAGCCCTTCCCTATCCTTAATCTTGTATAAAAACGTATCCAAAAACCTTATGCGCCTGCAGCTGCACCGCCCTCAGAAGAACTACCTGCTCCAGCACCACTAGCAGAGCCACCATTACCTTCTGCCCCTTCATGATGATGGGATCCCATAGCAGAGCCCTGAGATCTAGGTCTATCACATCTACTCCTATTTCCTACACCTCTAGCAGAATTATTTGCCTCTATAGCAGTATCCTGACGGCTAGGCCTATCACATCTACCATTACTTCCTGCAACTCTAGCAGAAGATTGGGACCCTCTATCAGAGCCTTGAGGTCCAGGAGGACACCTTCCTTCTCCACGAGGAGCTTGTTGGGCACCTGTATTGCTTGGTGGCTCTGGATTAGTTGCATATAAGCCTAGGGGTGTAAACATAAGGTTTGCAAGGCAAATTCCCTTGATTAGAATAAGGGTTTTTAAGGATAGTTTCATAATTTTTGAGTATGTTAGAGGTAATTAGGGGTGAATTTAATTTTAAACACACATAAGCTATGTGAGCTCAAAACATCCAAATATTATAAGAAAAATAAGTTAAAAAATCAATAAAATAAATTAAAAAAATATTTTTATATTAAACCTTTTCGGAAACCCTGTATTTTGGTTTCTGGACAAGAAAAAATAAATGAGGAACTAGCCGTGTACAAAAAGGGTAAATGAGGATTCTGAATGCATTTTTGACGAACCCAGAGATCAAAATACAGGGTTTCCGAAGAGGTCTATTAAAGAAAAAATATATATGAACTTTCATAAAGAGAAAAGACTTATAAAGAGCTCTTGATTTAAGCTTTGACAGGCTTGGTTTTTTCTAAGACAAAGGGGAGCTTACTTTTAAAACAATGCTCAAACGACTCTGGAATAGCTTAGACTTTTTATCCAATGATATTGGGATAGACCTGGGTACGGCCAATATCCTTGTCTTTTCCAAAGAAGATGGACGCATTGTTGTGCGAGAGCCCAGTGTAGTGGCCATTCACAAAGATACCAAAAAAGTAAGAGCAGTTGGCTTTGAAGCCAAGCGCATGTTAGGTTCCACCCCTGGAAACATCGTGGCCATACGCCCAATGCGCTACGGAGTGATTTCGGACTTTGAAGTCACCGAGGCGATGCTGCGTTATTTTATCAACAAAGTCTCCCGGCACACCAAGCTTATCCCCCCTCGGGTAGTCATAGCCGTCCCCTCTGGCATTACGGAAGTCGAGCGAAGAGCCGTAAAGGAATCAGCCATCCATGCAGGGGCGCGGGATGTCCTCCTCCTCCAGGAGCCTATGGCAGCCGCTATCGGCGTGGGCCTTCCCATCGAAGAGCCCGTGGCCAACATGATAGTGGATATTGGCGGTGGTACCACTGAAGTGGCCATCATCTCCCTAGCAGGCATCGTCTATGCTGAAAGCATACGTATAGGCGGAGATGAAATGGATAATGCCATTATCAACTACATGAAGCGCGCCTACAACCTCATGATAGGTGAAAGAACGGCTGAAGAAATTAAAATCAAAATAGGATCTGCCATCCCCCTAGACCCAGAACTCAGCCTAGAAGTCAAAGGACGAGACCTGGTAGCGGGCTTGCCAAAGTCTGTCCAAATCAACTCTCAGGAGATCCGCGAAGCCCTAACAGATGTCTTTAACTACATCATAGAAGCTATACGCTTAGCTCTAGAGCGTTGCCCAGCAGAGCTGTCCTCTGACTTAGTGGATAGAGGCGTAGTTTTAGCTGGCGGTGGCGCCTTGGTCCGCGGGCTAAACCAGCTTGTCAGCAATGCTACAGGCCTTCCGGCTATCGTTGCAGAAGATGCCCTCAGCGCTGTGGCCAATGGGACAGGTGTTGTTTTAAAAGACCTCTCTTTTTGGCTGAGTGAGGCAAGCTAAAGGAGGCTAAAAGCAGTGACTTCTAAGAACCTAAGGCACTACAGGCCCTTTATTGTATTGCTAATTTTTTTAATCTTTTGGGGTATCGTACCAGTATGCGTAAAGCGCTTTTTAAGAGTGGCCTTTTATGAATTTCAGGCTCCGCTTTCTTTAACGAGTAGCTACGTGAGGGACGTTCAAGACTATTGGGCATTGAAATCCCATAGCAAATCAGCCTTGCTCGAGGCTGGGCGAGATCTAGCCCGGACCAATGCTGCCTATGCCCTAGCCCTGCAAGAAAAAAGCGCCCTAAAACAAGAATTAGAAGACCTAGAAGCGCTTCTCAACTTGCCTCCAGAAAAGGGGTATCGCTATGAAATTGCACGGGTAGTAGAACGCCACCCCCATAGTTGGTGGCAAGAGCTCATCCTCCGTAAGGGGAGCCGCCAGGGTATAGTAGAAGGGGCCGGGGTAGTCTTTGAAGGTGGAGTAGTGGGAAGGGTGACACAAGTTTACCTGAATACCTGCCGCGTACAGCTGCTGAGCCACCCCGAGTTTCGCATTACGAGCCAGCTAGAGGAGGATGGAAGAGTCCTCGTATATCAGGGCTCCCCCCATGGGCAAAGTGGGAGGCTAGAGGGCATAGTTAAAACCTTGCCGCTAGATTTAACGGAAGGTCCCGCAACACTCAGGCGCCTACAAACGTCTCGTCTAGGGGGAGTGTTTCCAGATGGGATCCATATAGGATGGGTAGAAACTATAGAAAAAGAAAAAGATGGCCTTTTTGGCGGGGCACAAGTACGACTCGATGAACGCTTGCGCTACCTTAAGGAAGTTGCCATCCTAGTCCCTGAAAACTAGTATGAAACTGGATCTACGTTGGCTGGCGCTTTTTATCAGCAGCCTTTTACTGCAAGAAGGCCTACGTATGGTGAATTTTGCTCTAGCCCCACATGGCCTCTATCTCTATATACCGGCTCTCTTTTTAGGCTATAGCTCAAGCTTTGTACCCTTTGGAATAGGCTTTAGCAGTACTGTTTTGCTAGGGCTAGCTCTGGATTCACAAGGGCTAGAGAGTTATAGTTTAGTGCCGCTTGTGCTGTGCTTTTGTGTTTTACATTACATTCAAAACCAAGAGCCTACTAAAGCTCGAAGGCTACTCAGGCGTCGCTTGCAGCCATTCAATGTTCTTCTATGGGGCTTGTGGGTGCTCAGCACAAAGCCTCTTCTGTCTAGCTTTTTACACAATCCTATGCCCTTATTACTGAGTATATGCTGTTCTCAAGCTCTTTTATGGGCTACTAGCCTATGGTATATGGACTTGCAACATCGCCTGATTGTCCCTCTTCAAAGAAGGCTAAAGCCTTCTGCATAAACTACAACATATGGCTCGCCCACCCATAGAACTGTACCGCCCCTCTCATGCTCGCTTGTGGGCCTTAGGGCTAGGGTATTTCGTCTTATTTTCTGCACTGGGGGGAGGGTTATTGTATAGGCAGGTCTTACTCAGTAGTACCTATAAAAGACAAGAAGACAGTCAGAGCCTAAGGCGTATCGTCCAGCCTGGGCCTAGGGGTAATATTTACGACAGAAAGGGCCGCCTTCTGGTAGGTAACCAGGCTCGCTTTTCACTCGTTCTTTACCTGAGTGATCTCAAGGAAAGCTTTCGCAAAGCCTATATTCAGCTAGCCAAAACCCCTGAAAAGAAGGGTATCCCAAGGGCTGAGCTTCGTAAAGAAGCCAGGCAAACTGTCATCCAGCACTATATACTCCTGGCCAGTCAGATTTTAAATAGGCCCCTAACGCTCAGCCCGAAAGCTATAGAACGGCATTTTCAGCAACGATTACTCCTCCCCCTTCCAATTATAGAAAACTTAAGCCTAGAAGAGTTTGCCAAACTCAATGAACAGCTGCCGCTACGCTCTCCCTTGCAGCTGTATACAGATAGCATACGGTATTATCCTCATAAAACGACAGCGGCCCATGTTTTAGGCTATATTGCGAAAGGACAAGAAAATATAGAGTCTCTCCACACTGAAGGATCTTTGGCAAGCTTTCACTTTGAGGGTAAAACGGGTAAAACAGGCCTAGAAAAGAGCTTTGATAGCCATTTACGAGGACAGAGCGGAGGTGAGGTGTGGCGGGTGGACCCGGCAGGCTTTCAGCAAGAGCTGATCTACCAAAAAACACCCGAACAAGGTAAACACCTCTACTGTAGCCTAGATCTAGATCTTCAAAAAGTAGCAGAAAAGAGCTTAGGCTCCCTAAGAGGCTCGGTAGTAGCGATAGAGGTGAAAACAGGAGAAGTCCTCGTTATGGCAAATAATCCGAGCTATGACCCCAACCTCCTCTCCACCCGCCTTTCCCAAGAAACCTTTGATGCGATCAACAACAATGGAGCTTGGCTGAATAGAGCCATACAGGGTATTTACCCCCCGGGATCTCCTTTTAAAGTCATTACAGCGCTTGCAGCTTTTCGGAGTGGTGTACTCGATGTAGAAGGCAAGACGCCTTGCTCTGGCTACTTTCAGGTAGGCAATAGGGCTTTTCCTTGCCTTAGGCGCTGGGGCCATGGCACGCTAGACTTGCCCTATGCACTAGCTCTTAGCTGTAATATTATGTTTTATGAAAAATCTTTAGAAATGGGGATAGATGCTTTTACAAAAGAAATTCAGCGCTTTGGCTTTGGAGAGCAAACAGGCATAGAGCTACCCTTTGAGTCTAAGATTACCTTAGTCCCTACCCCAGCTTGGAAAAAACAAAAAAATCTAGGCTCTTGGCTAGGCGGGGATACTGCAAATATGTCTATTGGCCAAGGCTATCTCTTGGTAACACCCCTTCAAATGGCTTGCTTTACAGCAGCTTTTAGCCTGCAGCAAACGCGTATCCAGCCCACGATGGTTCATAAAAAAACGGCTATCCCCTCCTCTCTTCATCCTCTCAGTGAACCCTTAGGTCTCAGCCAGGCAGAATATCAAAAAATCTTGGAAGGCATGGAGCTAGCCGTCCAAAAAGGGACTGCTAAACGAATGTACATGGATACAGTTCGCATCGCCTCTAAGACAGGAACAGCCCAGGTAAAAATCAAAAATGGCGAGATGCATGTGGTATGGAGCATTGCCTTTGCCCCCATAGAAGATCCTAGGATTGCCATCGCCGTAGTGGTAGAAGAAGCCACAGAAGAGGACCATTACTGGGGAGGGGTGACGGCTGCACCTATCGCCGGTGCGGTGATAAAAGCTTATTTTGAAGAATAGACTGTTTTTCTATATCAATTTTCCTTAAAAGGCTTCTTGACGTATGGTATTTAAGGCCTCCTGGAAGCCTATAGATACATAATTATTTAAAAATAAGTCTAAAAGATAAGAAGACAGGGCATTCCAAGTACCTATCACATTTGCATCCAAATGAGGATAAGCATTATTTTCCAAAATCTTTAAAATAAGAGCTTGGCTTGAAGCATCAGGCTCGCCCTCTATACCTTGAAGAGCGAAAGCTGATCGTAAGAGGAAAACTTGCTTCATCACGCGGAAACGACTCTGATCCAAAGGATTTACAGTTCCTAAGTAACTCTCCAAAAAAGCCTTATCTTGAGAAGCATCGAAGGCAAATTCCATACTACTGCGGGCCAAATCCCAATAGGGATCGGCCTTCCCAGCATCTCCCCAGTCTATCATTTGCAGTTTATGTTTAAGCATAAACAGATTATTAGGCTGGATATCATTATGACATAAATGCTTTGGAAAGTTAGCATTTTTTAAAACAGCCTCAATCCTTTCTAAATAGTTTAAGGCTAAGGCTTGTTTTAAACTAAGCTCATTTGGTTTGATATTTCTAATATATGCAAAGACCGACCACTCCCGAGGAAAAACACAAACACTATGTAAGCGCTTTAAGCTTTGGGCAAGCGATCGTATAGCCTCCGCTTCATTAAAAGTACAATGTGAAGTAGGAGAACCTTCTGCATAGGCTGTTACAAAGCAAGTGCTCTCAGGATGCTCATATAAAAATTGAGGGCCTATCCCTAGATCTGAAGCTATTTTAGCAGCGAGGCATTCTGCTTTTTTATCGTCAATACCCTTATGCTCTGAATGTACTCGTAAGACAGCTTCTTGAGGAGAGATCTTTAAGTGATATAAATGATCACCTGAAAAACCTCCATTTAAAGGATAAACAGATAGCCCTGAGGGGTTTAAGCCATATAAAGCCTGGGTGGCTTTTTGCAGGAGTATGCAGTCTTTTTTTGCCATAGAGATCTCTTCTCTTAGATCTAGACTAAGACTGAAACCTTTAGATAAAATTAGGAAAAGCCCAACTAATAAGAGGCGCATTCTCATAGCCTTAGATCTATAAAAAGAGAGAAAAGTCTTAGATAGAGCTTGAGGTTCAAAGAAAAGTCAAGCTCTCCCTCAATGGGCTTCATACAGCAGGAAAACCCTTCAACCTATGCGAATATATTTTTAAATAGCCTTCTACTACGCTTTGCTTAGAAAACAATGAAGCTTGGTGAAAGCCTAGCTGCAAGCGCTTTTGTCTTTTAGCAGCAGGCTCTTTTAATAAAGAGATCAAGGATATAACACTGGCCTGAGCCCAAGCTTCCTTCCCTTGTGGGCTAAAGTCTTTCAACTCTGGGATATACACAGCTGCCTCACCGCCGACTTCAGTAAAGGGCTGCATATGCGTACATGCTACTGGGCAGCCAGCAGCCATGGCTTCTAAAATAGGTAAGCCCAGGCCTTCTTCAAGGGAGGGAAGGAGGAGGCACTCGGCGGCGGCGTACAAGGCGTTGATAAGCTCTTCCCTTAGATTTTGAAATTGCACTATCTCTAGCTGATGCCTATGGACGAAGGCTTCCTCTACAAGGTTAAATTTTGGCCCTACTAAAATAAAAGAAGGGCATTCAGCGCCTAAAGAATCCTTCAAAGTTTTATAAATATATAAAAGCCCTTCCCTATTTTTATACCAAGCATCATTACCCACATGCAGTATATAAGGCTTTTCCCAGGGAAAGGAAGGCAGACTATCCTTTAGCCTAGCCTGAGCCTGGGCCCTACCCATCGGTTGATAGGGATAAGGAGGACTGAAATAGACAAGGGGTAAGCTTCCCTTGGGCCTTTCCAAAAGACTAGCCACTGCCTCCTGTGTAGCCTCAGAAAGGCATACAATAGTGGGAATAACCCTCAAGTTTTCTAAAATTCTTGCCTGTAGTAATCGACCCAAAAAGCCTGGTCTATAAGCCTTTGTTTTGCCTAGAGCGGCTTTTACAGCAATTATATCATGACAGCTCACCAGTGTAGGCCGGCCCTTAAGGTAAGGATAATAAAGCGCATTAGAATGATCTAATATATGAAAAAGAAGAGGAAAATCTTTATGTTTTCTTAGAAAAGCCTTTAAAAAAACAGGAAAAAGCAGGTATTTATCGATATAAGCTAAGTACTTTCTAAGCATTGGAAAATGCTTACAACAACAGCCTAGATAGACTTTAGGCTGTAAAAATATAGGCCTGAGGCCCCTCTCTTTAAGAGCATCTAAGAAAAAATTTGCAAACTGCAGCATGCTGTACTGGCCATCTAAGGGATAATTTCCTACCAAAACGACTTGAATAGACTGGCCAGCCTGTGCCGATGCTTGAGAGGTAAGAGACATAAAAAAGTCCTATAACGATTATAGGGTATAGGAGCCTTTAGCTCTGAGGGGAGTCTGTCTTGGCTCATGAGCATTCAAAACCCTCAAGGCATAATAGCGCCGCTTTGCCTTCTGAAGAGCAGTCTCATGCCAAGGGTTGCAGGCAGCTAAAACCAAGCCTCCCCCCAAAGTAGCAAAGCCTAAATTCGTAGGAGGAGCCCATTGGCCATTGAGGATCAGTAAGCCGCAAGCCGACAACAGGATAAAAGGCAAAACATTGCCTAGCCTTAGCTGAATATAGGCTTGTTTTAGCAAAAAATAAAACAAGCCTATACGAAGCCCTATAAAAGCTAAACCTACGATAGACCCCAATTCCAAGATAATACGCGACCATTCATTCTCTGCCAACAAAAAACCCAGCTGGTTATTCAGCAGTTTCGTAGCCACATTCGTTCCCATCCCTACCCCTATCCCCGTTAAGCCTGCATAGTTTATAAATTGATAAGCTTGGGTAAAACCTTCTGTAAAGCGATCGATAATACTGACCTGAAAGTCATCCCTAGTAGTACCCGTAGCACTCACCCATCTATCCCCAAAAGAAGCCACTCCATCGTCAAAAAATGGTAGATAAGCAGCCGCACACACCACTACGGTTAAGATACATAAGGTCCGAAATACAACCTGAGATGTGCTTTTCTTAAAATACATACTAAACGTAGCTCCTAACAACACTATTCCACAGCCTAAAGCTAAACTACGGCTCACAGAAAATGGAATTGCCACAAGCAAAGACACCCCTACTGCAATCAAAAATACTTTAGAAGCCTTTTTTTGCTCTATTAAAACACTCAAAAAAAAGGCTGTTACAAAAACAAAATAAGCACCTAAACCTTGAGTAAAAGAAAAAGTACCGGACGAACGCAAGCGCCCGAGCCCACCCGTCAGGGTCAGTCCCTCAGCTTTACTGGGATTGGCATTGAGCCAGTGCTCGGGTGGGGCATAAAACTGGAGCACCTCTAATATCGTCATCGGCAAGCAGATCCATAAAAAAAGTTTTCCTAAAGCTTCTACATCGCTTCGTGTCATCACAGCAGGCACTACAAACATAAGCGGCAAGTGTAGATAGTTTACCCGAAGGCCATAGAGGGTAATCCATATACTAGAATGCTCTGATAAGATCCCAAACAAAAAAGAAAATAAAGCTAAAGCAAGCACTCCTAAAACAAATCCATTTTTAGGAAAGCAGCCCTTAGATAGACTTAAACCATAAATACAGAGGACGACGGGATCCCGTATAATAAGCAGAGGATTGCTTAGGCTTGGGAAAATCCATTTCCTAAGAGCTCCTTCTATAATAATTAAAATACAATACAGCCATATAGCGCAGCGTAAAATCGCATAACGCCTCGAAAAAGAAAAAGGGGTAGATAATGCCATCCAGGTATAATTTAGGGGTATACAGCCTGAGCTTTTTTTATTAAATCATCTGGAAGGCTGAGCTGCAAGCTCTTTGCGGTGCCTAAGTTTAAATAAGGACCCATATGCTTGGGTTGCTCTACGGGCATATCTTCGAGCCGTGCTCCCTGCAAAATCTGCAGTAGCATCTGCCCTGTTTGCTTACCGATATGATATTCATCTGGCGCTAAGGCCAAGAGTGCTCCACTCTCTACCGCCTCTGGAAAGCTTGCAAATACAGGTAAGGCGTGGGCCTTAGCTACCCTTAACACCGAAGGCAAGGCAGAGGCTACCGTATTATCCTGTAAAAGAAAAAAGGCCTGCACTGTCCTAGCAAGCTTTTGGGCAGCAGGCAAAACCTCAAGCGTGTTAGTCGCACTTGCCTCATGAATAGTAATATGGAAATGAGCAGCTTCTACCTTTAATACCGCAAGCAGATCTAGCGCATTTTTTTCTGAAGGATTCCATATAACGCCGAGAGACTGAACCTCTCCCATCACTGCTTGTATGAGGGCTAACAGTTCTTTAAAACACGGTGCATTGCGCGTTCCTGTAGCAAAAGGGCCAGGAAGCTCTAAGCTATCGACTAGGCCTGCGCCCACAGGGTCACTGATGGAGGCAAAGACTAAAGGAATGCCTAGGGGCTTAGTCAGCTTTAAGAGGGCTTGGGCCGAAGGTGTCCCTATGGCCACTACAGCATCGGGCTTTTTAGATACTAGCTTTTGTGCAATTTGTACACTCAGGGCAAGGTTGCCTTGGGCGTTTTCACAATCAAGCACAAGGCGATCCTCTTCATATCCTTCAGCCCTTAGGGCATCCAGGATCCCTTGCTTTACCTTATCCAGAGACGGATGACTGGTAATCTGGCTAAGGCCTACGTGATAGGGCTCTTTGGCCCTGGTTATAGAAAGAGGCCCGAAAACCAAACCAGTCAACAGAATAGCCCCGCATATACTAGCACGAATACGAAAAAATTTAAAAAACATGGAAATAAAAAATTAAAGGTAAAAGAGAAAGGACATTGCCAGCTTAGCACATCAGCAATGCCTAGAAGAAACACTAAAAGGCCCCCTTAAAAACAAAACGGAAGGAAGCTTACCTTTCTATTTTGAAAGGATACCAAAGCTACTATTTACCTTTGCCAACGGCCATTATTAAGAAATAAAAGGCCTAAATCTCGGATGTTTGCCATGTTTTAAGATCTAAAAACATATAGATTGAAGAGCGAAGAGGAGTTTGTCAAGCCTCCTCCAAAACGGATGCGTTATTGAGTTTGATATTTTATTATTGACGAGATTGTATTTTAATTTTTATATCCCATTAAATTCTTTATTAATAAATTAATTATTAAAGAATAATTAATAAAATTAAAAAATATCACAATATGAACATCAATAGTGTTAAAAGTTGGATTTACGAATACCGTGCATTAGGTATGCACCAAAACGAAATCCTAAAAGCTCTCCACCAAGAGGGTATTCATATAGAATTAGTTAAACAGGCCTTAAGAGAGGTCAATAGTCTAATTGGAGCACCCACTAAGCCTATAGACACTCGTGAAGCTAGCTTTGTACTGAAGCCTTCAAAGCAAATCGTGACTATGGACCTGGATCGTGTAAAAAGCCATATTTTGCACTACCGTAAACTAGGCATGCAGCATACGGATATTCTAAAAGCCTTACGCGCAGATAACGTGGATGCTCGTATGATTGCACAAGCCTTAAATGACTTGAATGCTGTACCCGCTCCAGTTGCTTTTCAAAAAAGTGTGGATCAAAACCTCAATCTAGATGTAGTCAATGAGAAAATTAAATCCTACACAAAGAATTACCAGAATGCTTGGGTAGCTGAAAATATGGGTCTTATCAGAAATGACGCACAACATGCAGAAATCGCCCTAAAGCTTACGGGCCGTTTTGCACACGTTGAACAGTATGCCTATTAAGAAGTAAAACGCTTACTTTGATAAAAAATGAGAGCCATCTTTAGGGTGGCTCTTTTTTATGTATTCATAGAGCGTAGGAGGAAGTGTACACAAGCGTAACAAAGGATGACCTGTCGGGCGTAGCTCACCGTGTCAGGCATCTCCACTACGCTGAAGCCTTCAGGCGTCGCTCTACGAGCTATGCCTGACACGTCGGGAGACAGGTAACTCGCAGAGCGAAGCCTGAAGCCCCAAGTCAGAGATCAAAAGACAAGGATTTCCCAAGAGGTCTAGTGCCTCACTCTGCGTCCTTTCTTGTCCTGACTGCCCATCCTTTTCAAGTGGCTACCCTCCTATCGTATATTGCTTATCCCAGAAATCTATTATAAAACCCGTCAGGGCCAACTCCTCAAAAAGGCAAATCACCCCGCAGAATAGCTAATCTTAATTGGCCGTCTTCAAGATCTTTATAAACGCCTCTTGGGGAATATCCACATTGCCTATGCTTTTCATGCGTTTTTTTCCTTCTTTTTGCTTTTCAAGAAGCTTACGTTTACGGGTGATGTCTCCTCCGTAACACTTGGCTGTTACGTCTTTTCTGAGGGCAGATAGGGTCTCCCTAGCGATGACCTTGCTTCCTACCGCAGCCTGGATGGCAATTTGAAACATCTGCCTCGGTAAAAGGTCTTTTAGCCTCTCACACAGGGCTCTTCCCTTATATTCTGCCTTAGAGCGGTGTACAATGGATGAAAAGGCATCAACTATCTCATTATTAACAAGAATATCCAACTTCACCAAGTCAGACTCTATGTAGACATCCATCTCATAGTCCATAGAGCCATAACCTCGGGTAATGCTCTTGAGTCTATCGTTAAAGTCTACTAAAATCTCATTGAGCGGCAGCTTACAAACGAGCAGGATTTTGTGCTCATCCACCGTCTCGGTATGCTCACAAACGCCTCGTTTTTCAGTAACAAGCGAGAGCATATCTCCAATAGAGGTGTTAGGGATATGTATCGTAGCCTTGATAGTGGGCTCCCAAATACTGTCTATCTGGCTAGGGTCTGGCATAAAGATGGGATTATGGATTTCCAGCTCTGAGCCATCCGTTTTTATCACCCGGTACACAACGCTCGGATAGGTTGCAATGATATCTACATCATATTCTCTTCGGATCCGCTCCTGGATAATTTCCATATGCAAAAGACCCAGAAACCCACACCGAAAGCCAAAGCCTAAGGCAACTGAGTTTTCGGATTGGTAGTGCAAAGCAGCATCATTCAGTTTTAGTTTAGCCAAGCTAGACTTGAGTTTTTCATACTCGGATGTATCCAAAGGGTAAATGCCGCTAAAAACCATAGGGCGCACTGCTTTATAGCCTGGAAGCATCTCCTGGGCGGGGGCATCTAGATGCGTCAAGGTATCGCCTATTTTAATATCAGACACTTCACGAATATTGGTTACAATGTAGCCTACTTGCCCAGCAGACAAAGCTTTACCTGGCTTCATCTTAGGAGTAAAAATCCCTACTTCTTTGACAACGAGTTTGATCTGCTGGCTCATCATCAGAAGCGTGTCTCCTACTTTCACCGTACCGGAAAACACTCGGACATAACAAATGACTCCTTGGTAAGTATCATACTTTGAATCAAATACTAAAAGGCGTGTAGCTGCATAATCTACCCACCGAGGCTGTGGCACACGCTCAATTACGGCCTGGAGAATGGCTTCTATCCCTATTCCAGACTTACCGCTGGCTAAAATAGCCTCTTCTGCTGGAATCGCCAAAAGGTCTTCTATTTGTTTCTTAATCAGCTCTGGCTGAGCGCTTGGCAGGTCTATCTTATTAATAACTGGAATGATAGTCAGCCCCTGCATGGTAGCTAGATGTGCATTTGCCAGGGTTTGGGCCTCTACGCCTTGAGAAGCGTCAATTAAGAGGACTGCCCCCTCACAAGCGGCTAGGCTACGGGATACTTCGTAGGAAAAATCCACATGCCCGGGTGTATCAATCAGATTGAGGCAGTAGCCCTGGTATTCCATAGCTACGGGATGGCATTTAATAGTAATCCCTCGTTCTCGTTCTAAGTCCATCGCATCTAGGTGCTGAGAAGTGAGGTCGCGCTGCTGTACGGTGTGGGTAAGCTCTAAGAGCCGATCAGACAGGGTAGTTTTACCGTGGTCTACGTGGGCTATGATGCAGAAATTGCGTATAATTTTAATAGCTGGATTCACAGGGATGGTGCGGACAAAAGTTCAGGAGGGCTTCGTTGGTTTTGAGGCAATGGTGCAGGATAGCACTTTAAAAGAAAGCTCAGGTATTTCAAAAAAACCCCTGAAAGACAAGGTAAAAAGGGGACCATGAGATATTAACAGAGACCAAAAGGTCTGTTATCTAAGTTTTGCCACAAGGAAACGCTTCAAAGGCTAGCCATCCTTACAGCTCTAGCAAACTCTCATAAGTACCCAACGGTTTCGCGAGTACATGATCCCGGCTACGCTTCACAAGTCCGCAGAGCACAGACCCTGGGCCACACTCATAAAAGGTAGATATTCCCTGCTGGGCTGCATTGACCACACAATCCTCAAAGAAAACCGGAGAGATAATCTGCCTGACTAAGTTAGCCTTGATAGCTGCAGGGTCTTCTATTGTGCTGCCAGTAGTATTCGTAAAAACTGATAGACGGGGGGGGGTAAAGTGGAAATTTTCTAATTCTTTAGCGAAAGCTTGGGCTGCACTGTGCATCCAGCGGCTGTGGTAAGCCCCTGCCACATTGAGGGGTATAACGCGCTTGAACGCAAGGGTTCTGGCATAGTCTGTTGCCTTTTGAATCTTATCCTTTTCTCCTGAAAGGACAATCTGGCCTGGGCAGTTTAAGTTTGCAATCTCAAGATCACAAGCTTGACAGACGTCCTCGGCCATTGCTCTATCTCCTCCAAGGAGAGATACCATCCCCCCCTCATGCTCCAGGCAGGCTTTTTGCATCAGCTCTCCGCGCTTGGCTACGAGGTGCAGGCCTGTTTCAAAGTCATACACTTCAGCGGCAGCCAAGGCGGTAAGCTCGCCCAAGCTCAGGCCAAATACTGCCCCTAGCTCCTGTAGCTTACCCTTATTTTTAAGATAAGCATAGATGCTATATCCCTGCACGTATAGCGCAGGCTGGCAATAACGCGTTTGCGTTAGCATCTCTTCTGGCCCTTCAAAGCAAAGCGTTTTTAGATCAAAGCCTAATACCGCATTTGCCCTATCAAAAAAGAAGCGACCCTCTTCCGTATGCTGGTAAAGAAAAGCCCCCATGCCCACTACTTGTGAGCCCTGGCCAGAAAAAACTAGAGCGAGTGTTTTCATAATGCAATTTCAATAAGCCCTACTAGAATCCCGAAGGCTTGAAAAGCCTAAAAATCTAAAAGAATATACCGCTTGGCCAAAGTATATATTTAGATTTCTGGGTAGATAAAAATCAGTAGATCTTTGGTTTAATTACGGGAGATGGATAGTTTTGTTTTCCCAAACCTAAAGTTTAAAAGACTTGTGTTCGAAAGGAGTCTAATGATTTGAAGATGCAAGTTTTAGTAAAAATGCCTCCAGCCCTAAAGAAATAATTCCCAGGACTGGAGGCAAATAGATCAAAAAATGAGCTTAGCTCTTATTTTTGAGAAGAAGCTATTTTGGTTGTCTTAAAGCGTTTATCTTGTGGATTAAACGCAGCAAGAGCTGCTAATAAATCTTGTTTTTCATTTTCATCCTGAATATAGGTCTGTATTACTTGCTCTCGAAATGCCTGGCTCAAACCATGGGTATTTTCTTCAGGAATAGCTTCATAAGGAACAGGGCTGAAAATAATACTGTCTATTAATGCGCGCTTATTTTCAAGAGAAATACTATCGAGCGGCATGTATAGTCCTAATGCAGTTTCATAGAGAGCCTGTGAACAAGAGTTCGTATTAAAAATTTGAGATATCAAATCCTCAAGAGCCTCATTAGAAATCGTATCTATGGGTACATGTTTTTCTAAAACTACTTCATAAATCTCTTTATAACAATTGGGGTTTTTTAGTATCGCATGCACAAATTCCTGTTTCATATCAGGATCAAAAGTCAACTCATACAGGGGCATTAATAATTCATGAATTAATTGCTTTTTGTAAGCAGATGGCATCATGGGCATAATATACTGCACATTTTTAGCAAAACCTAACAAAATTATGTTCTGCTCTTCTGGATTGGCTGTCCTGAGTACGGTTTCAGTCAATTCTCTGAATAAATGTTCGAGGTTATGCCTAGGATTATTTTGATAATTATCAAAGAACGTTTTGAGAATCGTTTTTACAACGTGTGGATACTGTTCCTTATCAGAAATTTCATTATAAGTTTTTATCTTACTCATAATATTATACAACGTAATATCCTTGTAATTTGTAGCTATGTTTAACAGCACTTGCTGCTTTTTATCTTCAGTAAGAGAGTCTGCTGCATATTTACGCCAATTTTCTGCAAACTTATCATTCAGGGCAAATTCAAATAACCCCTCTTTCCTTTTATCTTCATTTACAATGGCGTTTAAGGCATCTAAGCTTCTCTCTCCATCACCTTTACTATTTAGGGCTAATATACAATAAGCCTCATCTCTCTTTGTGTCATTAGCTATTTGAGGTATTAAGTTTTTGCATAAAGACCACTCATCCATTCTATCATTCTTAACCAGGCTGAATACAATATCATCCTTGACCTCCGTGCTGACGGTTGACAGTTTCTCAAAAAGCTTTGTCAAACATTCATATCCGATTTCTACCTTTATATGAGGCTCTAAACGATCTATCTCGCTCTGAAAAATAGAACAAAAAGCTTTTACTTGTTTTTCAGGATCCAATAATTTTTGAGCTGCAGTATATTTTACATCTCTAGATTGTGATTGATCATTAATAATTTTTTTTAATTCTCTTTGTAAAAGTTGCTGAGCTTGATGGATTAAATCTTGATCTAAATCAAGGTCTGTTTTGAGCATTTCTTCCAATAAACCAAGTTTCACCGAAGTATTTTCAATCTTTTGAATGAACGCTAATCGATCTTTAGAACTTAATTTATCAGTTCTTGCTAGAGCTTCTACGGCTTCTTGTTTAGATAGTTGATTTTTTATTTGAGAAATGATATCCATTCCCTCTTGTAAAGTAATAGCAGTATCAGATAAATTGAGTAGACGCATTAACCGTGTATAACTATTATCAGATACTTGAGGAACCTGAGCCAGGCCTCGAGCTATAGTGCTTTCACCACTTTGCTGCCTAACCCCTCTGCTTGTCTCTTGGGGTTGGGCTACATTCATTGGTCTTGCTGTGTCTGAAGTCCTCTTGGAAGAATCTAAGGGTCTATTGTTCATAATATTTATTGGTTTTATTTTAAGTTAAGTTGTATTTTTTTATGCTTAAATAAAAAATAATCATATATAAATCAAAAAAAATATCAATAGAAATAATTATGATTTTATTTAAAAATTTATATTAAACACAAAAATAAAAAAATTCTATTTTTTAGTAAAAAAGACACCCTTGGATTCAAGGGTTCCTCGTCTCCAAAACGAAGGCTTTTCATCCTTATTTTTTTTTGCTAGGATGCCTATCTCCCAAAAAGATTATAGGCTTTTAAAAAACTTCTTCTGAAGCTATCCCCTTTCCCCTCTATGGCTCTTAGTGCACCCCCTTGTATGGAAGCCCCTGCAGAATTTTTGAAATCTTTACCAGCTTATCTCAAGCATTTCCCGGGAGCATTTTTTTTCCAAAACGCAGACCTTAGCATCCGCTCTATAAGCGAAAGTGTGTATCACATTTTTGAAAACTGCGATATTTCAAAACTAAAACACAATTTCCTACAACTGCTGTATCACCAAGACCGTTTTGAGTTCATCCAGAACCTCAAGCACGGGCCGAGTAAAGACGGCATTTTACAGCTAAAGTATAGGCTGAAGCACCCCAATAAAGATAGTATTGCCTACATTTGGGATATTAGAAGCCCGTACTATAGTACTGAAGGACATTTATTAGGCTATGAAGGCGTATGGATCAATTGTTCGCGCCAGGCAATAGCTGAAACTCAGCTCTCTGCTGCCTTATGGCGAGAGCATCTTGCCCTTCTAACAAGCGGTCTCATTCATGACTTTAGTAATGTTGTTACTGGAATTTACTCGCTGAGCGAACTCTATCACTCTACCCTAGAACCCAGTCATACGATGTTTGAAGGCCTAGGGCAGATTAAAAAAAATGCCCTCGAGGCCCAAAAGCTGATTCGCCGCATCATAGAGCTCAATCGTGAAGCAAGCGGCAACAGTACGTATCATAACCTAGAGCAGCTCATTCAAGACCAGCTAGAGCTGTTTCGTATTCTCCTCCCTAGCTATATTGAGATTGAGACCCTATTTACAGACCAGGAACTTCCTATATATGTGGATGATGTGACCTTTCGTCGGGTCTTTTTAAACCTAGCTATGAATGCCAAAGACGCCATCAGTCAAAAGGGGAAAGTACGGATTCAAACCCGTTTGGTGGCTATGCAAGAACCGATATTTTTAGGTGCCCATGGGGGGAGCCGTCTAGCACCCAAAAAAGGTGTTGAGATCATCTTTCAAGATACTGGAGGCGGCATTGCCCCACAGCATTTAAACTGCCTCTTCCAGCCCTTTTTTTCCACAAAAGACACCTATAAAGGAGCAGGCCTAGGCCTCTACAACATGCAGCTTTTTATACAGGATGCAGGAGGGCTCTTAGGTGTAAAAAGCGAACTTGGCCGGGGTACTAGCTTCTTTATCTATCTGCCCCTTGCTGAATTTAAAACAGCACCTACTGTTTTAACACCTGCTAAAGTAGCTAAAAAAGAAAAGCGCCTTCGGGCTCTTGCCTATGCATCTCATACGCCCGATAGTTGTGATCTTGTACAGTACCTGACTGAAAAAGAATGGGAAGTGCTATCCTTTAATGATCCTTTTTCGCTGATTGCTTATCTGAAGCAAAGCAAACTCCACATAGATCTTTTTTTACTGATAGATCTAGGAAAGGATAGCTATGTTAGCTCCTTGCTAGACTATCTAAAGGCCTACTATCCAGGCATATGCAGAGGCGTACAAGTCATGAGTGGAGATGCTTCAAGAAGCGATACCTTTAAATCGGTAGCTCATTTTTCACTCGATAGGCATTGTAGCCAACAAGAAGCTTTAGCTACCATAGAAAACTATTTAAAACCATAAAACCTATGCAGGATAAAGCTCCCATTATGGTAGTAGACGATGATGAGATTATTCTTTTAGCGCTTAAAGAAACCCTCAGCCTAGAAGGTTATACGGTACACACTTTCAGCCATCCGCCTAAAGCCCTAGAAGCCTTAAAAAAAATAAAATTTGCCCTGATTATCTCTGACCAACGCATGGGAGAGTATGCTGGACACGAATTTTTAGCTGAAGCTAAGGCCTTACAAGCGGATGCTGTGAGGCTACTGATTACAGGCGTACTCAACTCAAGAACTATTATTGAAGCACTAAATGCAGGCGAAGTGTTTCGTTTTATCCCCAAGCCATGGATCAGAAGCGAGCTAGTTCAGCATATCCAGGCTGCGTTTCATAAATATGTAGCGCTTCAAAAAAATAAAGAGATCCTAGAAGACCTGCGTCAGGCTAATAAAGCCCTTCAAGATCAAAACCAAGACCTCTTAAATCGGCTGAGTAAGTTAAAATCCCTTTCAAGTTCGTATTAAAATGGAGTGTGGACCCCTGGATCTAAAAGAAAAAGACTGCCTGCTTTTCTCAAGACTATGCAAGGAAGTGAGCATGGGCATTCTGATTGTAGATATGTCTTGCCCAGAAGCGATCAGACCACTTTTTATGAATAATGCCTGTAAAGCCTTCTTAGAGGATTTCAAGGATCAACGATATCAGGATTATAACCTAAAAGACTGCTTTCAGGATACAGTTTTACCGCTTATTTTCAGTAGCCTCAATCGTTGTATGGCCTATAAAACCAAGATTTTACAGGCTCTATCTTTAGCCTCTGGGGGGACCCCTACCCACCTTTGTCAGATGATTCCCCTGGAGGCAGCTGAACAGTTTAAAAACTGGTGTTTCATTCTCCTTGAGCCTCTTTCTATAGATGACACTTCTGATTTTAACTCCACTCTAGGCCGCTGCATGGGAGGCTTAGCTCATGATTTTAATAATCTTTTAATGATTATTAACTCTTATGCAGAGCTCTTAAAGTTAAAACTCAACACGCAGCATGCAGCCTATGGGTACCTAGCCCCTATTCAACAAGCTACGTCTAGGGCAGGCGTACTCGTTGAGCAAATGATGCAAATTTGTCATGAATCTTTCAATACAAAAAAAATCTTTAACTTAAAAGATACCGTTTTAGAAATTAAAAATATTTTAGAATATACACTGAGTGATAATGCCCAAATACAGATAAAAACAGAACTAAAAGATGTCTTTATAGAAGCAAACCCTCTTGAAATAGAGCAGATCCTCACCAATCTTTGTTTAAACGCAAAGCAAGCTATGCCACGAGGAGGGCCTATCACTATCCGCCTAGAGCCAGAACCAGGCGGGATATACGTATGCCTTAGCGTAGAAGATCAAGGCCAAGGCATAGAACCTAGCATACAGGAACACTTATTTGAGCTTAACTTTACAAGCAAAGCGCATAAATTAGGCCATGGCTTTGGTTTATTTAACATCGCATCTATAGTCAAAAAACTAGAAGGGTTTATAGAGGTCAATACCATACAAGGCCAAGGCAGTACCTTTAGGTTATTTTTTAAACAAGCCTCATTTCAAAAAAATCAGGGTTCAAAAGAACCCCAAACAGTAGAGGCGCAGCTATCTTCTAAAAAAATAATGATGGTACTAGAACCCGATGAAGAAGAGAGGGAAAAGCTGCTCATACTTTTCAATACTCAAGATTTTAAAGCCCTAGATTATCAAAAAAATGAAGATATATGGAGCAAACATCAGCCAGTAGCTGCACTCTGTTTAGGCCCCAATGTCACAGGCTCTAGTTTCTCGTCTCTGGTTTTGGAGCTGCTTGAAAAAGGCCTAAAGCTGCATCCCCATTTAAAAATTATCTCTTTATCATCCGATCGTGAGCTTGAAAAACATTTAAAAGATAGTCATTACTCGCGTCTTTTTTGCTTTCCAAACTTAAGCCATAGAGGACACATTCTCAAAGTATTAGCTCCTATTTTAAATATACGTATAGGATGGATCGCATAATTAGACAAAAACCCTTGAAGGCCTATTGAGTATGGCTTAGATCTGATGGATGCAAGAGCCTATGATCGTCTTTGAGACTCCGGAACCCCTCCTAAAAAAGATAGCCAAAGATCAGTTTCTACGAGCTCTTTTTAAAGCTAGAACACAGCCCTGTATCCTCAGCCTCTGCTTCCAGCTAAAAAAAGGAGATGACAGCTCATTGATTCGTTACTTTTCAAAAAAAAATATTCCTTTTTTGTATCAATCCAATCATGACACCACGCATCTTTTTGCAGGGCAGCTACTAACCCATCAAGCCTCTGGAAAAGTCCCCAGGTTTGAAGAAGCAAATGCTTTTTTTAACCCTCTAAAACCCTTATATAGGACTAACAACACAGCATACCCGCTGCATCTTGCCTGCGCTTTTGACTTTGAAGAACAGGGAGCAAACCTTAGTTTAATCTGCTTTGTACCTCATTGGCACTATTTTAAAACAAACGAAGCTAGCTTTCTTAGCTTCTATTATCATATCCATGCGAAGAGTTCTTTAGCCATTTTAGAAAAAGAATTCTCAGAGAATTTAAGGTATTTTCAGAGCATTGAAGCAATAGATCTTCTTCCCCTTCCCTCTCTTTCTTTTTTGCAGAGTACAGTAGATAGGTATCCAGCTACGGTCTTGAAAGCTTTAGAAATTTTAAAGGCCCAGCATTATCAAAAAATCACTCTTGCAGCCTACAGCGACTATAGGATAACAGATGCCCTGGATTTATCCTCTATCCTCGCTCCACTCAAGGCAGAGGCAAGCCCATCCACAACGGTATTTTGCTGGAGTCAAGCCCCGGGACGCAATTTTTTTGGAGCTACCCCCGAGACCTTACTGCGTACCCAAGACCATACGGTTTTTATCGATGCGCTAGCAGGATCTATCCCGCGTCAGGGAAATAGCATGACAGATCGTCTAGACCAAGAAGCACTTCTAAAAGACTCAAAAATTCTTCAAGAGCATCAGCTTGTCATCGATGCTATTGTCCAAGATTTAAAAGCCCTCTCTATAAACCCCTATTATCCCAACACTCCTCAAGTCAAGTCCTTAAAATACTTACATCATCTTTTTACACCTATTCAGGCTAGATACAATTCATCCAACACGGTGTTTTCCCTTATTCAAGCTTTACACCCTACTCCTGCTTTAGGTACATATCCCAAAAAAAGTGACGCTGATCTCATATCCTCTCTTGAAAATTTTGAAAGAAAACTCTATGGAGGAGGTCTAGGATGGATGAATAGTGCAGAGGATAGCCATATCACAGTTAATATTCGGTGCGCCGCTCAAGACGGGGAGCGTTTGCGCTTCTTTGCAGGCTGTGGCCTAACGGCAGCCTCCATACCTCACATAGAGCAAAAAGAACTAGAGACAAAGCTGAAAACTTTACTGAGCTATTTTAGATGTACTTAAAGTCTCATTACAAAAATTTATAAAAACACAGAACACACCTTCTCAAACTACAAAAACTGCTGTCTTTATTCAGCTAGCAAACACTGCTGGAGCACGAAGCAGTTCCACAAAAGGCTCTCGTGGTTTACTTTTCCTAAAAGATGCTGCTGCCATAATGTTTGTATCCGCCTACGATCCACATGCTCCCAAGCAAGCGTATCCGCCTTAAGGTAAGTTTCAAAAAGGCTTCTTAATTCTTTCCTAAAGGCATCAGCCAGGGGCATGCCAAAGCCCATTTTGGGCCTATCCCATAGATGCCTAGGCAGGTAACGCCCTAAAAGCTGTTTTAAAAGATATTTCTTTTCTTTATTGGGAAACTTTTGATCTAAAGGAATAGACCAAGCAAAGTCTACCAGGTCATAATCCAAGAATGGTGCGCGTGTTTCTAAGCCTACAGCCATACTGGCTCTGTCTACTTTACACAAGACATCATCATGCAAATAGGTCCGCATATCGAGATAAAAGACTTGCTCTGCCGTCTCTCCCAAAGCGGAGTGGAGTCGAAGCCAGGTCTTATCCCAATCAGGAGCAGTTTGAAAATAGCTGACACTATTTAAGTAAGTGCCTAAAAAATGCCCTCCCCCTAAGGCCATAAGAGCCTTATTTGCTCTAGAAGCCAATACGGGAGACAGCTCAGACAAAAAACGCTTGTTTAGACAAACTAAAACCTTTAACAAAGACTTAGGCATATACGCAGCCATTTTTGTTAAAGTCGGCACCCACTTATGCCGGTGATAGCCACCAAAGAGTTCATCTCCTCCATCGCCCCCTATAGCTACAGTGACATGCTTTCGAAAAAGCTTGGATACCAGGTGGGTAGATAAAGCTGAAGCATCACCAAAGGGCTCATCATAGAGCCGAGACATAGCACTTGCATATTCTAGTATACTTTCAGGCTCAATATACAGGGTAGTATGGTCTGTTTTTAGATGTGTTGCAATGGCTTCTGCATAAGGGGCTTCATCCCAAGGAGAATTTTTAAAGCCTACAGTAAAGGTTTTAATAGGCGCTATGCTTTGTTTTTGCATGCAGGCCACCATCAGTGAGGAATCTATCCCGCCTGACAAAAATGCCCCGACCGGTACATCTGCAATCATTCTATCCTGTACGGATTGGCTGAGTAAATCATCTAGTCTATCTATCAGTGCCTCTCCCTGCAAAGGGCAGAAAGAACGCTGGTTCAAAGCAACCTCCAAGTCAAAATAAGTTCCTTCCTTCAGTCCCCTCGTGGGGCTGATAGTCAAATAACGCCCCGGCAACAGTTTTTTAACTTCCTTGTAAAACGTATAAGGAGAAGGGATGTAGTTTAGCCGTAGGTATAAATCCACAGCATGAGGATCAATCGTTTTTTTGAACCCAGCTAAGGCTTTTAAGGCTTTTAGTTCTGAACCAAAGGCAAAACAGCCCTGCTCAAAGCTATAATAGAGGGGCTTTTCTCCAAAACGATCCCGGGCTAAGCTCAAAATTTTCTCTTGTTTATCGTAAAAGGCAAAAGCAAACATGCCATTCAGAAGGGGGAGCGTCTTTTCTACCCCCCAGGTGATACAAGCCTGCAACAAGACCTGTGTATCTCCTCGTCCCTCACAGGGTATATTCTGGGCCCTAAGCTTGTCCGCCAAGGCCTTATAGTTATAAATCTCCCCATTAAAGGAGAGCACGTAGCGTCCATCTAGGCTACACATCGGCTGATGGCCACTGGGGTTAAGGTCTATTATCGCTAGACGCCTCTGCCCTAAGGCAATATCCTCACAAGCCCATATGCCTTCATCATCAGGGCCTCGATGAGCCAGAGCTCGCGTCATGTTTCTTGCTGCTAGCTCTACCTGCTCTGTCTTAGTTTGAAATTGCCATATACCTGCTATACCGCACATAACTGAAAATCTGTGGAGCAAAATCGAATAAAAGGCAAATGTTTTCTTAGGACGTTGTAGATTCTATAAACTATAAAGAGGCTTGCCTTCACGCTCAGCCCTGCACACCCTAACTCTGAACAACGCTTTTTTTATAGGCAATCACACACCAATTCACATCTGGATTTTGGCCAAAAGTAATACGTTCTAGCCCACAACGCGTCATCATAGCTCTTAAATCCGCCTTAGAATATCGTTTTTCTAGAGAGGTGCCAAATCGATCTAAAGCACAATTGCGCATGTTATAAAAACTACCATTTCGGTAGGAGCTCAAAGGGATAGTATTGACCTTAAAGCCCCACTTTTCAAGCATAGCTGAGACTCGTGCCAAAGGCCAGTAAACTAAAAGGGCAATAGCATCTGTTACTCGAATTTTAACACTATGGGGCAGCTGACAAATACCCCTTCTTAAAACATCACTGCACTTCCAAATGAGCCGAAACCACCACGGCTTATTTTCAAAGTTATAGTACATATAAATCAAGAAAGGAGCCCCTGGCTTTAGTTTTCTGACACAGTCTGCCATAGCCTTTTCTGTATCGGGAATATGATGCAATACCCCCAGGCAATACCCAAAATCTTGACTATTATCTTGAAGGGGCATAGCAGAAATGGTAGTTTGGTGGAAAGAGACATTTGAAAATTTTTTCAATTTTTGGCGTGCGACATCTATCGCAATAGAAGGCTCTATACAATTTAATTTACCTACATTCGGGGCAACATAGGCTGCCCAACGACCATTGCCACAGCCTGCGTCGAAGCCTTCTGATGTTTTATCAATCTTATCCCAAGGGAAGATCTCAAAATATCCATGAAACTCTTTATCTAGGTCTTCTTTAGGGCGCTCCTCATTTGTAAACGAAGTCCATTCCTTACCGAAATGATCTACAACTTGGTCACATATAAATTAAAAAAAATTTATTTCATTTTCACTTACCCCACCATTTCCGCTATCATACGCCTGAGGCCCTCTTCCAGAGGGATTTCAGGTTTCCAGCCGAGGAGAGCCTTCGCTTTTTGAATATTAGCACAGGTATGAAGCATATCTGAAGCGTTAAAAGGATGATGCTCAATGATGGCTTTTTTAGACAGGTGTTTTTCTAAAAGGTGAATCATATCCTGGATGGTGTGGGGCTCTTCGTTGCCTAGGTTGATAATTTCATAGCCTAAGGGTTTGCTGGCTAAAATGACACCTCTCGCAATATCATCGACAAAGGTAAAATCTCTAGACTGGCTACCATCCCCATTCAGGGGCAAGGGCTTGCCAGCTAGGATAGCTTTCATAAACCTATCTGGGCTCATATCTGGACGGCCGTAGGGCCCGTATACTGTAAAACAGCGTAAAATCGAAATATCTAAGCCGTATAGATGGTGATAGGTATAACAGAGCATTTCTGCAGCTTTTTTGGAGGCTGCATAGGGAGAAATGGGCGTGTTTACAGGGAGCGTTTCCACAAATGGGAGCTCTTGGCCTGCATATAAAGAAGAGGTGGAGGTGAGGACGAATTTTTTTACCCCATGGGCTCGCATACAGTCTAAGAGGTGCAGAGTACCCAAGGTATTGGTGCTAAAGTAGACCTCAGGGGCATCCATACTAGCGCGGACCCCTGCCCTAGCTGCAATATTATAAACTACATCAAACGTATACTTCGAAAAGATACCCTCAAGAAAAGCCTTATTCTCGATATCTTCCTTGAAAAAAGTAAAATTCTGCTCTTGACCTAGCCTCCGTATGGCCTCTAAGCGATCGAATTTAAGCTGAGGGTCATAATAATCATTCAGATTATCTACCCCCACAACCGTATGATTTGCTTTCAATAACAGTTCAGCTACTTTCGATCCAATAAAGCCTGCACACCCGGTAAGTAATACTTTCATAAGGAATGATGTACAGCGTCAAACATGAGCATATTCACAGCATGAATGTCAAATGTTTTTTCAGCCAAGCTACGACTTTCCTTCCCCATAGGCTCTAAACTTTGAGGGTTTTGGATAATATATTCCATAGCCTTAGCTAAAGCCTCTGTACTACGTGAAACGATTTTAAGGCCATTTCTTTGATGCAAGACTGTTTCTTTGCAGCCAACGCTATCAGTAGTAATCACTGGCCGCCCACACGCTAAAGCTTCGAGGAGAGACCTAGGGATGCCTTCTCTATAATAAGAAGGATATACAAAAACAGAGCTAGCATTGATTTGCTCTTCCATATTAGAACAATAGCCCATATACTCAACCGCTCTAGAACAGGCCTTGAGCTGGTCTTTGGTCATAGCAGAAGGGTTGCTATCCACACCACCCCCTAAAATAAAACGCACCTCAGGATATTTCAGCTTTAACTGGCTGGCTGCCTCCACATAATGAAAGACGCCTTTTTCTTTAATAAGCCTAGCAGCCATGAAAAATGTGAGCGTTTTAGGAAAAGGTTTAGGCTGAAATACGTCTAAATCTACCCCCGTCCCAGGGACGACCAAGGCCTTGTCGGGATGAATTAATTTTCGCCTCACAAAAAGCTCACCATCATCTGTATTTTGAAAAAATACTTTTGTAAAGCCTTTGAAACTCAGCTTATACAAGAACATACTGACATGCTTAGCGATCGCTCGTTTTAAACCAGGCTCCTCAATGAATGCATACCCCAAACCTGAAACTAAGCCATAAATGTGCCTTATTCCTAAAAAACGTGCCGCTAAACCTCCATAAATATTAGGCTTTACATTCCCCAAAAATATAATTTCAGGCTTTTCTTTTTTGATTAAGTCATAGAGACCCTTTAAGGTTTTTAAGTTATTAAGAAGCCCCATAGAAGTCCCGCTAAACGCTTCCCACGGGACCCATTGTACCCCAGGTAATTTCTGCTTCCATTCCTCAATCGCAGTAATAGGCAAGACACACCTTACGGTATAAGCTTCTTTTAAAAATTTCTGCAACAGATGAGATCTAAGGTCTATAGCACCCGCATTAAATAAAAACAAAACCGTTTTCCTAGACATAGAAGCTCTATTTAGATACTGGTTCCAAAGCTCCAAGAAAAGACAGGAGACTTATTTTTATAGCCATGGGTCTTTTTCTTTAGGGGGAAACCTAAATCGAGACGCAGGGGAGAGCCAAAGATGAAAATACGAAAACCAAAGCCAAGATTGTGTTGGAAATCTTTTAAATTAAAATCACCCGCCTTAGGGTTGATGAATCCTAGATCATAAAAGCCTAAAAATCGAACTGGCTCTAGGAGCTTGAAGGAATACTCAAATGAGCTAAAACCAAAGGTCCTTCCGCCCGAGGGCTCCCCATCTGGGAAACGGGGGCTTGCTTTACGATACTCAAAGCCTCTTAGGTTATCAGGTCCGCCCAGATAATAGTGTTCAAACAACGGTAGGCGCTTACCTCCAAAAGGGGTAACGCCCCCCAAACGGCCGTAAACACCAAAGATTTGGTCTAAAGTCTCAAAAGTATTGATCCACTGTCCAGCCCTTCCCTCAAGGCGAAAATACTTCGTGGGACCTCCCGCAGGTCCACCGGCTACTTCGGCTATACCCTCTAGGCGAGTTCCTTCATGGGGCACAATATAATTGTCTCTTGTATCATAGGTTAGGCTAAGGCCGAGCTTGCATACGGTCCTTTTCCCTTTTTCATCCTGAAGGTAGGATGGGGCGCTCGAATGCATATCAATAAGGCTAACCTGCTCTGCTCCGTAAAAGATTTTACCTTCCACTCTATCAAAAAACCATTTGCGCATGTACACCTCTCCTCCGATGCGAGACTGCTTATAAAATTCACTCACATACTCACTTTTGGAGTGATACAGCTCAAAGCCGAGGGCCAATTCTCTCTGGCACAGCCAAGGTTCTTCAAAACCTATAATGGCTTCATAGGATTTCTGAGCCCAGCTCAAACGAATGCGGCACCTTTGTCCTGCTCCTCTAAAGTAATTTTTAGGATTTTTATAGTCAAAGTTTGAGAGTGTCAGTTCTGTAAAAAGGCCAAAGCGCTCTAAACTACTAAAACCTCCGCCAAAGGCGATAGACGTCGTCTTTGCCTCCTGGACGGAAATTTTTAAATTTCTACGATTGGGGATTTGAATATCTTCACTGGTGAGATTCACCTGCTTAAAAAACCCAGTATTTTTAAGCCTGGCTTCACTATTTTTCATCCGCACCATATCAAAGACATCTCCGGGGGCCAAGGCAAGCTCACGGGCTATGACGACGCTTTTAGTTAGCGTATTGCCTTGAATAACAATATCCTCTACATAAAATTTGTCACTCTCTCGAACGACATAGGTCACATCAATTTTTCCTGTTTCCAGGTTAGATTTTCTCTCAGCCACCACATAGGTATCTAGGTAGCCATAGTGGCCGTAGTATTGCGTCAGGCGCTCGACATCTGCATCTACCACGCTAGCAGATAAAAAACCATCTGGCTTTAAATGCACACAAGGCAAAAGCGTGTCCTTAGGGTAGAGGGTATTACCGCTAATCTGTACAGCACCCACATAGTATTGCTTCCCTTCCACAATCGTCAAGAGGACCTCCGCTTTTCCCTCTTTAGGAAAGGAAACTTGCACTTTTTTAAAGTCTAAGTCTACATCCAAAAAGCCTAAGTCTTTATAATAATCTTTAATGCTTTCTATGTCATCACGCAAAACAGCATCTTTAAGGTAGCCCTTACTGGTAAAAAATGAGAAAATATTCCAGCGCTTCGTTTTAATGAGACTCTGGAGTTTATCGTTAGAAACTTGGGCGTTACCTACAAATTTAACCTCTACAATTTTCTGCTTAGGTTTTTCTTGGATGTGAAAGCATATTTTCCCGATACCTTGGGCTTCGTCTTTTTCAATCGTATAAGAGACTTTTGTCTTGTAATAGCCTCTGGACTCGTAGAGTTCTGAGATCTTATCCTGTGCTATCTTTACACTAGATTCATCCAAGGGCTCTCCCACTTTAAATTTGATTTGCTTGAGGAGTTTTTGTGTAGCAATTGCTTTGTTACCTTGTATCTGAATATCCGCTACCTTACTTTTGGGAAAAACCTGGATAACTAGGTCTACCGTACGGTCTTGGATATTCTGAACGCTAATTTTAACATAGTCAAAAAATCCAGTTTTGTATAAAGAATGAATCGATTGATCAGCCAAGGAGTTATCATATGCATCCCCAGGCTTTAAGCTGAGGTGAGCCCGAACGAACTCCTCTCCTACCCCCTCAACGTTACAAACATCAATTTTTATATCCCGTATGGTTTTATTGATAAATCCTTCTTCTGCTCGTATCAAAGAGCAGAGTAGACTCAGGCCAAGCAAAAACAGTGAATATAACCGCAAGATAGATCTAAATCCAAACATAAAAAAGGACAGGACTAACGTAAAGTATTAAAATTTGAGGATTTCTCCTAGAGGTCAAGCCCATAATACATATACGTTTATGGGCTTTCAGTATTCAAGAGGCTAAATCCTCAAATCAGGATATCCATCTAAGCCACTTCCTTTCCAGCCTTTACCTTTGAGGAAATATTGTAGAGATAATACCCTACCATATAAAATACCAAAGTCCCCAAGAGTACTGCCATCGGCTCAAAGCCCTCTGGTGCTATTTTAAAGCATTCGGTCGTCTGGCAAGCCGCAAATGGAATAGCTAAGGCAATACCCACTAGGGCCTCACCCGCGATCACGCCCGAGCAAAAAAGCAAGCCTCTATTTTGGGTTTGTTTGACTTGTGATGGGCTGTGCTTTTTACGTCTATGCCTATAAGCCACAATCGCAGCCACCACACCCCCGATAAAAACAGGCACACTCACATCTAGAGGCATATAAATGCCTAAAGCTACCCCCATAACTGGCAAACGCCAAGAAGCCTGAGTTTTCTTACGATACTCATCTATCCCTATCACCAATACCGCTAAAACCGCTCCTATATTAAACATAGACCAGTCTAAAGACTGGGAGAATACCCCTGTAGAAATCACAGCCATTAAAGCTGCCTTCGGAGCACCTAAGGCTTGTGTGGGATCCATCCCCTCTCGAGGCAAAACATTTCCAATCCCATACGCTTCAAAAAGAATCTGTATCACCGGTGTCATCACAAAGGCTCCGACAACAACGCCTACAATGAGCATCACCTGTTGTTTCCAGGGTGTGGCCCCCACAATCTGACCAGACTTTAGGTCCTGCAAATTATCGCCACTCACAGCTGCAGCATTTGCCACAATCGCACCTAGCATAATGGTAATAGCCGAAGCCGCTAGGCCCGCTGAAACGCTCTCTTTAAAGTTCAGCTGCATACCGAGCCACCCAAACAAGAGCAAAGCAGAGCCTAAAACCGCAATAATCGTTACACCCGAGAGAGGGTTATTCGTACTCCCCACCAATCCACACATGTAGCCTGAGATAGAAGAGCAGATAAAGCTCATCACTACTGTAAAGAGGCTTAGTAATACAATCGTAGGATAATAGAGGCTAGGAGTTAGGTCTAAGTGTGCTGCATCTAAAATATTTTTAAACAAGAAGAATAAAGGAAATAAAAGCAAAACAGAGGCAACCAGCACATAGTATAGCGGAATATCCCTTTCAGTACGGGAAATAGTATCTCTGCCGTGCATTTTTATGTCTTTAAAAGTCATCAGTGAGGATCGCACTGCCTGACCTATAGGCTTGATCAGATAGACCAAGGTCCATATCCCGCCTACCACCATCGTACCCACACCAATCATGCGGATTTTACTATTCCAAACAGTGACAGCTGCCTCATAGGCACTCAGTCCTTCGGGAATACCTACTAAGTAGGCATAGATGGGCACACCCACTGCCCAGGCTAAACAAGCACCCAAGAGCATAGACGCTCCCACTTCCACACCAATAATATAGCCTGCACTTAGCAACACAAGCGATAGTCCTGTTCCAAAGCCAAGAACTGTTCCGCCCGCATATGTCCAGTAATGAATACTTTCGCCCACTATCATGAGGCCAGATTGTGCAAATTTCACTACCGCAGCAATGATTCCTCCACTCATGAGGTCTTTCACCCCTCCTTTGGCCATGCTATCTCCCGCCTTTAGGACTTCTCCTGTTACAATGCCTTCGGGAAACTTGAGGTAGCTCTCTACGATATAGGCTCTGCGCAGGGGAATGGAGAAGAGTACTCCATAAATGCCTCCTACCAAAACCAGGCAAGTGGTAGTCCAAAAGGGAAAGTTCTCCCAATAGCCCATCATGATAAGAGCAGGCAAGGTAAAGGCTACGGCTGCAGCAATCACTTCACCTGCAGACGCAGCGGTTTGTACAATGTTATTTTCTAAAATATTGCTAGTACGAAACAACTTCAGCACCACCATGGAGATCACAGCTGCTGGAATAGTTGCCGCCACTGTCAGGCCAATTTTTAGGCCCAGGTAAAGGTTTGCAGCGCACATCACAGCCGCAAGAATCACTCCCAAAACAACTGCCTTGAAGGTAATCTCGGGGAGAATCTGCGAGTCGGATATATAAGGCTGAAAACCAGGCTTATAGGTTTGGCTACAATTCTTGTCTTTATCCGCAGCTGCATTCGCTGAACAGGTATAAGGATCTATGCTCATGAGACCTTTTCGTATAGGGTTAAAAAAATAATTACTTTTAAGGCAAACACCCTAAAAATACTGGCCACACACTCAAAAACTGCTCTCCTTCAAAAGTGCTTCTCACTTGCTATTTCGAGGTTAAAAAAGCTTAAAAAAGTCTTTCTCAGGGTAGTTCACGTTTTTTATAATGAATAAACCAAGTCCTGAAGAAAACACTCCTTCTATCAATAGTCAATACTGGATCTCACATTTTCTCAAGTTTAGGAATATTTAAATTTGACACTTTAAGGAAAATATACATACATAAGGCTAAATTTATTTTTCTGGCACCCATCCATGTATCCCATCAACCCATTATCTTCTATTCAGCTCGGTCGAGCAGTCCCTACTCCTGTGCTTACAAGTCAGGAGCCTGCCCTCCAGCCTTCAAAGCAAAGCCTAGTGACTATCCCGGTGGTGACTCCTTCTCTAGAAAATCTTGTCTTAGCTGAGCCCACACTCAAACTAAAACTTTCAGCCATAGAAAGCAAAACTCAAGGCAATCCTGCTAAAGCACACCCTCTTTTTCCACAAATCCTCTTAGACCTTGAGGCTTATACAGATCCTTCTGAAGTTTTTCCCTTCATAGACAGTTTAACGGTTGGTCCAATAAGGTATCTCAGGCTCTCTCCTGCTGTGCTAAACCTTATAAACATTGCGTTTATACATCAATGCCAGGCCCTGGGCCTAAAATTATTTTTGGACCTAGACCTTTCGTTGACAGATCTCCAAAGCCTGCCGTCTCTTTCTTATACCGATGCAGCCTTGGTCAGCTACCATGGGCATGGGGCTTCAGCCCTGGGCGCCGAGGCAGCAATAGAGTCTCATCACCACTATCTACCTACTGCTTCCATGGTTTTTAAATCCTCCCATTTTAGATCTTTAGAGAGGACGATTAACTTTGTGAAAGATATCCTTTCCTGCTATCAAACACTATTGCCGTCTACCCCTAGTTTAAGCCTATCTCAAGTCCTTCCTCCTTTTCCTTGCCTATTATGTCAGCCAGAAGAACTCTCCCTCCTACGTCAGCACTTTGGTCCCACCTTGCCCCTTATAGTGAACGCAGAATCCAGCTGGGTAGCAGGCGCCCTAGAGATAACAAAACTTCCTGCCTTACACATGGCATCTTTCATTCTCTTAGGCCGCTCTATCCTTGGAGCCGAAAACCCTCAGCTAGAGCTAGAGCACATCTTTAGCTACTTACGATCCTTCTCCTAATCTTTTTTCAAAGAGCAGCAGGCAAATCAGAAGGCAAATAGCTACAGATAATCTCTACGACCGCTTTCACATCATGCTGGCTTGTATCCAAGACGATGGCTCCTGGAGGGCATACTAGGGGTGCGGTAGTTCTTTGGCTATCGCTGGCGTCTCGTTTTTGAATGTCATCCACCATGCCTTCCTGGCGCCTGCGCGCTTCTCTCAGTTTTACATCAGCCACCAAAAAAAACTTATACTGCGCTTCCGGTAAGATCGCAGAGCCAATATCCCTTCCTTCCATGACTATGCCCTGGAAGCCTTTTATTTTAGCTACACCCACTAGGCTTCGCTGATACTCTCCCAAAAAGCTCCTCAGTTCTGGTAGAGAGGCCAAAGGTGAGACCCACCGATTCACCTCTGGGCTCTTGAGAGAGGGCAGGTCAAAACTCAGTTGATTGATCTGCAGGGTAGCCGTTCTACCGTTAATTTGAGTCGAAAGGGCAATCCCGCTTAGCAGTCTTTGAAAGCTTTCTTGGGCTGATTTTTTTTGATGGAGTAAGGCTTCTGGCTCTATTCCTTCTTGCAAAAGGCATAATGTCAAGGCCCTATAATGCAGGCCTGTATCCACATGCAAGAAAGGATAACGCTCCACTAATGCCTTCCCAGTAGAGGACTTTCCCGAAGCTGCTCCCCCATCAAGAGTGAGTATCACAAAGGTTTCATCCATAGGTATGATAGAAATAGGATATAGGATATCAGTTAAGGTCTAAGGTTGATAGACTCGAGGGTCTGAAAGAAATTTGGGAAAGTTTTGGCACAAAGGCCAGGCTTTTTTAGGTAGATCCACGGCTTATTCCCGCATAAAGGATGGCTACCCAAGACTGCAAAGCTCATAGCCACTCTATGGTCTTGAAAGTCTTCTATCACATAATGAGTCTTATGCCTTAAAGACGCATACGAGGGCCAAAGGGTGATGCTATCGCTAGTCATGTCTACTCTTTGTCCCAAAAGCTTCAGGTTATAAGCCATGGCCTGCAAACGGTCACACTCTTGGTAACGGGTGTGGCCCAAGCCACTTATAGTTATGGGCTCTACTAGCAAAGGTCCTATAGCTAAGAGACTCAAAAAGGTATCCGATATTCCCTTAAAGTCTGCTCTTATAGGGCCTCTATACGATTTAGGGCTTATTTTAAGCGTAGGAGTAGGGTCTTTGATATACTCGCAGGCTATGAGTCCTAACGCGTTTAAATAGTCTAAAAATTGCCAGTCTCCTTGGTAGGGGTCTCTCAAAAACGGACGAATACAAACCGGTCTTTGCGTACTAATAGCTAAGCCTGCCCAGTAGCTAGCAGCGGTGGCATCCTGGCTGACGGGGTAATTGGCAGGGAAATGATAGTTGCCAGGCTCTATGATAATCGTTTGGGGATGAAAGCTCACGCTCACGCCAAGGTCTTGCATGCACCGTGCTGTCATCTTGACAAAGGGCCAGGAGGGGACAGTGCCTGGATAAGAAAGGTTTAAGCCTTTGATCGCTCCTATCATCATCAAAGCGCTCAAACCTTGGCTTGTTAGGCTGGCGTCTAATCTTAGGCTTTTTGCCTCTAATCCCTTAGTTTTTAGCCTACAAGGAAGATAGCCTGGGCTTTCTATATACGCTACCTCTACTGCACCTACGGATCTTAAGGCTTCCCAGAGGTGACCGATGGGGCGCTTTCGCATGGCCTGATTCCCATCCAGGGTGTATACTCCTCCTGGGCGTAAGGCAAGCAAGGCGCTCATAAAGCGTGCGACAGTCCCCGCATTCTCAAAGTACAGGTCCGCTCTTGCTTCTGGGATCTCACCGCCTTGTCCTTGTAGAGTGATAGTCCCTAAAGCTGGATCTGCTTGCACTGCAAAGCCTAAGGCTCTGAGAGCTGCCAGCATGCAATCTGTGTCCTCTCCCCAAGCAGGAGCCTGCAAGCTTACTGTTTGCTGACTCAAGGCCGCTAAGAGGAGTAAACGGTTTAAAATACTTTTTGAAGGCGGCAGGCTGGCCTCTGTCAAGCCTTCCCCTACATAAGGCAAAACGGCATACAGGCTTTGCAAGTCCGGTTCTCCTACACGCATAGCTCAATTTCTGAAGGTTTAACCCTTGCAATAGGGGTTTTTTGCCTTTTCAGTATCCACCGTGGTCGCCGGGCCATGCCCTGGGTAAAGTTTAGTCTCTCCTGGCAGGGTAAAGATCTGCTTACGGATAGACTGCAGCAGTTCTTCGTAATTACCGCCCCACAGGTCTGTCCGACCAATGCTGCCCTTAAAGATGGCATCTCCTACAAAGGCGCAGGCATAGTCTTGAAAGTAAAAGAGGACATTCCCGGGCGCATGGCCTGGTACATGCCGTACAGCGCACGTGGTACCCAAAAGGCTCAAGCACTCCCCCCCTTTTAGCCACACGTCTACTCCCAGCGGCTGCATCTTTATCCCCCCGGGCATAAAGGGCTTCATCAGGAGAGGGTTTTCGAGGAGCATTTTGTCATTTTCATGGGCATATACGGGAGCTTTGGTCTTGTCTTTTAAGGCTGCTCCGTCTGCAAAGTGGTCCCAGTGCCCGTGGGTAATGAGGATGGCCTTCAGGCTCAGTTCTTTTTTTTCTAAGTAGTCTAAAAGGGGTCCTACACTCTCTGGCGGCACGTCTATGAGGAGGGCTTCCTGGCTGCTAGGCTTTGCTAATATATACGCATTCGTAGGTAAGGGCCCCAAAGGGAAGCATTCAATCAGAAGATCCTGCATCATAAAAATTGAAATACAGGTTGCTATACTTTTAAAAAAGTATAAAGCTCTAAATTCATTTTTTTTATCTAAAAAGCTGTCACTTATGTCGCATCCTAGCCAAAGTCCTGTTTCTTTGCTAAAAAGCAGTCACCTTCGGGAATCATTTCTGAATTTTTTTAAGGCAAAGGGCCACACTCTCGTTCCTTCTAGCTCCTTGATGCCCACTGCGCCTAATTTGCTTTTTACCAATGCGGGGATGAATCCTTTTGTTCCTCATTTTTTAGGGGAAACCGCCTCGCCTTACGCTCGGATTGCCAATACCCAAAAGTGTATCCGTGCCGGCGGCAAGCATAACGACCTGGAGGACGTTGGTTTTGATACCTACCACCACACGTTTTTTGAAATGCTGGGTAACTGGTCCTTTGGAGACTATTTTAAGAAAGACTCCCTAGAATGGGGCTGGGAACTACTGACGAAGGTATGGCATTTTCCCAAACACCGCCTCTACGCCACGGTATACAAGCCTGGAGAAGGAGACCCCGCTAGCTTTGACGACGAAGCCTACGCCATCTGGGAAGCTATTTTCAAACGAGAAGGGATGGATCCCGCTCAGCACATTCGTTTCTTTGGGAAAAAAGATAATTTTTGGATGATGGGAGAAACGGGTCCCTGCGGCCCTTGTAGCGAAATCCATGTCGACCTTACCCCCGAGGGCAATACCAAAGGCAGCTTAGTGAATGCAGACTCTCCCTATTGTATAGAAATCTGGAACCATGTGTTTATCCAGCTCAACGCTCTAGGAGACGGCACCTTTT
>JACCDN011046683.1_pt1 | contig 50698 bp, 52 predicted proteins | sample 7441691 | NCBI WGS metagenome assembly JACCDN01 (sample SAMN15323439, study PRJNA562643) | freshwater metagenome | isolation source: river surface water | place: USA:Blue River Watershed | collected 2017-08-16 | reverse complement strand
ATCGGCAAGAAAGTCGACGCAACGATTTCGACGCAGTTCAAATATCTGCCCAAGGCACCGCTTGAGATTAAACCCTATGAAGAATTCCGCGAGAAATATGAAGCGGGCGGCAGCTATCAACAGGGTACCCCTGATGGATCGCGTCCCGGCACATTTTATTTTAACGCCTATGACCTGCCGAGCCGCACCACGCCGGGCATGACCACGCTTTATTTGCATGAAGGCGCGCCTGGGCACCATTTCCAGATCAGCATCGCGCAGGAAAATGAAAAGCTTCCCGCGTTCATGCGTTTTGGCGGTAACACGGCCTATGTCGAAGGTTGGGCGCTGTATTCCGAAACACTCGGTTACGATATGGGTCTGTTTAAAGACCCGTATCAACGCTTTGGGACGCTGTCCGACGAAATGCTGCGGGCGATGCGTCTCGTCGTCGACACAGGCATCCACAGCAAGGGTTGGACCCGCGAACAGGCCATCGACTATATGCTCGCCAACAGCGATATGGGCAAAACCGACGCCACGGCAGAGGTCGAGCGTTACATCGCCATTCCGTCGCAAGCATTGGCCTATAAAATCGGCGCCCTCACTATCCTGCGTCTGAAAGACAAGGCGAAGAAGGAACTTGGCAAGAAATTCGACGTGCGCGAATTCCACAATCAGGTTCTGAACACCGGCGCACTGCCGCTGACCGTGCTTGAGAAAAAGATCGACGCCTGGATCGCCGCGTCGAAGTAAACTGCGCGCTTCCCGGCAGGATGTCTTGTCGGGAAGCGAACAGCTTGATTGGTCCCCTGCCTTGATATAGCGCTTGTCATGAGGGGGAATGCAATCATGCCAAGTTTTACCGCCAGCCTTGCTGGATTTGTTTTGCGCACCACGGGCTATTATCGCCGGATGTTTACAGGCGGGCCGCAGTTTCAACAAAACATCATCAAAGTCCGGGCAGCGCCTGCGCCGCGACCAATCGCGAAAGGCGGCGTTGACGTTCGGCAGAGCGAATTTCAGGGCCGCAATGTCTGGCACATCGCGCCTAAGGACAGAGCGCCCAGCGCCCATATTTTGTTCTGGCACGGCGGCGGCTACGTCTATTCAGCCACGGACATCCACTGGAAATTCTTAAGCCGCATGGCATCGCAACATGGCTGGTCGATCACTGCACCACTGTATCCGCTCGCGCCTGAAAGCTCCGCCGAAGCCATTACCGCATGGGCCAGCGCATATTACGCGGCGTATCAAGCCGATATCAAAGGCGCGCCGTTCGTCATGGGTGGCGACTCCGCAGGGGGCGGCTTGACCGCGGCATTGGCGCAAATGGCACGCGACGGCGGTCAAACACTGCCGGCTGGCCTGTTGCTCATTTGTCCGTGGCTTGACCTGGACCCGGCACATCCCGACCAGTTGAAAACGGAACCCCGCGACGGGATTTTGACCATCAGCGGTATTGCCGAAGGCGGTAGTTTGTACGCGGGCGACTTACCCCTTACCGATCCACGGTGCAGCCCAATCTTTGGAAACTGGGATGGCTTGCCACCCATTTTGGCCTTTGCGGGCGGCGATGACATCTTGGTCACCGATTCCAGAGCGTTGAAGGCCAAAGTGCCGTCGGTTGATCTCACTGAACTTGCGGGCATGATGCACGATTGGCCTATTTTCAGTTTCAGCGAGTCACGCAAGGCACAGGCCGCGATGGCAGGCTTTGCAGCACGGGCTGTGGCGTAACGCATTTGCGTGGCCGGGTTGGCTGCGATATAAAGTTGCTATGAAAGGCGATGCTCCATGCCGGCAGTAAAAGCAGCCAACCCACGCGAGGTTTTTGCATCGGATGACTGGCGTGCCATCACGACCTTATCCCTATGGCGCGGCATATGGCTCATCATCCATGCGTGGATCGTCGTGGCGCTTGCGGCATTTGGTGGTGCTGCGGCGTGGAACTATCACTGGCTTGCCGGGATATTGGTGACGCCGCTGGCACTGGCCGTATTGGGCGGTCGGCAATTGGGGCTGTCCATCCTGATGCATGACGGCGCGCACGGTCTGCTCCACCCCAATCGCAAAACCAACAACTGGCTGGGACAATGGCCGTCGGGTGCTGCAACGGGTAGCGACCTGTTCGCCTATCGCGCCTATCATCTGACGCACCACAAATTCACGCAGCAACCCGAAGATCCCGACCTGTCCTTGTCCGCGCCGTTTCCAACCAGCCGCGACAGCCTGCGCCGCAAATTCATCCGCGACCTGACCGGGCAGACTTTCTTCAAGCAAAGGCGCGCGCAATTTGCGGCGGCGTTGCGCGGTATGGCAGCGATACTGCGGGGCGAAAGCGGCGCGGGTAAGGCTGACACGCTCGCAGGCCGGGCATTCAACATGCAAAACAGAGCCGGTGTCGGCGCGCCAATCGCCAATGTGGAGGGCGCCAAAACGACCGCACGTACCGTGGGCCGGTTCCTGATTGTGCAGGCGATATTGCTCGCGATATCGTTGACGATATGGGGATGGACGCCATTCTTGCTGTGGCTGGCCGCACTCGCGACGACATTTCAATTGTTCCTGCGCATCCGCAACATTGCCGAGCACGCCTGCACCCCGACGGGCAGCGGCGATCCGTTCACGCATGCACGCACGACCTATGCGGGCGCCTTGGCACGCATGACGGTGGCGCCATATTGGGTGAACTATCACAGCGAACATCATCTGTTCATGGGTGTGCCGTGCTACAAATTACGCGCCACCCACCGGCTGCTGGGCAATGGCGGCTATTATCCGCGCATGACGATATCACCCAATTATCGCGATGTTTTGCGGCAGGCGGTCAACCGGCCTAGAGCCACCCAGCCCGCTTAAAGCGGATGAACAGGGTGACACAAATGGTCACCATCACCCCGACGATCAGGAAATATCCGTATTTCCACTCAAGCTCCGGCATATGTTCGAAATTCATGCCGTAAATGCCGGCAATGGCCGTTGGCACGGCCAATATTGCGGCCCATGCGGCCAATTGGCGGGTAATCGCCCCCTGTCTTTGTTGTTCCAGCAAGCCGCTCGTTTCAATCACGGACGTCAGCGTGTCGCGCAACCCTTCGACGCGGTAGACAATACGGCGCACATGGTCGAGCAAGTCGCGCATATAGGGGTAAATATTCGCATCAATCTGCGGCAGCTCAAGGTTGATAAAGCGGCTCGTCAAATCCTCGGTCGGGCCCAATATCCGTTGCAGCCGGAATAGCTCGCGCCGGAGCATGAAGATGCGACTGGTCTCGGCGGGGCTCAGGAAGTTGTCGATTGCGCGCTCTTCCATGACGAGCACTTTTTCTTCCATTATATCGACAAGGTCACCATAGCCATCGACGATGAAATCAAGGATAGCATGCAGCACATAATCTGCGCCTTGCTTCAGCAGCCACGGCGTCGCCTCAAGCTGGTCCCGAATGGGGCTGTGCGCGCGTTCCGAACCATGGCGCACGGTGATGATGAATTGCCGCCCCATGAATATCGCCGTGTTGCCATAAACAATTCTGTCGCCCTCCAGCTTGGGCGTGCGGATCACCAGAAAGAGGTGATCGCCATAAACGTCAACCTTGGGCAAATGCTTGGGATCAAGCGCGTCTTCCACCGCAAGCGGATGCAGGCCAAAATGGTCTTGAACGCGCTTAAGCGCGCCATCGTCGGGTTCATGCAACCCAATCCAGATAAAATCCTTTGGCTGGGTGATATGCGGAATTGGTTTGGTTAGGTCGATTTCCTGCGCGACCTTGCCATCATGGTAGAGGCGGGCCGCAACCGTGGTCATGCAAGCGCTTCCGCAATCAACTGCCGGCTGTTCGCAATCCCGTACAGCGCGATGAAGCTGCCCATGCGCGGACCAGCGCTGGAGCCCAGCAACGTTTCATACAGCGCCTTGAACCAATCACGCAGATTTTCGAAACCGCCCTCTTTGCCGATTTCATACACGATATTTTGTATGTCCTCGGCAGTCGCGTCCGCAGGCAGTTCGGCCAAACGCGCATCGAGCGTTTGCAACGCAGCAACCTCAACGCCCTCGGGCTTGCGCTTTTGCAAGGTCGGCGCAACAAAGTCGCGATTATACGCAAGCGCGATGGGGATAAGCTCCGCCAGTTCAGGCGCATTTTCTGGTGACACATTATCGGCATAATTGCCAAGATAGGCCCAAACCTGCTCCTCGGTCGCGCCTGCACCCATGACGCCAACGAGATTCAGCAACAGACCAAATGTGACCGGTGGCTGCCCGCTTGGCACCTGTCCGTTGTGGATATGGTGGACCGGGTTGCCCAGACGCTTTTCCAAGGGTTGGTCATGCCATTGCGCGCGGAACTGGAAATATTCGTCCACTGCTTTGGGCACCACACCCAAATGGAGTTGCTTTGCACTCTTTGGTTCGCGGAAGGCGTAAAATGCGACGCTATTTTCCGTGCCGTATTTCAGCCAATCCTCAAGCGCGAGGCCATTGCCCTTGGACTTCGAAATCTTCTCGCCCTTTTCGTCGAGGAACATTTCATAAATCAAGCTTTCGGGCGGGCGCCCGCCAAGGACACGCGCAATCTTTCCGGATTGCACGCCGCTGTCGGTCAAATCTTTCCCGTACATTTCGTAATCGACGCCAAGGGCAACCCAACGCATGGCCCAATCGACCTTCCACTGAAGCTTCGCCTTGCCGCCAAGGATCGACTGCGTGACAAGGTCGCCGCCATCGTCAAACCGTATGAGGCCAGCTTCGGCATCGACGACTTCCACCGGCACCTGAAGGACAATTCCGGTCTTTTCGCTAATCGGCAGAATCGGCGAATAGGTCGCGGCGCGTTCTTTGCGCAAGGTCGGCAGCATGATGTCCATAATGCCCTGATAATTGCGCAGCACGTTTTTCAGTGCCGCGTCAAACGCCCCGCTCTCATATTGCGACGATGACGAGATAAATTCATAGTCAAAGCCGAATTGGTCAAGGAAATCGCGCAGCATGGCATTGTTATGCGCGGCGAAGCTTTCGAACTTTTCGAACGGATCGGGAATGCGCGACAGCGGCTTGCCGAGATGTTCGGTCAGCATCGCCTGGTTCGGGACATTGTCCGGAACCTTGCGCAGACCGTCCATATCATCCGAAAATTCGATCAGCCGAGTCGGCGCATCGGATAGGGTTGCAAAGGCATTGCGCACCATAGTTGTACGCAGGACTTCATTGAACGTGCCGATATGCGGAAGCCCCGATGGGCCATAGCCACATTCAAAGATGATTGCCGCGCCATCCGCTTTGCCGTTTGGATACCGTTTCAACAAACGCCGCGCCTCTTCAAACGGCCAGGCTTTCGATGCCATTGCTATATCGCGAAGGTCAGTCACGTGTTGCTCTTTCGTTCCAAATACGACTATCAGATGTTATGGACACTCCCCTAGCCTTTCCTGCGCTCCATGCAAGCCATGCCGGCATATGGGTAGGGTCGATAGATGGTCAGGTGCAAACCGTCGGCAAAGGCGAAGCGGCTGGCCGCGCGGCGGAAACGCCGATGGTCATGCTGAATGCCCCGTTGGTTGCACAGCGGCTTGGCTATCCGGATTTATCGGGCCTCGACCTGCTGGAATTGTTCGCCTTTGTTTATCCTGCCCGTTTTGCGGTTCCGACGCCGAAAGGGATGGCCAAGGCTTTGGGCATTACGCCGCCGACGACAGATCAGGATGTTCCGCAATTTCTGCTGGTGGCTGCGCGCACTTTGCTTGATGTTCTTGATGCGCCAGACTGGGCTGAACGCGAGGGTGCTTGGGACGCAGCGCAAGCGTTGATGCGGCTGCGTTGGCCATGGTCCAACCTGATTTTGTCGCGATTGAAAAAGCCCGAAAAGCCCGAACGCTGGCTGTTCAGCCGCCTGCCCGAATGGGAGGAATCACCACCGCGCACGCCGCCGCGCGTTGTCACCCTTGGGGCCGAAGCCGTGCAGCAACGGCTGGCGTCGCTTGTTGGCGGTTCTGCCGAAACACGGCAGGGACAGCGCGATTTTGCACAAGCCGCAGCCGAGATTTTTGCACCCCGCGCGCGCAAGGGCGAACCGAATATGTTACTGGCTGAGGCCGGGACCGGAATTGGCAAGACGCTTGGTTATCTTGCGCCCGCAAGCCTTTGGGCGACGGCAGCGGACGGAACCGTTTGGATTTCAACCTTTACCAAAGCGTTGCAACGCCAATTGGTCCGCGAAGCACAGCGTATTTATCCAGACTATGACACCTTCAAATCCAAGGTAGTTGTTCGCAAGGGCCGTGAAAATTATCTGTGCCTGCTGAACCTTGAAGATGCGTTGCAAGGCGGCTTTGCCGGACGTGCGGCGATCCTTGCGCATCTCGTGGCGCGCTGGGCCGCGTATTCGAACGACGGGGACATGATCGGCGGCGATTTGCCCGGATGGTTGCCGACATTGTTCCGGCGCAACGGGTCGACCGCGCTCACCGACCGGCGCGGCGAATGTATTTATGCGGGATGTCCGCATTACAAAAAATGCTTCATCGAACGCGCGTCCCGATCATCAGTTCAGGCCGAAATAGTCATCGCCAATCATGCGCTGATGATGGTCAATGCCGCGCGCGGTCGTGATGAACTCAACCGCCCAAGCCGTATCATTTTCGACGAGGGCCATCATTTGTTCGATGCTGCCGACTCGATGTTTGCGGCCGCGCTCACTGGCCAGGAAACCATCGAGCTGCGCCGCTGGGTGATTGGCCCCGAAGGCAAAGCCCGCGGCCGACGCCGTGGTTTGTCGGCGCGCCTCGCCGATGTTGCCTCTTATGATGAAGAAGGCGGCCTTGCCATTGAGATGGCACGAATGGCCGCCGAAGCATTGCCCGGCGATGGTTGGCTGGCGCGGTTGGCGGAAGGTGCGCCCTCGGGCCCCATTGAACGGTTTTTGGCGGCGGTGCGCGCGATGGTGTTTGCCCGCGATGAAACCAACGCCACCGAAGGCGGCTATGGTCTGGAAACCGAACTGGCTGATCCCGACGCCGCGGTTGTCGATGCCGCCGCAGACGCAGCCGTCGCGCTGGAGGCGCTGGCGCGTCCTCTGACGGTGCTGGGGCAGCGACTTGAGGCGATGGTGTCCGATCCCCCCGATTGGCTTGATGGCAGCGCCAGAGCCCGGGTTGAGGGCGCTATGGCGAGCTTGAGCTGGCGGATTGATACGGTCCGCGCATGGATATCGATGCTGGCGCGCGCAGTAGGTCCAGTGGACACCGAATTTGTCGATTGGCTCGCCATTGACAGGTTCGAAGGTCGCGAAATGGACATCGGCATGCACCGGCGTTGGCTTGACCCGATGAAACCGGTCGCGGACATCGTCCTGAAACCAAGCCATGGGGTTCTTGCGACATCGGCAACTTTGCGCAGCGGCGGCGACTGGAAAAATGCGGAGGCCCGCACAGGCGCACTGCATTTGGATAAGCCCGCCACGCATTTTTCTGCGATCAGCCCCTTTGACTATACCGCGCAGGCAGAGGTCCTGATCGTTACGGACATTAAAAAGGGCGATGCTGCGGCACTGGCTGGGGCTTATGCCGCATTGATCACGGCATCGGGCGGCGGCGTCCTTGGCCTGTTCACGGCCATTCGGCGTTTACGGTCGACCTATGCCCGCATCGCCGACCGTTTGGCGCGTGATGGCCTGCCGCTCTATGCCCAACATGTCGACCCGATTGACACCGGAACCTTGGTCGACATTTTCCGCGATGATCCGCACGCCAGCCTGCTGGGTACAGATGCCTTGCGCGACGGCGTGGATGTCCCGGGGCATTCGCTGCGCCTTGTCATCATGGAACAGATACCATGGCCCCGTCCGGACATATTGCACCGTGCCCGCCGACTCAAAAATGGCGGCATTGATTTTGATGATCGCATCATTCGCGCAAAAATGGCGCAGGCATTTGGACGCCTGATCCGTAGCGCAGATGACAAGGGGCATTTTGTTCTGCTCTCGTCCGCCGTGCCCAGCCGCCTGCTGACGGCTTTTCCGCCGGGAACGCCTATACGAAGGGTGACGTTGGCTGAGGCGGTCGCTTCTGTGAAAACAGGCCTTTCGCCGGATGAAAAATTGCGGCAGGACGTCAAAATCAGTCTCGATGAAAGCAACCCGTTTTGACGTTCACGCTCACATTATTCCGTCATGCAAAATCGAGCTGGGATGACTCGGTGCCGCGGGACTTTGACCGACCGTTGAATAAGCGCGGCGAGAAAGCTGCCATTACCATGGGCACATGGGTGAAGCGCAACGGTCTGGTTTTCGACCATGTCGTTGCCAGCCCCGCTGTGCGCGTGATCGACACAATTGACCAGTTTGTGAAGGGCACTGGCGGACGCATGGACCCGCATTGGGACCGCCGGATATATCTGGCGTCCTCAGCCACGTTGATGGACGTGCTGCGCGACCAGGCGGACGAACATAAAAACCTGCTGATGGTCGGACATAATCCCGGCATGGAAGATCTGGTTTTCGATATTTGCCCAGATGACGGCACGTCGCCATTGCGCGATCTGGTTTGGGAAAAATATCCCACCGCAGCCATTGCGCGTATGGAACTGAACATCGACCATTGGGCGGACGTTGAGCGGTCGTGCGGGCAGCTGACCCATTTCATCCGGCCGCGCGATCTTGATCCCGATCTTGGGCCGCAAGACGAATGACCCCCATAATTTGGCGTAAAGCAGGCGCGCATGACGCGGATGCGCTGGCGCTTCTTGGATCCGCAACATTCCTTGCGACCTTTGCCTTTGACCATCCCGGCCAACCACTTGTCGCGCATTTGCGTACCGAACACAGCCCGGAATATTATGCCAATGCCTTGGCGCGGCCCGGTGTCGTTATCGTGATGGGTGAGACACCGCTCGGCGCGCCCGTCGGCTACGCCATGATAACCCCGCCATCGCACCCTGACCTGCAACAGGATGGGGATATTGAGTTAAAGCGCATTTATTTGCTGGGGCCCTGGCAAGGTGGCGGCAATGGCAGGCAATTGCTTGAACAAGCCTTTGCCATCGCGGCCGAGCGCGGCGCAAAACGCATGCTTTTGGCGGTGTACGAAAACAACGAAAAAGCGGTCGCTTTTTATGAGCGCGCCGGTTTTACAGCGATTGGAAATACCGTGTTTATGGTCGGGGACGTCCCGTTTCGCGATATGGTCTACGCGCGGACGCTTATTTGAACTTACGCCGCGGCAAGCGCGGATGCGAGCCGATCGCGAATGGCCCGAAGCGCCGAAACATCAAACTGTGGGCCAGTCGCAGCGGGGGCTGATGCAGCAACCGGCGCTGGGGCAGGAACGTCACCCGTTTCCAAAAAGCGTCTGGCGCCTTTAACCGTATATCCTTCGCTATAGAGCAACCGGTGAATAGTGTGCAGCAAGGCCACGTCATCCGGCCGATATAGACGGCGTCCGCCAGCGCGGGTCAGTGGTTTCAGCATGGGGAACTGCTCTTCCCAATAACGCAAAATATGCGTCCGAACGCCCAAAACCTGCGCCATCTCACCAATGGTTCGAAATGCGTCCGCCGATTTTTCAACCATGGTGGGTTATTTGACCTTTTGACGCATGCCTTGGCTGGCCCGAAATGTCAGGACCCGACGCGGCGTTATGGGCACTTCCACACCCGTTTTGGGATTACGCCCTACCCGCTGGCCTTTGTCACGCAAAACAAAGGTGCCGAAACCGGATATTTTTACATTTTCGCCATCAAGCACAGCGGTCGTCATATGATCAAGAATAGACTCGATCATCGCCGCGGCGTCAGCGCGCGACAAACCGATTTGACGATTGAGAATTTCCGCCAGATCGGCGCGCGTTAATGTTCCTGTGTCTGCCATTTACGGTCTCCGGATGAACGATCACCCTTAATGGCAACAATATACAGCAGAATTTTCAATTGTAAAACTGCGATCGTTGGAAATCGCCTACATGCGAACGACAGAAGCGCCCCAGGTAAAACCACCGCCCATTGCCTCGATCACAACGACATCCCCGGCCTTAATCCGGCCGTCCCGCACGGCGACATCAAGGGCAAGCGGAACAGAAGCCGCCGAGGTATTTGCATGCTGGTCGACCGTCAGAACAACTTTATCGGCGTCGAGCCCAAGTTTCTTGGCCGTCGCTTCAATAATCCGGGCATTTGCCTGATGCGGGACGACCCAATCGACATCTGCAGCAGTGAGTTCTGCTTCCGCAAGAACTTCATGAAGTACGCTCGTCAGGTTCGTGACCGCGTGGCGAAACACTTCGCGACCCTTCATGCGCAACTTGCCAACCGTTCCCGTGGTCGATGGACCGCCGTCGACATATAATAATTCATTATGTTGGCCGTCGGCATGCAGCTTGGTGGCCAAGGCACCCCGGGTTCCGACTTCGCCTGACAACACGACTGCGCCGGCACCATCACCAAAAAGCACACAGGTTGTGCGGTCTTCCCAGTCCAAGATGCGGCTGAAGGTTTCTGCGCCGATCACCAATGCGTTACGCGCCGATCCTGCGCGGATCATGCTTTCCGCCACGGAAAATGCGTACAGGAACCCCGAACATACCGCAGCGACATCAAAGGCCACGCCGCCATTGCAGCCAAGCGCGTGCTGGACGATGGTGGCCGATGCAGGGAATGTCTGGTCGGGAGTGGCGGTCGCCAAAATAATCAGATCAATGTCGGACGCGGCCATATTTGCCGCCTCAAGCGCGTTGCGCGACGCCTCTATCGCAAGGCTGGATGTCGTTTCGTCGGGTTCAGCGATATGGCGAAATTTGATACCGGTGCGTTCGGTGATCCATTCGTCCGTCGTGTCGACTTTGGCTGCAAGTTCGGCGTTCGATACACGATTGCGCGGAAGCGCGGACCCTGTGCCTTTGATAACGGCATGAAGGGTCGCAACGGTCATTCTGCCTGCACCCGCGCCAGATCTTGGGTGATGCGCGCCGTAATATCTTCTTCCACCAGCCGCGCGGCGACTTCTACTGCGTTGGCTACGCCCTTCACGTTGGCGCTACCGTGACTTTTCACCACGACACCGTTCAGCCCCATGAAGACGGCGCCATTGTGATTATTGGGGTCAAGATGATGGCGCAGCAACTCAGTCGCAGGACGCGAGACCAGAAAGCCGAATTTTGACCGCAATGAGCTTGTAAACGCGCGGCGCAGCAGATCGGTCACGAACCGGGCCGTACCCTCAATGGACTTCAGCGCGATATTTCCCGTGAAGCCATCGCAAACGACCACATCGCATTCGCCGCGGTTGATTTTGTCTGCCTCGACAAATCCCTGAAAATCCATGTGCAGGCCGGTTGCATTGCGCAGATGCAAGGCCGCATCGCGTAGCTGATCGGTGCCCTTCATTTCTTCTGTGCCAATGTTCAAAAGCCGAACCCGCGGGCGGTCAAAACCGAAAATGATGCGTGAATAGGCCGCGCCCATAATGGCGAACTGAACCAGGTTTTTCGCTTCGCACTCGGTGTTTGCACCCAGATCGAGCATCACCACGTCGGTGTCTTCAAGCGTCGGTAAAAGCGCAGAAAGCGCTGGCCGGTCGATCCCGGGCATGGTCCGTAAGGCGAGTTTTGCGGTGGCCATCAGCGCGCCGGTATTGCCTGCGCTGACTGCAGCGCTGGCTTCTCCGGTTTTCACGGCGTTTATCGCCATGCCCATGGAGCTGGTCTTGGCCTTGCGCAAAGCTGCGCTGACCTTGTCATCCGCCGTTACGACATCGTCGGTGTGAAGGATTTCGGAGGCAGCGCGCAGATTGGGGTGTTGATCAAGCGCCGCTTTGATACGGACTTCATCCCCAACCAAAAGAAAGTTGAAACTTTCATGCCGGTGCCGCGCCAACGCCGCACCTGCAATCATAACAGGTACGCCCTCGTCACCGCCCATCGCGTCTATGGCGATACGCGGTTTCGTGGACACCTATTATTCTCCTTTAGGAAGGATCAGGCGACTGCCACCACTTCGCGGCCATTATAATGGCCACAAGCATCACACAGGTGATGCGGACGCTTCAGTTCGCCGCAGTTTGGGCATTCTTGATACGCTGCAACAGTCAGCGAATCATGGCTGCGACGCATGCCGCGCTTCGAAGGGGATGTTTTTCTTTTGGGGACAGCCATCTCGGCACCTGTTCCATTTCAAAATCAATAAGTTCTAGGGCATGCTAGGCGAAAGAGGTGGTCGTGGCAAGCAATCGCCAGAATCAGCCTAAGTCAACCGCACATGTCTGTGTGAGCCGCGCGCTATACTTCTTTTTCCGGGCTTTGCAACCCGTGAGATAGCAGATAAGCTCCCCAGACAAACAGGGAGAGTATATATGTTGAGTTTACCCGTAACCCTTACCATCGCTGCAGGCGCAGCTTTGGTGAACATTTGGCTCATGATACGCTGTGGGCAAGCACGGACCAAAGAAAGCATTTCGATCGGCGACGGCGGCAGCGAATTTGTTATCCGGCGGATGCGCGCACATGCCAATTTCGTCGAGAGCGCACCATTTGTCTTGGTCTTGATTGCCGCACTTGAAGCAACTGGCGGCACGAACAACTGGCTATGGGGCCTGGGCATTGTGTATATCGTTGGTCGGCTCGCACACGGCTTGGGCATGGACGGCGGCGCATTGGGCAAAGGACGCATGGTCGGCACGCTGACCTCCATACTGACGCTGCTCGGGCTCGCTGGATGGGCGCTCGCCCGCGTTTACGCAGTGGTGCTGTAACTCACCGGGCAGCCAGAACGTCATCGGCGACAAATGCATTATGCTGTCGCTCATAACCGAACTGGCTGGTTGGTCCGTGACCGGGGATGAAGGTAACATCATCCCCCAACGGCCATAGCTTTGTCGTAATCGCATTGATGAGGTCCGCGTGGTTCCCGCGTGGAAAATCGGTGCGGCCGATAGAGCCCTGAAACAAGACGTCACCGACGATTGCAAGACGACTGGGCGCGTGATGAAAAATCACGTGCCCCGGCGTATGTCCGGGGCAATGAATGACATCGAGCGTCAGATTGCCCACGGTGACCGTGTCGCCATCCACCAGCCAGCGATCTGGTTCGAACGTGTGCGCTTCCATACCCCAGCGTGCGCCATCATCGTCGAGCTTTGCAATCCAGAAGCGGTCTTCTTCATGCGGGCCCTCAATAGGCAGGCCTAATTCTTTTGCGAGCATTCCGGTCTGGCCGCAATGGTCAAGATGGCCGTGCGTTACCAATAGCTTTTCAAGCTCAACCCCCGTCTGCGCCACCGCGGCTTTCAACTTATCCAGATCACCGCCCGGGTCGACCAGCGCCGCCTTGTTCGTTTCGGTACACCAAAACAGCGTACAATTTTGCTGAAGCGGCGTCACCGGAATGATGGCGGCTTTTAGGGGCGGTGCGTTGGGTGCGGCAGATGTGACGTTCGACATGCGGCACTATGTGGCCGACTGAAGCGCGCGAGGCAAGCCTTCAGAGCCGACGCCCTGCCCACACCACGCGGCCGATGACGGTAACAGTTGCGCCGTCCACATCTGGCCAGTCGGGATAATTGGGGTTGTCGGAAAGTACCGACAGTCGCCCCCGCGGCCCTTGCGCCAGACGTTTGACCATCAACATATCGTCCAGCCGGATAACATGGATGCCATCACGCACGGCTTGGGCCGCCGCGCGGTTGTCGACCATGATATCGTCACCATGATTAAGCGTGGGTGACATCGATTCACCGTCCACGCGGATGAGAGAGAGCTTAGCTGGATCAAGCCCCATCCTGCGCAGCCATTTTTCATCAAAGCCTATCTTGCCGGCAAGCGCCTCCCCATCGTGGATAGCGCCGGCACCTGCAGAAGCACCGACAGCCAGCTTCGGAATGAGGCGAATTCCAGACGTCACCTCAGTGCCTGCGGATTTGCCCAACAAAACCTCATCAACACCAAAATATCGGGCCAATATGCCGCGCTCGGTTTCGGGCAACTTTTTGGGCGTTCCGCGTTTGATAAACTGCTGGATATAAGCCGGATTTCGACCCACCAGCTTTGACAATCCGGCAAAATCTTCGCCGCTTTCCAAAATGAGCCGTTCCAGAGCAGCTCTTGGTTCTTCCTCCATCGTCATCCCTCCGCTTCGGTTGGAAATATCCTAGACTTGTAGGATTTATCCTATCACTTTTGTTCTATATTTGTTCTAACTGATTCGGACAAGCAAATCCGGGTCGAACATGGAGGAGACATTATGCACATTAAACGCCTGATTGAACGGTTTCTGCGTGATCAGGGCTTACCTCCCACCAAGTTCGGGCGCTTGGCAGCGCGCGATCCGCGACTCGTGCTCGACATCAGAATGGGTCGCGAAATCCGACCCGAAATGGAGGAAAAACTGCGCGCATTCATGTGCAGCTATAGCAAGCGATCCGACGCACAAGGGAGCCATCGACAATGACGGACCAAGCACCGTCCCGCAGCCTTGTCCGTGCGCTTCACGCATTAATGCCCCAAGCAAGCATCACGATATTGCACGAACGGCCTTGGCATAGCCTTACATTTAGCGGCGCCCAAATATGTCTGTCCGTTGCATTGCCCGTAACCGCCGCAGAACAGCGTTCGGCCGTCGCACAGCTGTTAGAAGATCATGAATTCTCGTTACCGAGCCAACTGGTGGCAGACATCGCCATAACCGAGACCGCGATATTCGACGGCCAATACCGCCTGATAATCGACGCGCTTTTACTGGAGGATTAGCGCATGCCAAAAGGTTGTTAAGCGGCGCATTCGGCCTTACACATACAATATGACAGCAAAATCAGCACCCGTGATACAGCGCATTCAACCAGACGCGGTCATTCCACGGTTCCAATATTATTGGGACGCAACAGTGACGTGGGTTCAGGGCAATGTCTTTGAACTTAGCGTAGCCATTGGCATGGCCATTATCGTTTTCGCCGCGCTCAGCTGGCTGAAACGCATTGCGTCCAAAATTGCACGTGAAAGCGAACATCGCGCGCATGTGAAATCGATTGTCGCGCGTACATTAGCGCGCACGAGCAAGTTTTTCCGGGTCATGGTGTCGATTGAACTGGTGAACCAGATTGCCAATGCGCCTGCGGCGCTTGCCCATGCCATCGATATTTTATTCACCATCGCGATCGTTGTGCAGGTGGCGATATGGCTGCGCGAAATCATCTTGGGCATGATTGAACGACGCGCCGGCGAAGGGCTGCACGAACATGAGACGCTTCAAAGCGCGATGGTGTTAATCCGGCTGCTTGTCAGCTTTGCTTTGTTCGCCGTTGCTGCAATCGTCATCCTCGACAATCTCGGCGTTAACGTCACTGGCCTTGTCGCAGGCCTTGGCGTTGGCGGCATTGCCATTGGTCTTGCTGCCCAGGGGATTTTCTCTGACCTGTTCGCTGCCATATCGATCATTTTCGATAAGCCATTCCGCCGCGGCGATACGGTGTCATACGATAACACCGTCGCCCGGGTCGAAGTCATCGGCATGAAAAGCACAAGGTTGCGTGCGCTAACGGGTGAAGAGAAGATCATCTCGAACAGCAAATTGCTTGAGAAGGAAATTACCAACAACACGCTGACGCTCTATCGCCGGGTTACCTTCGTCCTGACGCTCGTATACCAAACCCCGCCCGCCCTTGCGAAGCGGATCCCGGAAATTTTGCGCGAAGTCGTCGAGGACAATGGCGCGCAGTTTATCCGCGCTGGGTTCAATAACTTTGCCGCAAGCTCGCTCGATTTCCATCTCGTTTTCGACATAGAAAGCGATGACGTGGAGGTTATGTTTCGGGCGCGGCATGACATTGGCATTGCCATCATCGACCGGTTCGCCCGTGAAGGCATTTCCTTTGCCTATCCCACACAAACGACATTCACCGCAGCCCCCGATGGCCATATGGTCATGCCCTATGCGCCGCCTGCTCCTGCGCCGAAAGCCTGATTCGCGGATGATGGGTTGCTGGGGCGCAAGCTTGCCGTAACGGCAAATCGCCGGGGCTTGTATTGAACGTTCGAAACCGCCACGGTGCGGCCAAATAGTTTGCAGGAGAAACACCCATGACCACTATTACCCCAGCGGAATTCGCGACTAAGGTCGGCGAAAAAATCGGCACTTCTGAATGGATTTTGGTTGATCAGGACATGATCAACAAATTTGCAGATGCAACCGGTGACCACCAGTTCATCCATATCAATGAAGAAATGGCCAAGATGACTCCATTCGGTGGCACCATCGCACATGGATTTTTGACCCTGTCGCTCTTTCCCGTACTCAGCGCGAAGTCCGATTGTCCCAAGATCGAAGGCGTCAAAATGGGCGTCAATTATGGTGGCAACAAAACCCGTTTTCTGGCGCCCGTCCGTTCGGGCAAGCGGGTGCGCGGACATTTCAAACTTCTTGAACTCGTTGAAAAGCGTCCTGGCCAATGGCAGCAGACGCTTGAGTTCACCGTCGAGATTGAGGGTGAAGACAAACCAGCACTTCAGGCTGAATGGATCAGCCAGTTTTTCGTATAATTTTTAATTCAAGGAACCATTACCATGCGTGACGCAGTAATCGTATCAACCGCCCGTACCGCCATCGGCAAAGCCTATCGCGGCGGATTTAACGCAACGCTCGGGCCAACGCTCGGCAGCTATTCGTTGAAGGCCGCTGTTGAGCGCGCCGGCATTGAAGGCGGCGAAATTGATGACGTCCTTTGGGGCTCCGCGCTTCAGCAAGGCACACAGGGCGGCAACCTTGCACGTCAGGTTGCGTTGCGCGCTGGCCTGCCGATTTCTGTTTCGGGCATGACCATGGATCGCCAATGTTCGTCGGGCCTGATGTCCATCGCAACTGCAGCCAAGCAAATCATCGTCGACAATGTCGACGTGATGGCAGCTGGTGGTCAGGACTCGATCTCATTGGTGCAAACCAAGGAAATGCGCGTTCAGGCCGACCCTGCATTGGTTGCCATGCACAATTCGATTTACATGCCGATGCTTCAAACCGCTGAAGTCGTGGCAAAGCGCTATAACATCAGCCGCGATGCGATGGACGAATATGCCCTGCAATCCCAGCAGCGCACCGCCGCTGGTCAAGCAGCCGGTTATTTCGATGCTGAAATCGTTCCTGTGACCACGATGATGAATGTCGTGAACAAGGAAACGGGCGAAGTCAGCCAGAAAGAAGTCACCATTGCCAAGGATGAAGGCAATCGCGCCGATACGCAGCTCGCAGGTTTGCAATCGCTTCAGCCCGTGCTTGGTCCAGACATGACCATCACTGCCGGTAACGCCAGCCAGTTGTCCGACGGTTCTTCGGCGTCGATATTGATGGAAGCCAAGGTTGCCGAGAAAAAGGGCCTCAACCCGCTTGGTCGTTATGTCGGCATGGCGGTTGCAGGCACAGAGCCAGACGAAATGGGCATTGGCCCCGTATTCGCAATTCCAAAATTGCTGCAGCGCTTTGGTCTGAAGATGGACGACATCGGCATCTGGGAATTGAACGAAGCATTTGCTGTGCAAGTTCTGTACTGCCGCGACAAGCTTGGCATTCCAAACGAGTTGCTGAACGTCAATGGCGGTTCGATCTCCATCGGTCACCCATATGGTATGACGGGCGCACGTTGCACCGGCCATGCGTTGATCGAAGGCAAGCGTCGCGGTGCGAAATATGGCGTCGTCACGATGTGCGTTGGCGGCGGCATGGGCGCAGCCGGCCTTTTTGAAATCTTCTAAAAACGAAACGGAGCAGCCGCATGTCAGCTATTGGTGTCATCGCAACTTTAACCGTCGCTGACGGCAAAAACGAAGCCTTTGAGGCGGTGTTTGCAGAGCTTGCGGCTGCCGTTCGGGCCAATGAACCGGGGAACGTATTTTATACGTTGACCCGGTCTCGCTCCAACCCACAGGTCTACAAAGTGCTGGAGCAATATGTCGATCAAGACGCGCTCACCGCACATGGTGCCAGCGACTATTTCAAAGCCGCCGGCCCCAAGCTGGCGCCCTGCCTCGCGGGCGCGCCCGATATCGAGTATCTCGACGCGTTATAAAGCTTAAAACCTCGATTGGGCCGTGAACGGATAATTCTCACCTTCACGGTTTGAGGCCATTTTGTTCAGTGCAAGGAATTCTCCTTCATTCCTGTCGCTGTTATTCCCGCATGTGCATACCCTCTGCGTTCTCTGCGCCTCTGCGTGCAAAACGGACTCGCGCAGAGGACGCAGAGGTAACCATTCCCCACCCCCGTCACCCTGAACGTGTTTCAGGGTCCATTTATCCTTTCGAGCTCTGGTCGTGCTGCACGATGGACCCTGAAACAGGTTCAGGGTGACGAAGTGAAAGGATGAAGGCGCGCAACGTCCGCCGCAACATGGCACCAATGGCTCTAGCCATTGTGGCTGACAATCCAGTCTTCCACGACAGGTGCAATTTTTTCGCGCCATTTGCTGCCGTTGAAGATGCCATAATGGCCCACTTCCGGCGCCATATGATATTTCTTGAGCGCGTCAGGCAAAGCGGTCGCAATGTTGAGCGCCGCTTTGGTTTGCCCAAGGCCGCTGATGTCGTCTCGCTCACCTTCAATCGCCAGCAGGCCGATGTCCGTAATCGCACCAGGATCAACGAGCTTACCGCGATAGTTGAATTCGCCCTTGGGCAACAAATGACGCTGAAAAACAGTATCGACGGTTTGCAGATAGAATTCCGCCGTCATGTCGCAGACCGAGCGATATTCGTCGTAAAATTCTTTGTGCCGATCCGCGCTTTCGCCGTCGCCTTTGACGAGGTCGGAGAACATCGACCAATGGCTGACCATATGGTTGCCCAAATTCATCGACATAAAGCCCGAGAGCTGCAGAAAACCGGGATATACCCGCCGTCCCGACCCTTTATAATAAGGCGGGACGGTCGCAATGACATTTTGTACGAACCATTCATGCGGGCGGCGTGTGGCGTGGTCGTTGACCGCCGTCGGCGCTTCGCGGGTGTCGATTGGGCCGCCCATCATCGTCAAGGTGCGTGGCCGCAACGGATGGTCCTTCGCGCTCATCACCGCTGCAGCGGCATAGGCCGGGACTGAAGGCTGACACACCGCCAACATATGCGCGCCGCGTCCGCCGGCATCGGGGCCAATGAATTCAAGCCATTCGATGAGATAATCGATGTAGGTTTCCAGATCGAAACCGCCACCCGTCAACGGCACATCGCGTGCATCTTTCCAATCGGTGATATAGACATCATGCGTTAGAATCATGCGCTCGACCGTGCCGCGCAACAGCGTCGCGAAATGGCCGGACATCGGCGCGCAAATGAGCAACCGCGGTTTCGCGCTGCTGCCTTCATATACAAACCGCTTCAGCTGGCCAAACGGCTTGCGCGCCAGATTCTCTTCTTGAACCGGCATCGTCTTGCCGTCGACAGTAACGCTGTCCAATCCAAATGCAGGCTTTCCGCGTGGCAAAACCGAATGCGCAAAAACATCCAATGCCGACGCCGCGATGGGTGCAAGACCGCCTGCACTAAATGGCCCTGTGAAATTCTTGAGCACATCTGCCTGCGCCTGTGCAATTTTTCATGCACCTGCTAACCAGCTCCGTTGCATATCATAACCGGCGTAAAGCATCTGCAATCCTTAGATTTTCGTCTTTCGGCCCAGAAAAACAGGGCATTCTTGTGGAAGACATAAGCGTTTATTGTGCATTGCACCATAGAAAAAGGCATCGGCATCATCTGTCGCGCATTGTTCCCGCTTCGGCGCACTGCTAGGCGGATGAAATGACGAACGAAATTTCCGACATCCCAACAACGCCTACAGCCGACGCCATTGAAGCGCCTGTCGTAAAACAAAAGCCTAATTTCGGCAGCTTGCGGATGATCGGGCACTTTACGATCAAATACCCACGACAGATTGCATATGCGCTTCTCGCGCTCATTGGGGCAGCGTCATCGACGCTGGCTATCCCATATGGCCTGCGGCTGATTATTGATGAGGGCTTTGCGAAAAATGGCGGCGACCCCGCGCCATATTTTTATCTGTTGCTGGGCATTGTCGTTGTCATCGGTGTTTCGACGGCATTCCGTTTTTACTTTGTCAGCTGGTTGGGCGAACGCGTCGTCGGCGACATCCGCGTTGCCGTTCAAAGCAACTTGCTTCGGCTTGCGCCACGCTTTTTTGAAGAGAATAGGCCCGGCGAAATCGCGAGCCGGATGACCGCAGATACGGCGATTATCGAACAGATTGTTGGCACCACAGTGTCCGTTGCGTTACGGAATATCTTTATCGGCATCGGCGGCGTGACATTGCTTTTTGGCTTGGCTCCAAGTCTGACCATTTGGCTTTTGGCGGGCATTCCGGTTGTTGTACTGCCAATCGTTTTTCTCGGTCGGCGGCTGGAAAAGGCTTCGCGCACCAGCCAAGATAATGTCGCCAGCGTCGGTACGATCATTTCGGAAGCCCTTGGCGCAATCAAAATCGTTCAGGCATTTGGTCAAGAAACGCGTGAGGGCGTCAGATTTGCAGATGCGGTCGAGGGCACATTTGCAGCCGCGAAAAAGCGTATAAGGATACGCGCGTTCCTGACAGCGTTGGTCATGGCGCTCATTTTCGGCGGCATCACGCTGCTGGTGTGGGAAGGCACGGACCAAGTCAAAGAAGGCGTTATAACCTCCGGCACATTGTTCGCCGTAGTGCTCTATGGCGCACTTGTCGCCGGATCCTTCGGCGCATTGACCGAAGTATATGGGGACCTTGTGCGCGCATCGGGCGCGGCTTCGCGGTTGGCAGAGTTGCTGCATGAAGTACCCGAAATTGCGCCGCCCGCCAGCCCTGTTGTTATGCCACCAGCGCGCGGTCAGCTTGAGTTTCAGCATGTCCGGTTCCGCTATCCCACCCGACCCGAAGTTGCTGCGCTTGACGATTTCAGCCTGAAGATTTCCCCCGGAGAGACTGTCGCGGTCGTCGGGCCATCAGGCGCAGGCAAGTCGACCTTGTTCCAGCTTGCTGAACGTTTTTATGACCCAGAAGCCGGCACCATCCGCATTGATGGCGTGGCGTTGACCAGTGCCGACCCAGCCGAATTCCGCCAGCGCATCGCCCTGGTTCCGCAAGACACCGTTTTATTCGCGGCCTCTGCACGGGACAATTTGCGCTACGGTCATTGGCTGGCGGACGATGCCGCCATTTGGGCGGCAGCAGAGCAAGCGAATGCCGCGGAGTTCCTGCGTGCCTTGCCAGAGGGTTTGGACACGTTTTTGGGCGAGAGCGGTGCGCGCCTATCTGGTGGTCAGCGGCAGCGCCTTGCGATTGCCCGCGCGCTGCTGCGCGATGCCCCAATCCTGTTGCTCGACGAAGCAACCAGTGCCTTGGATGCCGAAAGCGAACGCCTTGTTCAGGACGCGCTTGAACGCCTCATGGTTGGCCGCACGACAATTGTTATTGCCCACCGTCTGGCGACCGTACGTTCGGCCGACCGTATCATTGTGATGGACCAAGGCCAGATTGTTGAAGAGGGCGACCACGCGACACTCAGCGCGGCTGGCGGCCTATATTCACGTTTGGCCAGCCTGCAGTTTGACGCTTAAAAAGACGCGCGCAAACGGTCGCGCATGGCATGTGGTTCTGACGCCTGCGGAACAGGGGCGCGCATTTTTTCGCTGAGCCGTTGAAGCCGGACATATAATTCTTCGCTCGCGCCGATCAGCGCTTGCGTCTCTGGTGGGAATTGCAACACCAGCGGCCCATCGCTGGCCGGCGCATAGCCCAGACTGTTGGTTTCGTTTCGCGCTTCGCTTTCGGTTATTTCGCCAGCCCGCAATGCCTTTTGATTCAACAACCACGCAATGCTGTGCATCAGGCGTGTTGTGACCTTGAGAGACTCGCAGGAGAAAGCGACCGAAATCTCCGGAGGCAAATGCCCCACATCGAAGCTGCGGTCAAAACAGGCGCGCGCTTCATCGGCGAGCAGCATCGCTTCTGTGTACAGAGAATCCACTAATAACGGGGTCAGTTCGAGTTGTGCGTTGCGCATGCGCCTTTATGGCACGGCCTATGCCCCGATGTTAGTGCAAACAATCCCATCGCAGCAACATATTGCAAGTGTGCCGGTATGAAACAATCATCGCGCGGTTGTGAACGCTAAGGACGGTAACGGGTCAGGCAATGATGTCCGGCACAAGCTGATCTTCAAGGCGCATGATTCGGTCTTTCAATATCAGCTTCTTCTTTTTCAGACGCGCAATCTGAAGCTGATCAACGACCGGCTGCATGGTCAGCGCCATAATGGCATCATCCAAGTCGCGATGTTCAATCTTCAGTTGTTCAAGCTGCTGCTGGTAGCCGTCGTCGTTCATTCCCCCTTCTAACCAGAGTCGTGCAAACAAGTCATCGTTAAAAGCAGGCATGATTGCAGGCGCATGTTTCTGATGCGCGCCAAACGCAAAATTATCGCGAGACTCGCGTAATATTTCGTGATTTACTTTGGTTGTTGGACCACCGAGTCTCACGCTGAAGGAGAATGATGTGAATATTAATCATCTGTCCGCACTTCGTAGCAAACATGCTGATCTTGAGCAAAAGCTGGAACACGAAGAAAATCGACCTTTTCCTGACACCAACATCATTCTCAACCTTAAGAAGCAAAAGCTGCATCTTAAGGACGTACTTATGCAAGAGTCAGCCCTAACTGGCTGACTACGAATAATTTCAAGCGGGGTATCGCTTGCCTTTTATGTCTCTGCTAGATGGGACAGATGGAAAGCGCTACCCGTTCTGCCCGCAACATATTGACCGGTCTTCACGAAGTGATGGCCTCGCGAAACCATGCGCAAGGCAAGCTGAACCACGTGGTCAATATCATTGGTGAAGCGCTATCGAGCGAAGTGTGCTCGATCTATCTGTTGCGTGATGGTGCGCTTGAATTATTTGCGACGCGCGGATTGAACGAAGCGGCGGTCCACGTCACCAGACTTGGGTTGGGCGAAGGCCTAGTCGGCACGATTGCGGAAAATGTCGAAACATTGAACTTGGATGAGGCTGCAGCACACCCCAATTTCCGTTATGTGCCCGAAACAGGCGAAGAACGCTTTCACAGCTTTGCAGGCGTGCCGATTGTCCGTTCCGAACGCGCGGTTGGCGTATTGGCGGTGCAACATGTCGAACCACGGAAATATGAAGAGGTCGAAATTGAGGCGCTTCAGACCGTGGCCATGGTGCTGTCAGAACTGATCGCCAATGCAGACCTTGTCGACGAGCCCAGCGCGCGGGGCGGGAATGACACCGGCACCATTAGCCTCACGGGCCTGCCGCTCGTCAAGGGCGCGGCGGCTGGCGTTGCGATTTTTCACCAGCCCAATGTCCGTATTGAACACACCGTCGCTGAGGATATCGAAGCCGAGCGCCACCGCGTCTATTCCGCCTTTGACAAAATGCGCGAACAAATCGACCGCATGGCCAGCCAAATTGATTTCGGCACGGGCGGCGAGCATGAAGAGGTCATCGCGACCTATAAGATGTTCGCCTATGACGAAGGCTGGAGCCGCCGCATTAACGAGGCCATCGATAGCGGCCTGACGGCGGAAGCCGCAATTGAACGCGTCCAGCAACGCACCCGTATGCGTATGCGCCAGATTGACGATGCGCTGCTTGCCGACCGCATGCATGATCTGGAGGATCTATCCAACCGGTTGCTGCGCATTGTGTCGGGTCAGATGAGCACGGCTGCGCAACTCGGTCTGAAAAAAGACTCGATCCTGATTGCGCGCAATTTGGGCCCGGCCGAGTTGCTCGAATATGACAAACGGCGTCTGCGCGGCGTGGTGCTTGAAGAAGGTTCGCTCACCGCGCATGTCGTTATTGTCGCGCGCGCGATGGGCATCCCCGTGCTGGGCCGCGTACAAGGCATCCGCCACAAGGTGCGCGATGGCGACATGCTACTGCTGAACGCCGACGAAAAAAGCGTCATCGTCAGGCCATCGTCAGCTGCCGAAGAGCTTTTCCAGCATGATCTGGTCGACCGGCAAAAGAAAAAAGCACGCTATGCAGCGATGCGTGACGCAGCATCAGTCACCAATGATGGTGTGCCGGTGACGTTAATGATCAATGCCGGATTGCGCGACGATATGTCCGCCTTGGCAACCACCGGCGCGGAGGGCGTTGGCCTGTTCCGCACAGAATTCCAGTTTCTGATATCTGCCACACTTCCTCAACGTGAGCGTCAGCAACGTTTTTATCGCGATGTCATTGAAGCGGCGGGCGACAAGCCGGTCATTTTTCGTACGCTCGATATCGGTGGCGACAAACCCCTGCCTTATTTGAAAGACGAAACGAGCGAGGAAGAAAACCCCGCGCTTGGCTGGCGCGCACTGCGCCTGTCTTTGGACCATGCAGGGCTGATGAAGGCGCAGGCCCGCGCACTCATTGAGGCATCAGCAGGCCGTACATTGAACGTCATGTTTCCCATGGTGTCCGAGCCGTGGGAATTTGACGCGGCCCGAGAAATATTTGAAGGCCAGATGCAATTTTTGGGTCGGCAAAAGAAACGGCTGCCGACAAAAATCCGTTATGGTGCAATGCTCGAGGTGCCGGCGCTGGCCGAAACACTCGATATGTTGCTGCCTAAAATCGACTTTTTGTCGATTGGTACAAATGACCTCACCCAGTTCCTGTTTGCAGCGGACCGTGCTGACCCTCGCTTGGCCGAACGATATGATTGGTTGAGCCCCGCCATTTTGCGCTTCATCCGGCGCGTGGTTCAGACAACGGACGGCTATCCTGTCGACGTCGCGGTATGTGGCGAAATGGGTGGACGGACACTTGAAGCGCTCGCGTTGATTGGCTTGGGCATCCATCGCCTGTCGATCACGCCAGCGGCCGTGGGCCCCATAAAAGCGATGGTGCGCACGACCAACCATGCGGATATTCGCAAGAAGATGGACGAGCTGCTGAAAAATCCCACGGGGAATTTGCGTGAGGAACTGGCAAAATGGGCAGCAAGCCAAGGCATTGAAACCGGCTAAATTACAGGATTTCCCAAAGGTCAAAAGTTGTAATCGCCGTTGACTTTATCAAGAAGATGACCATTGTCCGCATAACTGCACAAAGAGGTGGAAAAAACGGGGTGTGGAGATTGCAGTGGACTTATTAGCGACTGTTGACGAAGATCACGGATCCGTGGGTAGCCAGCTAAAAGCAGGCCGCGAACGGCTGGGCCTTAGTCTATCCGATATCGCCGCAAAAACGCGTGTGCCGACGCGCCACCTCGAATCCATCGAGCAATCAAATTTTGACGCCCTCCCCGGCCAAACATACACGCTCGGTTTCGCGCGATCTTATGCAAATGCTGTCGAAATGGATGCTGCAACGGTTAGTGAGGCGATGCGCTGGGAATTGGCGCGCAGTGGCCATGAAGGCTATCAGGCACCAGCTCAAAACTACGAACCAGCAGACCCGGCGCGCGTGCCTTCGAAAACACTCGCATGGACGTCGGCCGCAATCGCGGCGGTTGCGCTGGCCGCATATTTGATTTTCAGAAGCCTGACACTCACAGATGCTGCGCCAGCCGACAAACCGGTCACGTCACCGATCTCAGTAAAGCCAGCCGCCACAGCGCCGATCGCGCCTCTGCCGGCAAATAGTCCTGACCCTGCTCAGCAAAGTACCGACAACGCGGAACAAATCTAAATAAAATCAGGTTTTCTTTGCACTGAAATGGTGTGATGGCTATTTGTCGCGTTGGTCCAATCAGCGATACGTCCAAACTTGTCAGTTTAAGGGGAATGAGCAATGAATTTTCGGCTTGCTGTGTTGAGCGGCGCAGCATTTGCACTCAGCGCATCCGCAGTTGCGCAAGATGCAAATATTGACGGACGCGTGGGCAAGCTTGAAAAGGAAATGCGCGCTGTCCAGCGTCAGGTCTTTCCCGCAGGTGCGGGCAAATTTATCGCGCCGGACATCCAGTCACCGACCACTGCGCAGCCCGAGAACGCCTCCACCACATCAGCTACGTCTGACCTGTTGGTGCGTGTCGATGCCTTGGAAGCACAGCTGGCCACTTTAACGGGTCAGGTGGAGCAGCAGGGCAATAATATGCGTGGCCTCGAAGCGCGCCTGAAAATCTTGGAAGCGCAGCTGGCGAGCGCGCAACTGGCGAGCGCACCGCAGGAAACCGCAGTGCCCGCAACCGCACAGGCCACAACCGCTCCAACCGTCTTACCTGCCGCGGCACCTGTGCCCGCAGCAGTGACCGTCAAGCCAAAACCCGTTGTAGCAGCAGCCAAGCCTGTAGCTACGGCGGCTAAGCCAAGTGCTGCCCGCGTTGCCGCGGTTGCTGCCATTGAACGGCCAGCCACTGGCGACGCTTTTGAAGATGGTTACACTTATGGCTTCAGATTGTGGGAAGCGAAATTCTACCCAGAAGCGCAAGCCACGCTGGAAGAAACGCTTAAAACATATCCAAAGCACCGACGTGCAAGCTTCCTGCGCAACTTGCTCGGACGGGCGTGGCTCGACGACAAAAAACCTGCAACCGCCGTTAAAGTTTTCTACGATAACTACAAAGCAGACCCGCGTGGCGAACGTGCGCCCGACAGTCTGTTTTTCTTAGGGTCAGCTTTAACCGACCTCGGCAAAACGGCTGAGGCATGCGAAGCATATGGTGAGCTTTCAAAAGCCTATCCAGATGTTGCGACCGGTCGTTTGGCGGATCGGGTCACTGCCGGTAAAACGCGCGCGAAGTGCAAGTAACCGTCGACGCTGCGCTTCTCGACCGCTTTAACGGCGCGGTAAATGCGCTGCATGTCCCGGCGGGTGCGCGCATATTGTGCGCGGTATCCGGCGGACCCGATAGCCTGGCGCTGCTGATATTGTTGCACAAAACCATGCCCGATCGCGTTGTCGCGGCGACCGTCCATCATGCGTTAAGGACAGAATCTGCCGACGAAGCATTATATGTGCAGCGCATGTGCAAAGACATGCAGGTGCCGCATGTCATTTTGTCGCCTGCCGAGAAAATCAGTGGCAATATTCAATCATCCGCACGACATGCGAGATACACGTTGTTGGCGCAGGCGGCAGAGCAGCATGATTGTGCGTATATCGCCACCGCCCACCATGCCGATGATCAGCTTGAAACCGTTTTGATGCGCCTTGCCCGTGGCAGCGGCGTTGACGGGCTATCGGCTATCCGGTCGAAAAATGGGCATATATTGCGGCCCTTGTTGGGATTCACGAAAGACGAGTTGATTTCGATTTGCGCGGCCGCTGGGCTTAATCCGGTGGAGGACCCCAGCAACGCAAATACCGACTTTGAACGCGTCGCGATGCGCAATTGGCTGGCGAACACGCAGCACCCCTTTCGCGCCGACCGTGCCGGACGCACCGCCAGCGCACTGGCAGATGCGTCAGAAGCGCTGAATTGGATGACCGAGAAACTCACGCAAGAAAGGGTCCAGCGCGAAACGGATGCTATCATGTGCGATGCGCGCGATGTCCCGCGTGAGATACAGCGCCGCCTGTTGATCCATTGCCTGCAAATGCTGGAGCCCGAACTTGCCCCGCGCGGCGATGCCATTGACCGCCTGCTTTCCGAACTTTCGGACGGGCGCACCGCCACCATGGGTGCTGTCAAATGCGAAGGCGGCGACAATTGGCGGTTTACCATGGCACCGCCGCGGCGAAACTAAGTTTACGCCGACCCGAATTTTGCCAATCGCTATATTGTCATTCACATAATCGCGCCTACATTGCACCAGTATCTCCGCGTATTTGGCGCGGGGCTGAAATCAAGGCAGTGATGATGAACGACGAGCAGGAACCAAAGAGCAACCCGATGCTGCGGAATATGGCCATCTGGTCAGCCATCATTGTGGCGCTTCTGGTCGTCGCCTCCATTTTCAACGGCTCATCCACGCCGACCAACGGCATCACGTATTCGTCATTCCGCGACAAAGTTGAAGCGGGCGAAGTTAAGTATGTTGCCATCGCGCCGGACCGGATCAATGGCAAGTTTCAGAATGATGAAACGTTTGCAACAGTGCCGCTGCCGAATGACTCCAGCCTTCCCCCACTGCTTGCTGAAAAAGGCGTAGTGGTTGAAGTAAAAACTGCGGAACAGCCAAGCCTGCTGCTACTCCTCATATATCAGGCACTGCCATTCCTGCTGATCTTGGGCATCGCATTTTTCGTGTTGCGCCAAATGCAAAAGGGCGGCGGTGCTGGCGGCGCGATGGGCTTTGGCAAGTCCAAGGCAAAGCTGCTGACTGAAAAGCATGGTAAGGTCACTTTTGAAGATGTTGCCGGCATTGATGAAGCGCGTGAAGAGCTTCAGGAAATCGTCGAATTTTTGAAAGACCCGCATAAATTCAGCCGCCTGGGTGGCAAGATTCCCAAGGGCGCATTGCTCGTGGGTTCGCCGGGTACCGGTAAGACTTTGCTGGCACGCGCCATTGCGGGTGAAGCTGGCGTTCCGTTCTTTTCCATTTCAGGTTCTGACTTCGTTGAAATGTTCGTTGGCGTCGGCGCGAGCCGCGTGCGCGACATGTTTGAACAGGCAAAGAAGAACGCACCGTGCATCGTGTTTATCGATGAAATCGATGCGGTAGGCCGCAGCCGTGGCGCGGGCCTTGGCAACCAAAATGACGAGCGCGAACAGACGCTGAACCAGCTTCTGGTCGAAATGGATGGCTTTGAGGCGAATGAAGGCATCATCATCGTTGCCGCAACAAACCGCCCGGATGTGCTCGACCCTGCCCTGCTGCGTCCCGGTCGTTTCGACAGGCAAGTCGTTGTGCCGCGTCCTGACATTGATGGCCGCGTAAAGATCCTCGATGTCCATATGAAGAAAGTGCCTTTGGCACCTGATGTTGACGGCCGTGTCATTGCACGCGGTACGCCCGGTTTCTCCGGCGCGGACCTTGCCAACCTTGTCAACGAAGCGGCCTTGTTGGCGGCACGCCGTGGCAAACGCCTGGTGGCCATGCGCGAATTTGAGGACGCGAAAGACAAGGTGATGATGGGCACCGAGCGCAAGTCCATGGTCATGACCGAAGACGAAAAGAAAATGACCGCCTATCACGAAGCCGGACATGCGATTGTTTCGATCCATGAAGCGGCGTCGGACCCAATCCATAAGGCGACCATCATTCCGCGCGGTCGTGCGCTGGGCATGGTCATGCGCCTGCCGGAGCGTGATAATTACAGCTATCATCGCGACAAGATGCACGCCAACCTATCGGTATCAATGGGTGGCCGCGTGGCGGAAGAGCTGATCTTCGGTTACGACAAAGTCAGCTCCGGTGCCTCAAGCGATATCCAATATGCGACGAGCCTTGCGCGGGACATGGTGACCCAATGGGGCATGTCAGACGAAATGGGCCCACTGCAATATGAAGAGCGGCAGGAAGGCTATCTTGGTTATGGCATGTCGCAGCGGTCGGCGATGTCGGACGAGACAGCACGCAAGATCGATGCTGAAATTCGCAAGCTGGTGGAAGGTGGCCATAAGCGCGCGACCGACCTTTTGAAAAAGCACGACAAGCAGCTCCATCTTTTGGCAAACGCATTGCTGGAGTTCGAAACACTGTCCGGTGATGAGATCAAGCAGCTGCTTGAAACCGGCAAATTCGAACGCGACGATGGCAAGGTTGCGCAACCATCGTCCATCCCGACAGTGGGCACGGCCATTCCAAAGGCAGGTCGTCGCAAATCATCCCCAGTTGGTGACGTAACGCCACAAGGCGTCTGATTTTCATCTTTGCAAGATAACCTCAACGCTCTAGTCCGGTTGACGAGAGAGTTGAGGTCGCAAATATGAAATTCGCTGTGCTGATTGCCAGCGGTGCGCTGCTGTGTGCCGTTCCCGCCCAAGCCATGGATGCGGAAACATTTTATGTGAAGGCGCTCGCCCTCAAAAAAAAGGGCATGGGCGCGGTATTCTCAAAAGAGATAAAGCCGATGGCACGGCTGTTTCAAGCCGCCGCAGCTTCCGTCAAAGCCGAAAATGAACAAGCGCACGCTGCGGGCAAGCCGTTGTTTTGCGCGCCTAAGAAATATCGTCTGACCGCCGAGCAATTTCTGGAGGGTTTCGCGAGCATTCCCCAAGAACGCAGGCGCATTCAAACCGTTCGGGATGCCTGGCGCGAGATCGTGATACGTCGCTTTCCGTGTTAGGCCGATCCTAGATCGCGCCTATTTCATCACGAGGCTTCATCCGTGCGGGAATGCCAAAAGAAAAGGCCCGGACAAGCCGGGCCTCTTTCTTCAATATATGAGCGCTATATTAGCGGTCGTAATCGCGCTGCATGCCTGCGCCACGTGCGGGAGCAGCGGCCGTGAGGCGAAGTGCTTCTGCCGAAAGGCTGATCGAACCGACTGCATCGGCTTCTTCATCTTCATCCACCTGAACCTTCTGAAGCGACTGCACGAGGCCTTCTTTCAGCTGGTCTGGACGAACCGTTTCTTCCGCGATTTCGCGCAAAGCCACAACGGGGTTTTTATCGCGATCACGATCAACAGTCAGTTCAGCACCACCAGAGATTTCACGCGCGCGTTCGGCGGCGAGTAATACGAGGTCAAACCGGTTGGTGACCTTGTCGATGCAATCTTCAACAGTAACGCGTGCCATCTTGGCTCCTGATTCTTCGGAATTTCGGGAAGTTGCTCGCGCCTAAAGACAACCAGCGAAAATGTCAATGAAAAGGGCAGGCAGCTTGCCGTAAGCCCCCCAAAGCGGTAACCTGGGCTATGGCAACACAATCAGGCACCCCGGGGTTCCCCGGAAAGCAGTTTCAGGTTGCTGGCCATCAGCTCCATCTGGTGCATGCCCCGAAAGACAGGCTTGATGCGGTGTTGCGCCTGATCGCGGTGGCGGAACACTCCATCCAGATGTTTTTCTATATGTTTGCCGACGATTCGGTCGGACGCGATGTGCGGACGGCGTTGATCGATGCGGCAAACCGCGGTGTACAGGTACAGCTGATCATCGACAGCTTTGGCTCCGCGGCGATTAGCGACCGTTTCTTTGACGAACTGACCGATGCGGGCGGACGCTATCATTGCTTCAGCACCTGCAAGGGCTTGGGCTATATCATCCGCAATCATCAAAAAATCCTCATCGCCGACGGCAAGCACGCGCTGGTGGGCGGATTCAACATCACCGATCAATATTTCGGGCGATCAGGCGATGATGACTGGGAAGATTTGGGGATCGTTATAACCGGCCCGGAGGTGCCAAGACTGGCGCGCTACTTCGACGACATGGCAAGCGCATCGGTCGACGGAAAGGTGCGTTATCGTAAAATCCGGTCGATTATCCGGCAATGGCGACCGGGCATAGGCGAAGTCCAATGGCTGTTGGGCGGACCGACAAACCGGATCTCGCCATGGGCGCTGACGTTCAAACGGTCTTTGCAGGTCGGAAAAAGGTTCGACATTGCATCGGCCTATTTTTCCCCGTCGCAAACGATATTGCGCCGATTGGCGAAGGTGTCGAAGCGGAACAAGGGATCCCGCCTCATCATGGCGGGTAAAACCGACAATGGCGCCACCATTCCCGCGGCACGGTTGCTCTACCGGTACCTGCTGCGGCGTCGGACGAAGATTTACGAATTCCAGCCGCGCCGCCTGCACATGAAGCTGATGGTCATTGATGACGCTGTGTATATTGGCTCGGCCAATCTCGACGTCCGCAGCATGTTCATCAATCTCGAGATCATGGTCCGGATCAAGGATGATGCGCTTGCGCTGTATATGCGCACGTTGATCGATGGGCTGGTCGCCCAATCCGAAGAACAAACGCCTGTCTTGTTAAAAGCGCGCGACAATGTTTGGAGCCGGTTCAAGGGTTGGTTTGCATATTTCCTCGTAAATTCGGTGGACTACACCATCGGTCGGCGGATTAAGTTCAGCCTGCTGCGCAACCGGTAATCACTCTTTCCAGCCCCAGAAAAGGTGGCACGGCAGGATGTTCCAGAGTTCGTACCCGCTATCGATTTTACGAAAATGTGGCGCCATAAAATCGCGCGCACGGGCACGGAACTGGTACACCAGAAATGCGCCGCCCGGTCGAAGGGCTTTTGCTGTTTCCGCTGCAATCACTGGCCCCAGATTGTTGGGCAGTGTCGAAAAAGGCAGCCCCGACAAAATATAGTCCGCATGCGCAAAGCCGAACTGGCCGATAATGTCGTTTACGTCTGCGGCGGACCCGTGCACCGCAACAAAGCGGCTGTCGCGAATATTGCGGCGCAAATAGTCGATGAAATCTTCGTTCAGGTCGATGACCAACAAGGTCGCGTCGGGGCGCATGCGGTCCAGCACCGGCTGGCAGAATGTGCCAATGCCCGGCCCATATTCAACGAACAGCTGTGCATTGTCCCAATCCACCGGTGCGAGCATTTTTTTGACGGTCTTGGATGAGGACGGAATGATCGATCCGACCATCACCGGATGCTTGATAAAGCCTTTGAAGAAAACGCCCCACGGACCAAAAAAGCGGCTGGCCCAGGTTTTGATGCGGTCACGCACGCTCGCTTTAGCCAAAGTTGAAGATGTCATGCGATGGGTCCGGGGACAATTGTTGCGGGCTTCTGACAGTCAAAATTGGACTACGTTTATGCAAACGCATTAATTCATAATCTGTTCCGCCACGCTTGCATTGTCTGACGCATCGGTCCTAATGCCGCAGCTATGGCAAAGCTTCCCCGAGGAACAATTTCAGTGATTTTCGTCGCGCAGCGGACCGATGCTGATGCAGCGGGCTATGCGCGCGCAGCCGCGATGATGGAAACGCTGGCTGTGCAGCAAAAAGGGTATATCGCCATGGATTCAGTGCGGGGGTCAGACGGGCTTGGCATAACCGTTAGCTATTGGACAGATGAAGCCAGCGCGAAAGCATGGCGCGATCACCCCGAACACTCCGCTGTCCGCGATGCAGGACGCGATCTTTGGTACAGCGATTACAGCCTGCACGTCGCAGAAGTTACGCGCAGCTATGATTGGAAAAAGCCATGAGCGCAGTTCAGGCCATACCCAACAGCCGCGTCGTCGTCCTTTTCCTCGTCATGCTGGTCGCCGCCGCAGGCAATACGGCGATGCAGTCGGCATTGCCTGCCATCGCAAGCGAACTGGATATGCCCGACGTGTTGGTCAGCCTTGCGTTTAGCTGGTCTGCACTTTTATGGGTCATCACCGCACCCAAATGGGCGCGCTTGTCCGACCGTCGGGGCCGCAAGCAATTGATGAGTGTCGGTATCATTGGATTCATCTCGTCGATGGGCCTTTGCGGATTGGTCTTGTGGCTTGGCCTTGCCGGACTGATCGGCCCAATCGTTACATTCATACTCTTTGCGATCTTCCGCAGCCTTTATGGTGGTTTTGGATCTGCTGCCCCGCCCGCTGTTCAGGCCTATGTTGCCGCACGAACCGAACGCGCGGAGCGGACAAAGGCATTGTCGATGCTTGCATCGTCATTCGGCGTGGGCACCGTCATTGGCCCGGCGACAGCGCATTATTTGTTGTTCCCGCCCTTTGGGCTGGCCGGACCGTTGATCATGTTTGCGATATTTGGCGTTGCCGTTCTGATCGCTTTGCATGTGCTGTTGCCGAACGACACGCCGCGCTTTGCCGCGCGTGGCTCGGTTGCAGCCTATCCCAACGCCGCGTCCATGAACACGCTCGACAGCGAAGACGTCGACGGCGAAGCGCTCGGCTCGGTACCCGATGCCGAAGTTCGCTTGCCCTGGCGCGATGAAAGAATGGCGTCATGGCTTATTGCCGGCCTCATTGGCGGGCACGCGCAGGCAATCATCCTTGGCGTCGTCGGTTTCCTCGTCCGCGATCGGCTTGGGCTGCATGATCGCCCTTGGGAAGCGGTGCAGGCCAGCGGCTCAGTCATGCTGATAGGCGCAATGGCGACGTTGTTGGCGCAATGGGGCCTCATCCCGATCTTGTCCCTCGCCGCACGCAGTTCCGTGCTTTGGGGTTCAATACTGGCGCTGATTGGCACCATATTAACCGGCGTTAGCCATGATTTTTACGGCATCAGCACTGGCTTTGCGATTGCGTCTTTGGGCTTTGGACTGTTCCGGCCAGGATTTACCGCCGGCGCCTCATTGGCTGTCAGGCGGCACGAGCAAGGCGATGTCGCCGGTAAAATCGCCTCGATCAATGGCGCCGCCTATATTTTCGCGCCCGCAGTCGGCGTCGCCCTATTGAACTGGTGGGAGCCAGCAACCTTCATTCTCATCTCTGCCTCATTGGTCTTTCTGATCATTTGGGGCAGGCGGGCGTTGATTGCTCCCGACGAAGCTTAAGGCGCATGCCGCGCCATCGCGGAGCCTACACATTACATGTCGTTTCGAAAAATGTGCCGAACGGACACAGATTTTACGCAAAAAAAAAGGGCCGACCGAAGTCGACCCTGAAAAAGTCTTTAGGAGAGGATGCCTATAAGGCTTGTCCCCTTTCGTGATATTTCATTTTTTGTGCAAGTGCGAACAGTGCAATAGCAGTTGCATATCATGCAACTGCTATTTATAAGATTAAACTGAATTCTGCGGCATTTTCACGATCGCAGAATCAAATCACTTTTGTTGCAGTGCGACAAAAAAGGAGATGATATGCGCAGATTGCCACCTTTACGGTCATTGGAAGCCTTTTTGCGCGTCGCTAAATTGGGTTCGGCCAAAGCCGCGGCCAGTGAACTGGCGCTGTCACCCCCTGCCTTAAGCCGCCGCATTAAAGCGCTTGAAGATTTTATCGGCAAATCGCTGTTCGACCGCCGCGCCCAAGCCATGGTCATTAACGCCGATGGCGAAACTTTGCTGGCGGCTGTCGAGCCAGCGATGGACGCGATGGCCGAAGCCGTTGAAGAGCTTGCTGGCCGTGGCGGCGAATATCGCCTGCGCCTCGGCTTGCTTCCGCTTTTCGGTTCACAGCGCCTTATCCCGCGCCTCCCCGAATTGCGCAAAGCTTTCCCGAAATTGCATATCGACGTCGATACCTCTGGCCATGCGGAAAATCTGCTGGGCGATGTCATCGATGCCGCGATTATTATCGCTGCTGAGGTTGACCCAAAACTCTACAGCGTTCGTCTCGACCGCAACCTTGTCTATGCAATCGCTTCGGAACAATGGGCCAAAGAGAATAATGTGCAAAAGCCCGAAGACTTGGCCAAGCATACGGTCATGGTCCATAGCGATATGCCCATGATATTTGATGCCTGGCGGCAGGCCATGGGCGTACCCCGTTTAAAGCCCGCCGCCATTGATAGTTTGGATAGCGGCCCATTGATGCTTGAAGCTGCCGCCAATGGGCTGGGCGTCGCGATCATGCACGGAAGCCATTTTTCTGACGCGCGTGATCCACGCTTGACGCGTCTTTTCGATACAGAGGTTGAAAGCCCCTATAGCTATTGGTTCGTGTGCCGCCCGCGCGCGCTGAAGCAGCGCGCCGTCAAGATTTTCCACGACTGGCTGTTAAAGTCGGGCGTATAAAATTCGGTAGCGCGAACACTTGACCCATCGCCCGCGCGCCGTCATTGCAGTGTGATGACTGACGACGTTGCTGAACTGAATTTCGAACAGGCGCTGCGCGCGCTTGAGGATATCGTCCACAAGCTGGAAAGCGGTGAAGCCCCGCTTGATGAGTCCATTGCGCTATATGAACGCGGCAACACGCTGCGGGCGCTGTGCCAGCAACGGCTTGATATGGCGAAGGCACGGATTGAAGCGATTACGCTTGGCCCTGACGGTGCGCCAACGGGCACCACATCGTTCGACGCGGGATGAATGTGGTGTCGCAGGTTTCGACATCTTCGCTGCTTCAAGATGCGCTGAGCAGTATTGCAGCAGATGTTGATCAAGAATTCGACACGCTGCTGAAAATACCCGGGGACGCACGCGACCGTTTATATGCAGCCATGCGGCACGCAACGATTGGCGGCGGCAAGCGTCTTCGCCCGTTGCTGGTGACGGCCACCGCAGCGTTGTTCCATGTCGACCGCAAAACCGCTTTGCGCGTGGGTACGGCGGTCGAGGCCATTCACGTCTATTCGCTGGTGCACGACGACCTGCCCTGCATGGATGATGATGATATGCGCCGTGGCAAGCCCACCGTGCATCGCGCATTTGACGAAGCGACGGCGGTTTTGGCCGGTGACTCGCTGCATGCGCTTGCCTTTGAAATCTTGGCCAATCCAGATACCCATAGCGACCCATTTGTACGTGGTGAGCTGGTGTCGACGCTGGCGCTGGCCAGCGGCCCTGAAGGCATGGCGGGTGGCCAGATGATGGACATTGAGGCGGAGAACGCAGCGTTCGATTTGCAAACGGTCATGCGCCTGCAGGCGTTAAAAACCGGCGCACTTATTGCCGCAAGCGTCGAAATGGGCGCCATTTTGGGCCATATCCCGCCCGAAGGCCGCGAGCATTTGCGGGCCTATGCCCGCGACATTGGCCTTGCCTTTCAAATTGCCGATGACATTTTGGATGTAGAGGGCGACCCCGAACTGGCTGGCAAGGCGCTTCAGAAAGATGCCGAGGCTGGCAAGGGCACATTTGTGTCGCTGATGGGGCTTGATCGCGCCAAGCAACAGGCCGAAATGCTGGTCCAGCAAGCCAATGATTATCTATCAAGCTATGGCGCAGAGGCGGATTTGTTGCGCGCTATTGCAAATTATATCACGGAAAGAGATCGCTGATGACCCACCGGATTGGCGTATATCCCGGAACTTTTGACCCAATCACCTTGGGCCATATGGACATCATCCGGCGCGGCGCAAAGCTTGTCGACGAACTCATCATTGGCGTGACCACCAACGCGTCAAAATCGCCGATGTTTGCCGATGAAGAGCGTATTGCGATGGTCGAACGCGAAGTGGCGACAATTGGCGCGGATCATATCCGCGTGGTCGGGTTCAATTCACTGCTGATGGACTTTGCCGAAGCACATGGTGCAAGCACGGTCATTCGCGGTATTCGCGGCGTCACCGATTTCGAATATGAATATCAACTCACGGGCATGAACCGCCAGTTGAATGACCGCGTTGAGACGCTGTTCCTGATGGCCGATGTCTCGCTTCAGCCCATCGCGTCACGGTTGGTGAAGGAAATCGCCATATATGGTGGCGAAATTGGCAAATTTGTGACGCCTGCGATCCGCGATGAAGTTGTCGCCCGCGTTCGGCTATTGGGCAGCAAGGCAAGCTAACTACGCGCCTGGGCGTTCCACAGCCTTACGCCGCTTGCGTTCCTTAGGCGCCGGCAGCTCAAGATATTCCTCCGGCACATATATCGCATAAGTTGCCAGGCGGATCTCGTGCACGAACTGAAACAGGCAAGCCGACAACAGCGCCAGTGCCAGCATGAATACCGCTACGGCTATCCATGCTGCAGAAATATTGGTGAGCCCCATGACGAACAAGACAACGATCATGATGCACACCGAAATTGCGGACAAAACCGCGCACAATATCGATCTTCCCACCACACGCATGCGCTTTTCAATGATACGCAGCTCGGTGACGACCCGTTCATGCGCTTTCCCGTCGGTCTGGGCATATTGCCGCTGCAGGTCGCGTGATCGGTCCACAATGCGCGACAGTCGGCCCGTGAGGACATTGAGCAGGCTGCCCACCGCAACAAGCAAAAATGCGGGGGTCAGTGCCGTCTGCAGAACGGAAATGACCGCCGCCAAATCTGGGCCAAATTTATCGTCCATTTTGCAATTCCGCCGCCAATGTCCGCAAATCGGTTTTCAGCAGCTTGCCGATATGGCTGCGCGGCATTTCGTCGATGGGATAGAGCACCGAAATGCGCTGGGTTTTGCCAAGCTGCCCATTCACCCGCTCCAAAATAGCATCGGGCGTGCTGCTGGCGTCGGGATGTAACCGCACAAAGCCAACCGGCGTCTCGCCCCACGCTTCTGACGGCATGCCGACCACGGCAGCCTCAGCGACCTCCGCTTGCGCCTCCAGCAGCTCCTCCAGATCTTTGGGGTAAATGTTGAACCCGCCCGAGATGATCATATCCTTCGCGCGCCCGACGATGGAGACAAAGCCGTCTTCATCGACGATCCCGATATCGCCGGTTTTAAGCCAAATATTGCCATCCTCGTCGCGCCATTCCATCTCGCGCGTCTTTTCCGGCTGGTTCTTATAGCCGGACATCATGGTGGGTGACCGGCCCGTTAAAATACCTTTTGATCCAGCAGGCAGGCGATTGTCGTCGTCATCAAGGACGATCAGTTCATGGCCCGTCACGGGCTGACCCACAGTGTGCAGCTTGTCGGGGAAATTATGCGCCTGCAGCATGCAGACCACCCCGCCCTCGGTCATCCCATAAATTTCGACGAGCCCGCCGGGCCAGCGCTTGACGACATCGGCCTTTAACTCCGCCGGGAATGGCGCGCTGGTGCAAAATTTGATGATGAAATGCGAAAGATCGTAATTCGCAAAACCATCATGCGCCATGATCCGTTGATATTGGACGGGCACCAGCATGGTATGCGTTGTCCGGTCGGCCTGTGCATGGTCAAGATAGCCGGTGACATCGAATTTATCCATGATCCGCGCAAATCCGCCATGGCACATGGTCGGCAAGAACACAGCGAGCGTCGTGTTGGAATATAAGGGCGTGGAGACCAACGAACGGGTGTCACGACTATAAATGGATTTGAAACCACCCGCCATCTGGTGCCAGCGCATGGCGTGCGAATGGATGATGCCCTTTGGCGTGCCTGTCGTTCCGCTCGAATAAATAATGTTGAACGGGTCAGTCGGCGCAGGTGCGGCTGCTGCAAATGTCGCGCCCTCTTCGGCCATCCAAGCGTCAAGGCTTGGATGCTCTGCAGCGCCATTATCCAATATGACGATGCGTACATCGCCCAATTCTACACCGCCGAGTTCAGCCAGCTTTGCCGCATCGACAAAAAGATGCATCGCACCTGAGTCCCGCAACATCGCGGACAATTGTGCCGGGGTAGCCGATGTCGTCAGCGGCGCAGCGCAGCCGCCTGCGCGCACTGCGGCCAAATAGACCAGCGCGTAATTGATGTTGCTCATGCCCAAAATGGCGACCGCCTGACCATGCTGAAGGCCATCGCGCTGAAGCTGCGCTGCAATGCGTGACGTTAGCTGCGCAACTTGGCTCCAGGAAACCGTGGTGAACTTGTCAGCGAGCGCTTGCGCGTCGGGTTTTTCTGCACCCCAAGCGCCGATAAGTGCGCCAAAGTCGCCAAAGCTCTTTTCCAGTTCAATCTCGATATTCATCACGTTTTGTGCCTATCCCTCAAATGCGCATGTGATGATTTAGCGCGATATCGAAAACTTTCACCGCTTAATTTTAGCCCGCGCCCCGCCACCCAAAAACGCAACAAGCGATAGGCGCAAAAGATTGTGGAAAAATAGCGCATTATTGCCGCTTTCCCTTGGGCTTTTCGGCCTTGGGGCCTATAGTCCACTGATGACAGATCAAATCCCGGAAAACTCCGAAAATAACCCGTCTGCGGACAGCGCAGCCAACCCAAATCAGAACGAATATGGTGCCGACAGCATCAAGGTTCTCAAGGGCCTCGACGCAGTTCGCAAGCGGCCGGGAATGTATATCGGCGACACCGATGACGGCAGCGGCCTGCACCACATGGTGTTCGAAGTATCGGACAACGCTATCGACGAAGCGCTCGCCGGACATTGCGATCTGGTGCTGATTGAATTGAACGCCGACGGATCGGTCTCGGTCGAAGATAATGGCCGCGGCATCCCGACGGGCATGCACAAAGAAGAGGGCGTTTCCGCAGCTGAGGTTATCATGACCCAACTGCACGCCGGCGGTAAGTTTGAAAACACCTCGGACGACAACGCATATAAGGTATCGGGCGGTTTGCACGGTGTCGGTGTGTCCGTCGTCAACGCGCTGTCTGAATTTCTTGAGCTCACCATCTGGCGCGAAGGCAAAGAGCATTGGATGCGCTTTGAACATGGCGACGCCGTTGCGCCTTTGATCGTTCGTGGCGACGCGCCCGTGGTCGATGGAAAACCGAAAAAGGGGACGCGCGTCACTTTCATGGCGTCGACCGAGACCTTCAAAAATGTGCTCGAATTTGATTTTGACAAGCTTGAGCATCGGTATCGCGAACTGGCATTTCTGAATTCCGGCGTCCGCATTCTGCTGCGGGACAACCGCCATTCGGAGGTCAAAGAACATGACCTGTATTACGAAGGCGGCATTGGCGCGTTCGTTAAATATCTGGACCGCAACAAAACGGCGTTGCTCGCCGATCCGATTGCGATCTCGTCGCACCGTGACGGCATCGGCATTGATGTCGCGCTCGAATGGAACGACAGCTATTACGAAAACGTTTTATGCTTCACCAACAACATCCCGCAGCGCGATGGCGGCACCCATTTGGCAGCATTCCGCTCGGCACTGACGCGCACGCTGAACAACTACGCCGAAAAATCGGGCGTGTTGAAAAAGGAAAAGGTTACGCTGACGGGCGATGACATGCGCGAAGGCCTGACCGCGATTGTGTCGGTGAAATTACCCGATCCAAAATTCTCGTCGCAGACCAAAGACAAGTTGGTCTCGTCCGAAGTGCGCCAGCCGCTGGAAAGCCTGATGGCCGACCGGATGAGCGAGTGGCTTGAAGAAAATCCCGGCCATGCGCGTACGGTGATCCAAAAGGTCATTGACGCTGCCGCCGCCCGCGAAGCCGCACGTAAGGCGCGCGAGGCCAGCCGCAAATCGGTCATGAGCGTTGCGTCTTTGCCCGGCAAGCTTGCCGACTGTCAGGAAAAAGACCCTGCCAAATCCGAACTGTTCCTGGTCGAAGGCGACTCCGCAGGTGGTTCGGCAAAGCAAGGTCGCGACCGGCATTATCAGGCGATTTTGCCGCTGAAGGGTAAAATCCTGAACGTCGAGCGCGCGCGTTTTGACCGGATGCTCTCATCCAAGGAAGTGGGCACGCTCATTCAAGCCATGGGCACGGGCATTGGCCGCGAAGATTTCAACATTGAAAAGCTGCGCTATCACAAGATCGTGATCATGACCGACGCTGACGTCGACGGGTCACATATCCGCACATTGTTGCTGACATTCTTCTATCGCCAGATGCCGGAAATTATCGAAAACGGCCATCTCTTCATCGCCCAGCCGCCCTTGTACAAGGTCGCGAAAGGCCGCAGCGAAATTTACGTTAAGGACGACAAGGCGCTCGACGACCATCTTGCAGAGCTCGGTCTTGGCGGCGTTGTGCTTGAAGGTGCCGGCGGACAACGCGCAGGCGCGGATTTGGGCGCATTGGTCGATCATGCACGCCGTATGCGCAGCCTGATGGCATTTGTGCCGCGCCGTTATGACCCCACAATTGTCGAGGCCATGGCGCTCACCGGCGCGCTTGACCCTGAGGCAACTGACCGCACGGCTGCGGTGGCTAAGGCGGCCGCATGGATGGGTGCGCAGGATGTTGAGGGCAAATGGTCCGGCCGCGTATCCGAAGACGGTGGCTATCACTTCGAACGCCTATGGCGCGGCGTAACCGATCACCACATCATCGACGCGACCTTCCTAATGTCGGCAGAAGCACGCAAGCTGCACAAGCTCGCCAGCGAAGAAACCGCCAGTTACGAAACCCCTGCCCGATTGGTGAAGGTCACTGCCGCTGCAACAGCCGATGCCGCCGAAGACATCGAAGCAGATAACGACGCAGAAGCAGCGGATGCCGTTGGCGACCAAGCCAAGCGCGCGACGACCGCGGTCAGTGTGGGCAATAAAGGCGCGATCACGCGTCCATCGGAATTGCTTGAGGCCATACTCGCCGCAGGACGAAAGGGCCTGTCAATTTCGCGCTACAAGGGTCTTGGCGAAATGAATGCGGAGCAATTGTGGGAAACGACACTTGACCCTAATCACCGGTCGCTGCTCCGTGTCGAAATTGACCAGGCTGACTTGGCGGACGATATCTTCACCAAGCTGATGGGCGAAGTTGTTGAGCCACGGCGTGATTTCATTGTCGAAAACGCGCTTAACGTCGCCAATCTGGACGTTTGAACGCAAAGCCTGTGCACATTATCGCTTCGACAATTGGAAGTGTGCGGCGTTTATTGTAGCCCGCACGCCTTGGGGGAGGTTTATGCACAAACGTCACTATCTTGCGCTCGCGCTCATCGCCTTGCCGGTCTTGGCGCAGGCTGGCGACAGCCGTGTCGAAATCGGCACCGGATTGGCCAGCTATTATGGTGCCGAACTCAGCGGCAATCGCACCGCCAGCGGTGAGCGTTTTGATCCCAACGCGATGACGGCGGCGCACCGGACGTTGTCCTTTGGCACAAGGGTGGTGGTCACCAATCTGGCCAATGGTCAGGAAGTTATCGTGCGGGTTAACGACCGCGGACCGTGGAGCAAATCACGCATCATGGATATATCTTATGCTGCGGCCAAACAGATCGGCATGCACCGCAGCGGGACCGCAAAGGTTAAGCTGGAATTGCTCGATTAACCGAGCGCAGCGCGCTGCCAGTCGGGCAGAACAAGCGCCGTCAAATCTTCCACGCGGCGCAACTCCACCGATATATCAAGTTCCGGATAGACGCACCGCTGCCTGCTCTCGTCGGCTTGTGCCAACGGGACGACCACCAGCCGTCGGTTCACCTTTTGCCGCCAGTTCATACGCGCGGTATTCTCCTGCCCGACATAGCATCCCTTGGTGAATGATACCCCGTTCAGTTCGGCGGCATTGGCCTCAAGCCACAATGTCTGTTCGCTGCCCAGCTCATGTACGCCCTCAGTGATGCCGAGCCCAAGCCGATGCGCGCGATAGGCGGCACTCACATCGACGTCGTCGTCGGCCGGGGCCGCCAGCCAGCGTGTCCCAAGCTCCGCATGGCGCGGGTCTGTGCTGCCTTCGCCTTTCCAGAACACGCCGCATGCCGGATCAATGGCAATGGCGATTTTCCGGCGCAACCGGTACATCGACAGGCGGCGGACCAATGCGTCTGCTTGCGCGCCTTCGCAATCGATGAGGACATCGTCGCCATCTGCCCACAGGATGAAATCGAACAGCGCCTTTCCCTGCGGGCTCAGCAAGCCCGCCCATAAGGGCATTTCTGCCGCGCTATCCTGCGTCACCAGCCCCTGCAAAAATTGGCGCGCATCCTCTCCCGGCTCGGTGGGTGACAGACGGATAACGCAGCGGTCGAATAGACGGGTGTTTGGCATAGGTGACAGATAGGGGGACAGGCGCTTAAAGGGAAGCCATGACCGACCAGACGATTCTTTCCATCCGCCGCCCTGATGATTGGCACCTCCATTTTCGTGACGGCGCCGCGATGCGCAGCGTGGTGCCCTTCACTGCGAAACAGTTTGCGCGCGCAATTGTCATGCCCAATTTGTCGCCACCTGTAACGACGGTTGAAGCCGGCGCGGCCTATCGTGACCGGATTTTGGCGGCGGTGCCCGAAGGCGTCACGTTCACGCCGCTTATGACAGCCTATCTTACCGACGCAACCGACGGGAATGAACTGGCGCGCGGTCACGCCGAAGGTGTGTTTACAGCGGCAAAGCTATACCCCGCGCACGCCACCACCGGAAGCGCGCACGGCGTCACCAGCGTAACCAACATCATGCCCGCGCTGGAGCATATGGCGCGGATTGGCATGCCATTGCTCATCCACGGCGAAGTCACAGACTCGCATGTCGATATCTTTGACCGTGAGGCTGTGTTCATTGAACGGACTCTGTCGCAACTGGTCCGCGATCTGCCTGAGCTGAAGATTGTGTTTGAACATATCACCACCGCAGACGCGGTTGCTTTTGTAGATGCCAGCGGTCCCAATGTCGCAGCGACCATCACGCCGCAACATTTGCATATCAACCGCAATGCCATGTTTACAGGCGGCATCCGTCCGCATGCCTACTGCCTGCCAGTCGCCAAACGTGAGGTACACCGGCTTGCGCTCCGCAAGGCTGCGACATCGGGCAGCAGCAAATATTTTCTCGGCACCGACAGCGCGCCGCACGACAAATCTGCCAAAGAAAGCGCCTGCGGATGCGCGGGTATCTTCAATGCACCCTTCGCATTGGAAAGCTATGCCGCCGTCTTTGAAGAAGAAGGCGCGCTGGATAAATTTGAGGCCTTTGCTTCGGAAAATGGCCCGCGTTTCTATGGCCTGCCGTTGAACGAGGAACGCATAATATTGGAACGCGCAGACATCGTCGTGCCCGAGCTGCTCGCGCTGGAAGGACTTAATGTCGTGCCGTTCCACGCAGGGGAAACATTGCGCTGGCGTCTGAAGGCTTAGGGTCAGGACCTAAGTTTTTGATGCCCTGTAGGTTTTAATCGCGTCCGCACAGAAAATCGCGATACTGAACCAGATCAGGATGAAGCACGCCAGCTTCGTCGAGCTCAATGGCTCGCCGTACACGAACACGCCCAGCAGGAAAGCAATGGATGGTGCCGTATATTGCACAAAGCCCAGGCTGGTATAGCTCATCCGGCGGGCGGCGGTCGCGAACATCAGCAGCGGGATGGCGGTGACCGCACCTGCCAATATCAAAAGCCCCGACGTCGTCACATCATCGCCAAATCCGCCGCCGCCAACTTGCGCGAAATAGAGTACCGCGCCCAACGCGAGTGGCGCGAGCAATGTTGTTTCGGTTGCAAGGCCGGGAACAGAGCCAACGGGCGTAATCTTGCGGATAAGCCCGTAGAGGCCAAAGCTTAAAGCGAGCGATATCGATACCCATAAGGTGTCGAGCGCATCACCGATGAGGATAGCAACGCCAATGGCGGCAACGGCCACGGCGACCATCTGAAGCGGCCGCAATCGTTCGCCTAAAAACAGACGCCCCAGCAGGACGTTTACCAAGGGGTTAAGATAATAGCCAAGGCTGGCTGCCAAAATATGGTCCGTGGAAACGGCCCAAATGTAGATCAGCCAGTTAATGGCGACCAGCGTGGCAGAGGCGAGCAGATTGCGCAGATGCGCCTTGTGCCGGAAAATGGCGGCATATTCGCCAAGCTGTTTGCGAAAGGCCATAATGACCAGCAGCAGCGGAATGGACCACAACACGCGCTGCGCAACGACCGCGATTGGCGAGACATGGCTCAACAGCTTGAAATAAACCGGGACGAAGCCCCAGATGAGATATGCCGACATGGCATAAGGCAAGCCACTTGGCTGCGCGGTTTCAGATTTGTCGGTCATATGTTGTGCTAAGCCTTCGCGAGGGGATCAAATGATCCCGCCGCCTATCCAGAGGCGCAGTGCGCAAATGGCTATAACGACCAAGCAGAAGTTGCGGCCGCTGTTCTTTTCCGAGGCAAAGCCAAAGGCCGCGCCGACGCCAGCGATCAGAATAATGAGCCAGTTCAGCCATCCGAGCAACGGGATGAAGCCGATAATAGACAGCAAGAGTGCAATCAGGCCAAACAGAAATGCGAGGATATTTGCCATGAGGCGACTGTGGCGGGTTTTTCGAATTGTGGCAAGCAAAGCCAGCCGTCCCACGCGGCGAAGCGAACATCGCGGTACCGAAATGACAAGAGGCTCAGCCTGTCTCCAGACTGAGCCTCAATACCCCCGCGAGCCTTTAAAATTTAGCGCCACTGTTCCAATCCGCGATAATCAATGTCCACCACGCGGCCACGCTCTACAAAGCAGGTGAAGCGGCCCTTGTCATAACCGCGCTGGTAAGCGTTGCCACCAAATCGGTCATTGCCGTAATAATTATTCTCGTAACGGCCACGTCCGCCGTCTTGAACAACGACATTGCCTTGGACCCGATAGCCAAAGCGCGTCCGTTCGATGCTCCGCACTTGCGTGACGTCTGAACGGCTGTAGCCATTGGCCCAGCGTTCAACGCTGGCGACGCACTGGTTTACAGCGGCGCGCCCGCCGCCGCCACGATTGTCGTAATTATAGCCTGCACGGTTATCGTCATAGCGATCGTCATAACCGCGGCGATCGTTGCGGCCATTATTGCCGCTTGAAAGCACAGCGGCAAGACCACCGAGCACGACCGCTCCGGCAATAATCTCGCCGGCACTGATGCCATCGCGGTCCCGATCATAGCGATCACGCGCTTGGGCGGGAACGGCTGCGCTAACCAAAGCTGCAGCAGCAGCTCCGGCGCCAAGCAAAGTTTTGGTCATGACATTCATCTTCGTTCTCCTTGAACCGGTCCAGTCATTCTGTGCCGATGGAGAGCGAATATGCGATTCGGGTTGACCGGATGCTGAATTGACTTGTCAGCATCCGTTCATTTAAATCACCTTTTTTATGAACAATTATTCGCTGAGGGTCAGCCCCGTCCATTTTGCGAGAAACGCATAAATGTCCGAATATTCGTCAATAACCTTATCGGTCGGCTTGCCTGAACCATGGCCCGCACGGCTTTCGATGCGGATGATCTTGGGCTTGTTGCCGGTTTCTGCAGCTTGCAAGGCGGAGATATATTTGAAGCTATGCCCCGGAACCACACGGTCATCGGTATCTGCGGTCGAGACGATGACCGCAGGATATTCGATCCCCGATTTGATGTTGTGATAAGGTGAATAGGTCATCTGCATTTTAAAGTCGGCTTCCTTACTGGGGTAGCCATAATCATCGACCCAATAACGGCCAGCGGTGAAACGGTCGAAGCGGACCATATCCATCACGCCCACTGCGGCATGGCCAGCAGCGAACAGGTCAGGGCGCTGGTTCACAACGGCACCGATCAACAGCCCCCCATTGGACCGTCCCTCGATGGCAATCTTGCCCTTGGCCGAAACGCCGCTGGATATAAGATATTCCGCTGCGGCGGCAAAATCGTCAAAGACATTTTGTTTGTTCATCAAACGACCAGCATCATGCCACGGCTTCCCATATTCGCCGCCGCCACGAATATTGGCGAGGGCGAATACGCCGCCCGATTGCAGCCAAGCCATTCGCGTTGCTGAATAAGTGGGCGTCTGCGAAATGTTGAACCCGCCATAGGAATAGAGCAACGTCGGCGCGCCCTTGGTCAGATCGAGATCTTTCTTGTGCACGACGAACATCGGGATCTTCGTGCCGTCCTTCGACGGATAGAACACTTGTTCGACCATGAAGTCTGCCGGGTTGAAGCTTAGCTTTGGCTGCGCGAAGGGCGCCGAAGCACCGGTCTTACTGTCGAAACGATACACGGCCCCTGGCTGATTGAAGCTGGAGAATCCGTAAAATGTTTCCGGGTCACCCGGCGTCCCTGAAAAGCCGCTGGCCGTCCCAATCGCGCTGAGCTTGATTTCCTGCACAGGCTGGCCTGCGAGGTCGGTCATCAGCGCCATCGATTTGGCATCTTTGATATATGACAGAATGAGGCGATCGCCAACGATCTGCGCGCGCGACAATGTCTCCGCCCGCTCCGCTATAACGTCCGTAAATGTGGGCGTCTTCGCACCCAGATCAACCGTGACAACCTTAAGCTTTGCCGCGTCCTTGTTGGTGGTGAACCACAAAGTGTTGCCCATGCCTTCGATCAGGCCCCAGTCATACTCGAGACCCGTGACGAGCGGCTGCGGTTTCCAAGTTGGCTTTTTGCCAAGTGGCATGACGTGCAGTTCATACTTCTCATCGGTTCCGGAAGACGTCGTAATGACTGCCCATTTGCCGTCGTGCGTCACTTGCGCGCTATGCCCATATTCGGGCTTGTCCGGCGTTGCGTATATTGCCTTGTCTTCCGACTGGGGCGTGCCGATTTTGTGGTAATAGATGGTCTGGTTATAATTCAGCTGCTGGAATGCCGCGCCTTCCTTTGGCTCTGCAAAACGCGAGTATAAAAATCCGTCATTGCCCACCCAGCTTATATTGGTGAATTTTGCCCAGTTGATTTCGTCGGCGAGTACCTTGCCGGTCACAGTGTCGAGGACTTTAATCGTCCGCCAGTCGGAACCGCCGTCCTGAACAGCATAAGCCAGCAACTTGCCATTTTTCGATGGCACCCAGCTATCGAGCGCAGTGGCGCCGTCTTTTGCCCATAGATTGGGGTCGATCAAAATGCGGTCCGCGCCGGTCAGGCCCTTGCGCACATACAGCACAGACTGGTTCTGCAGGCCGTCATTCTTTGTGAAGAAATAATAGCCACCGGCTTTTTCAGGAAGGCCAAAGCGCTCATAATCGAACAGCTTTTTCATGCGCTCGGCGAGTATTTTCTTGCCGGGCAATGTTTCCAGATATGCATCGGTGACGGCATTTTGCGCCTTCACCCATTCGGCGACTTCGGGATTGACGCGCACATCATCTTCCAGCCAGCGATAGGGATCCGCAACCTTCACGCCGAATTGTTCGTCAACGACATTGACGGTTTTGGTCTGCGGATAGGTCAATGTGACTGCGACATCGGTGGTCGCTGAATCTGCGGCCATAGCGACCGACGAAATCGGGGCCATCATGAAGGCTGCACCGACCAAAAATACACTTCGCATATTATCATTTCCCCAACTCTCGAATTCTTTGTCATCCGACTATAGCGTCCAGGCTTGAACGCCAACTATTCCTGCCGTCACCCGCAAGAATATTTCGCATATTCGTCGAAATCATGCACCGCGCTGCCGCTGCGCCAACAAGATGGCAGCGGTAACGCCTGGGGCAAATAACATGCCCTCCAAACCGGCGGTGACGATCTGACTGATGGGACCAAAGCCGCTTTCGCCAAATAAGCCACCGATTTGGTCGAACCGTAGCCGCGATTGGGGAAGAAGCCGCGCTAGCTCATATATGCTGCCGCCAAGCAAGCGCCCACCGGCCATGACAATGCCAGCGCCGGATAAGGCCCCAAATACAGCTGCGGGCAGTATCGCGAAACGCAGCGGCATGTGGCGCATCTGCCGTCGTCCAAGCCACACACCAAGGCCAACAGAGGCACCAATCCCCGCACCTTCCAGCGCGCCCGTCATTTGCGTGGGTGATTGCCCAAGCACCAGATTGAACGCATCCAAGCCAAGCAGCTTTACGATTCCGCCGATCAGGAAACCGCCCACTGCGCCGCCGGTCATCGTTGCGGACCAACGCCCGGAATTCCAAAGGCCAACCGCAGCAATACCAAAGCTCACGCCCGCAGCGCCCAATAATGCGACCAACACCGTAATTGCCGTCAGGACAAGCACGATGGACGTCGCGCCCATGCCCGGTGCCATTGGCTGCGATGCTCCGGCAAATCCGTAAAACAAGCCGCCCAGCAGCCCCGCCAAGCCACCGCCGACAACGCCCGCGCCGCCCAGTGCCCAAAATGTCGCCCAATCCGTCGTGGCAGCTATGGTGATAGAGGTGCTGGCTGCAGGGGCAACGTCGCGTTCGACTGGAGCGATAAAGCGATAGCCATGCTTTGGAACGGTCTCGATAAACATCGGCCGCGCGGCATGATCCCCAAGCACACGGCGCAGGCTGCGGATGCATTGTGTGAGTGCTTCGTCGGTGACAGGAACGCCGCGCCAGACATCGTCCATGAACTGGTCTTTCGACACGAGCGCGCCGGCATTGGTTGCGAGCAGGACAAGCGCATCGAAATAGCGACTGGAGACATCGACAACGACGCCATCGCAATGCAGGCGTCGGCTGCTAACCTGAAGCGTGAAGCGGCCGAACCGGAGACTATCTGATTTCATTTTTCACCAAATGCTCATGTTCTGCTCATGCCTGCAATGTTGCTGCGCTGTATGCATAGCTCTCATTCACGGAAAAGGGCAATGCTATGCATGCGGAGAATATCGGGCCAGCAAGGCCACGACGGAATATCTGGCGAATCTTGGGCTGGGGCGGCGCTGGTGCGCTTATCCTGACGCCATTGGTCGCGATGCAGTTCACCACAGAAGTTAACTGGGACGAAACCGACTTCATCGTCGCGGCCATCATTTTCGGCATTGTAGGCGGCCTGATTGAATTCGCGGTGCGCCTGTCATCAAACTGGTACTTCCGCTTTGGGTCAATGTTTGCTGTGCTGGCCGGGTTCATGGTCATCTGGTCCAACTTGGCTGTTGGCATGATTGGGAATGAGGATAACCCGACCAATTTATGGTTCGGCGCGGTCTTGCTGATCGCGATTGTCGGCAGCATCGCGTCGCGATTTCGCAGGCGCATATTGCCGCAGGCCATGTTGGCTGCCGGGATAGTGCAGATTAACATTGGCGTCTTTGCCGGCATATTGGGCAGCGACGCGCGCGGCGGACGGTTTACGATTGTGCTTTCGGTAGCATGGTTGATTTCCAGCCTGCTCTTTTGGTTGGCCGATCGAAGCACTCGGACGAAATCATAAGCCCATGAAAAAAGGGCGGCACCCTTTCGGATACCGCCCTTTTGAAACTCTTAAAGCAAGACGTGCTTATTCAGCGTCGTCCAATACTTCAACTGGGCCGCTGTCTTGACCCTTGGCGTCGACATTGCGGTCAACGAGCTCGATGACGCCCATTGGTGCAGCATCGGAACCACGGAAACCAGCCTTGATCACGCGGCTGTAACCACCGCTGCGGTCGGCATAGCGCGTTGCCAGTTCGTCAAACAACTTTACCAGCTGCTTGTCGTCCATCAAACGGCTCATCGCGAGACGACGGTTGGACAAGCCACCCTTCTTCGCAAGCGTGATCAGCTTTTCGATGTAAGGGCGCAGTTCCTTCGCCTTTGGCAAAGTCGTCTTGATCTGTTCATGCTTGATAAGCGACGCTGCCATGTTGCGAAGCATCGCGGTACGGTGCGACGTGGTACGTTGCAGCTTACGGTGGCCAACTTTATGGCGCATATTT
>JACCDN011095375.1_pt1 | contig 50808 bp, 47 predicted proteins | sample 7441691 | NCBI WGS metagenome assembly JACCDN01 (sample SAMN15323439, study PRJNA562643) | freshwater metagenome | isolation source: river surface water | place: USA:Blue River Watershed | collected 2017-08-16 | reverse complement strand
CTGGACGGGGTGGTTTACCACATATTTGTTCTAATAAAGAATTTTGAAGTTCAATGGTTAATGGTTGGGATGGGAATAGTTCCAAACCACCCATTAGTTTATCCCTAACTAACCATTCTAAACAATATCTAATATCTTGTATATAACCCTTTATAGAACTTCTAGTGATACCTTTCTCATGTAGATAGGTTATATAGTTTCTAAACTCTAATTTCATCTCATTTGTGGGTACTATATGGAGTTTAATTTGATTTGATTCACACCATATTTTAAAGTTTCTTAATCCCCCAATCATACCAGAGGTTGTTTTAGAATTTCTACCTATTGAACTCTGTCCCTCTTTTTCTAATAAATCAATGAATTGTTGAACATAGGGAAAAAGGAATCTTTTATCCTTTATTGAAATGGTAAAATGTGATTGGAGTTTTGATAATAGTACCTCACAACTATATTGAAATGATGTCTGATTGTTTGATTTCTCTTTAGGTTCAACTGAACATAAATACTTATCACGATTAGAAATATCAGAACCTAAACGATAATACCAGAAATATGAATCGTTATGTTTTTTGATTCTAAATGAACCACGATATTGGGTTTTTAAAAGTGGGTTAGAGTTGATGAAAAAATCCTCTAATTCTTCACTCCAACCATATTTTTTTTTGAGTTTAGTGGTATCCATTTCAATAACTTTTTACTTACTTAAAATTAGTAAAAAAAATGATATGGGTGGAATATGGGTGGAAATATAATCAATAAATTTATATATTATTGATTATCAATGTATTAACTATTAAAAATTACGATAGTAATATTCAATATAAAAGTGCTTTTCGAAGACACCCGCAGTAGATTGGCTAGCATAGGTTTCACCTTGTCTAGATTCATCTTGGGTTTTATCGATCAATATGTTGGATTCCATGCACTTGTTTTAAAGTGCAAACTTAGTCAAAAAAATATTATGTGTCAACTTGTCAGCCTTAATTCCTAAACGGCTGATATACAAATGATTGAATTCTACCTAATATATAATAATAAATTTTATATTTGCCTTATAATCAATCGATTATTGCAGGGTTGTATATTTATGAAAAATTGTACATGCTGAAAGGATTGGTTTTTTTTGTGATGGTTTTGATAACCAATTTAGCTTTTACACAGGATCTAGTGGTTGCTAAATTAAGATCAGAGACTTCAAGAAATATTAAAAAGGATACGGACACAACCAATTGGAATTGGAAACAAGGTGGATTATACAATTTAAACGTAGCACAGAGTTCCTTGAGTAATTGGGCCGCAGGTGGGGATAATTTCAATATGGCGATCAATAGTTATTTTAATTATTTCGCTTTTTATAAAAAAGACCGTCAGAGTTGGGATAACAATGTGGATGTTAATCTTGGTTTTGTACAGTCCACTTCTCAAGGTGGAAGAAAAAATGACGATCGTTTAGATCTGTTAAGTAAGTATGGTTATAAAATAGACACCACTGGTAAATGGTATTTGTCTGGTTTATTTAATTTTCGTTCCCAGCTTTTTGATGGCTATAGTTTTAGTGGTAATAATGCTACTTTTACTTCCTCCTTTTTTGCGCCTGCCTATATGATTGTTTCTGCGGGGTTGGATTATAAACCAGATAATAGTTTTTCTATTTTCTTTTCTCCACTTACTTCAAGAACGACATTGGTCTTAAATGAAAAATTAGCCAACTTAGGCAAATATGGTGTAGACACAGGGAAGATGGTAAAACGAGAAACTGGTTTATTTGTCACAGTGAATTATAATAAAGTGATTGCGACGAATATCAATTATAAAGGTCGTGCAGATTTTTTCTCTAATTATTATGATAAGCCTGAGAATATTAATTTTTATATGACTAATCTTTTTACTTTTAGGATTAATAAAAATTTTTCAGCTACTTATAGTTTAGATCTAATCTATGATGATAAAATTCGCATATTTGGGCCACTCAAAAAGTCTCCTGGTTTACAGATGAAAAGCATGATTGGAATAGGCTATTTTAGAAGTCTTACAGAAAAGAAAAAAGTAATAGCCTCCAAATCCAAGCCTGCAATGGTTGCTGATAGCGAATAGCTGGTTGCATTATTTGCTAATTACCTTGAGGGTGTGTTTTATTTTATTTGCTTTATGTGTAAGGTCTAGATAATCATTACTAATGATGGTCACATGTCCCATTTTTCGTCCAGGCTTTGTAGTTGTTTTGCCATATATATGTACAAATACATTTTCCATTTTCATGACTTCTTCAAGTCCTTCATAAGCTACCTCTCCTGTATAACCTTCAGCACCAATTAAATTAACAATGGCACTTGGTAAAATGGGAGCAGGGTTGCCCAATGGATAGTTTAAGATAATCCTTAACAACATATCGTATTGACTACTGTAATTTGCTTCAATAGTATGGTGTCCGCTATTGTGCACCCTTGGTGCAGTTTCATTGACAAGAATATCTCCTTTATCATCTACAAATAATTCAATGGCAAAAAGTCCAGGGCTCTTTAATGATTGTACTACTTTTCTAGCAATCGCTTCTGCTTTCCAAAGTTGTTTCTCTTCAATTTTTGCAGGACTTAATTGGTAGTCTAATAAATTATAGACAGGATCAAATATCATTTCAGCAGGTGGATAGATCACTGTTTCACCTTGTGCATCCATGCCAACAATTATAGCCAATTCTTTAACTATCTTCACTTTTTCTTCTAAGACTGCAGGTGCATTAAATCCAAGTGCAATGGCCTTTTCGTCTTCAATTATTTGTACGCCTTTTCCGTCATAACCACCTTCTGCTAATTTGTGTACAGCTGGTAGAAATGAAATATGTTTGTGTATCGCCTCTGCAGCATCGGTGATCACGAAATTGGAACTTGGAATTTCGTTGTTGGCATAAAATTGCTTTTGTGTTATCTTATTCTTGATTGTTCGAATAGCAGAAGGAGTTGGGTATATTTTAACACCTTCTTTTTCTAATTGTGTTAATGCATCTACATTGACTGCTTCAATCTCTATGGTTAATGCGTCTAATTGTTTGCCAAATTGATATACCGTGTCGTAATCTAAAATATCGCCCACAATAAATTGATGGCATAAATGTGCAGCAGGACAATTGGGGTCTTTTTCTAACACATAGGTTGTAAGATCGTAATTTGCTGCTGCCTGTAAAAGCATTCTGCCTAGTTGCCCTCCACCTAATATGCCTACCTTCATGTTGTTAATTTAGATAGGGCAAATATAAGTTAGTTAGGTTATTTTTGCTAATGAACACTTCAACACCAGGTACAATGAATGAAACGATAATACATGTAAAGGATCTAACTAACTCCTATGGAAATTTTGAGGCTGTTAAGGGCATTAGTTTTGAAGTATATAAGGGTGAAATTTTTGGTTTATTAGGACCCAATGGAGCAGGTAAATCAACTACATTGGAAATCATTGAAACCCTAAGACAAAAATCTGGAGGAACGGTGATAGTGGATGGCATGGACTTAGATACCCATCCAGAAGCGATCAAAAAAATCATCGGAGTGCAATTGCAAACTGCTGGATTTTATCCTAATTTGAATTTAACCGAATTGATTCGTTTATTCGTTGGCTTATATCAAATGGAAATAGATCCTATGGAATTATTGGCTAAAGTGAATTTAGAAGATAAAGCAAAAGCTAAATTCAAAGAATTGAGTGGTGGGCAGAAACAAAGATTTTCAATAGCGACAACATTAATCAATCGACCTAAGATAATCTTTTTAGACGAGCCCACAACAGGGCTTGATCCTCAAGCTAGACGTAATCTTTGGGATTTGATATTAGAAATAAGAAATAATGGAACCACAGTAATTATTACCACTCATTATATGGACGAAGCTGAAGTGTTATGTGATAGGGTAGCGATCATTGATAGTGGAAAAATTATTGGCATTAATTCACCGAATCAGTTGATTGATGAATTGGTAGAGACTGGATTTGAGAAAGTAAAAGAATTAAAGAAAGCGAATTTAGAAGATGTATTTATTCATTTGACTGGAAAACAATTAAGAGAAGCATAAAACTAATATTATGACAACAGACCCTAGGTATCCAATTGGAAAATACGAAGTAAAGCCTTATTCAGAAGCCACTAAAAAAGCATGGATTAATGAATTAAGACATTTGCCTACAGATGTAGAAATGGCGGTATTAAACTTAGATAAAGCGCAATTAGAAACACCATATAGAGAAGGCGGTTGGACAGTACAACAATTGGTACATCATATAGCAGACAGCCATATGAATGCATTTGCAAGGTTTAAATTAGGACTTACAGAAGAAGTACCTACTATTAAAGCCTATGATGAAAACAAATGGGTATCGATGGCAGATGCATTGGATACACCTATCAATTATTCAATGACTTTATTACATGCATTGCATGAAAGGTGGGCTAATTTGTTGGCGAGTTTAACAGAGGAACAATGGCAAAGAAAAATATTTCATCCAGGTCGCAACGCAGAAGTTAGTCTTTGGGATTTATTTGCTGTGTATGCATGGCATGGTAAACATCATGTGGCACATATTACTACATTAAGAGCAAATAAGGGTTGGTAAGGTTATTCGAATTTAGCTCTATCTACTTCGGCCACTAAAAATACGCTGCCAATCACAAGGATTAAGTCATTGTGGTTGGCATTTCTTATTGCTTCTGCTAAAGCGATATTCACATCTTCAAATGAATCACCCTTCAAACCCATTTCATTGGCTTGTTCTGCTAATTCATTTACTGGTAAGGCTCTTGGTATATGTGATTGAGTAAAATAATAATTGGCAGTGCTCGGCAATAATTTTAAAACTGCTTGTATGTCTTTATCTTTAACCATGCCAGTAACAATATGCAATTGCTGGTAATGCAAAGTGGAAAGTTGATCTAATAAAGCCATAATGCCGTGTTCATTGTGTGCTACATCTAGTATGACTTTTGGATTGCTTTGGATACATTCCCATCTACCCATTAATCCTGTATTTTTTTGAACGTTTAACAAAGCTTTCATGACTTTATTGGCGGTAAATTTCCAGCCCATAGTGGATAGTAATTGTGCAGCGACTAATACACCCTTCAAATTTTTAGCTTGGTATTTTCCTGGAAGGTCACACTCAATGGTGAAATTTTTTGCAAAAATTGGGGCATCCAATAAATGAATTAGAGGTTGTGTAAATTCGAATAATGCCGAATTCCAATTGTTTTGAAAGGATTTAAATTGGACAAAATTTTCTGCAAAATAAATAGGTGCATTTTCTTTGGTTGCTTTATCAAGAAATACATTCTTGATTTGATCTTTAGCCTCACCAATGACTACAGGCGTATTTTTTTTAATAATGCCTGCTTTTTCAGACGCAATGGCTTCAAGGGTATTGCCCAATAATGCCATATGGTCAAATCCAATATTCGTAATGATGGATAATTCAGGTTCAATGACATTGGTACTGTCTAATCTACCACCTAGGCCAGTTTCAATAATCGCAATATCCACTTTCTCTTTTGCAAAATAATCAAACGCCATGCCTACAGTGATTTCAAAAAAAGAAGGTTCAATATTTTCAACAAATGGTTTAATGTGATTGGTAAAATCAATTACAAATTCTTTACTACACATTTCTCCATTGACTTTAATGCGTTCCCTAAAATCATATAAATGTGGCGATGTGTATAAACCTGTTTTATATCCAGCTTCTTGAAAAATAGAAGCAAGCATATGACTAGTAGAGCCTTTGCCATTGGTGCCTGCAACATGTATGGTTTTAAACTTTTTCTCGGGATGGCCTAAAAAATTACATATAGCTATGGTATTGTTTAAATTTGGCTTGATGGCTGCTGCACCAATCCGACTAAACATAGGAAGTCTAGTATATAAATAATCAATCGTTTTTTGATAGCTCATACTAGTAGAATGGCTTATTGTACGTCGAATTTAAATTTCACCGTCACTGTTGAACTATGGTCAGCTGTATTAAAACTAATCTTCGTAAGGTAGTCAATAATAGCTCTTTTATATTTAGGGTCGTTCGATGAGGAGCCTCTTGTAATTTGTATGAATCTTCCTACGCCACTTGGATTGACTTCAATCTCGGCATAGATTGTTGCAGGTGGTACGTCGCCATTGAAGGAGTAAGTTTTAGTTACCCGGCGGTCTCCTTTCGTTACAAAAGGACCACCATTACCTGTATAAGCTTTGCCATTGATGGATCCATTTGCAACCCCTTGGTCTCCTTGTCCACCTGCAATACCTTGGTCTTTTATATTGTTGTAGCTGTCTTGGTTATTGCCACCAGTGCCATTTCCGCCTGCGTATTTGCCCATCAATGCTTTTGGTTTTGCAGGCAATGGAAGGGGATTATTTTTTGTAGTTGATTTTTTTGTGCCTGAATGTATCGCTTCATCATTATCATCACCAGCGACTGTATTTATTTTTGAAGTAGCATTTGCAGCGGCTTTGGTCGTTGAAGTACTGCCTTGCTCAGGTGCAGGTGTGGCTTTGCTCATAGGAGGTATCTCACCAGCTCCTGTACTGCTATTGCCTAAGTTGACCTCCATATATTCAGGAAGAGGAGGGATGACTGTTGGAGCGGGTTCTTGCCATTTTAAAACAAAAAAGACCAAAGAAAGTGCAATACATATTAGTCCAGTATAGACACCCGCTTTAATATTTTTTTCTTTTTCAAAACTTAATTGCATAGTTTAAAATTAATGGAAAAAAACGTCATAGCCCAATCTTAACAAGGTGGCTACTATCACAATTAAGAAAATTTTACGAATAAATTGGTTCCCTTTTTTTAACGCCATCCTTGAACCAAATATACCTCCAGCAGCATTACATATAGACATGGGAATAGCCACAGGCCATAGTATGATACCTTTTCCAATAAATAAAATTAAAGAACCAAGGTTGGTAGATAAGTTCACAATTTTTGCATGGGCACTAGCATTTAAGAAATCATATCCTAAAATGGTAATAAAAGCTAATACAAATAAACTTCCCCCACCTGGTCCAATAAAGCCGTCATAAAAGCCAATAATTAAACAGATTAAAATGCCTTTGATTAGAGGAAATTTAATTTGATCTTTTTGTGTCATTTGTCCAAAATCCTTCTTCGTAAAAGTATAGATAGCCATGACAAGTAGCACAAAAAAGATGACAGGTTTCATAAATTGATTACTCATTCTAGTGAGTAATAGTGATCCAGAAAATGCGGCGGCAAAAGCGATACTTGTAAATAATACAATGCGAAGCAATGGTATTTTAACTCTTTGCAAATATTGGTAAGTGGCAAAACAAGTACCAAAAAAAGAAGGCACTTTTAGTGTGCCAATCACAGTGGATACTGCTTGACTAGGCATGAGAATTAAGCCAGCGGGTACCTGAATTAATCCCCCTCCACCAACAACAGCATCTACATATCCTGCTAAAAAGGCAATGATACAAAGTAGGATGATGGTACTAATTTCCATGTTTAATTTTTGATGGCCAGGTGTTAATGACAATTCCCGAAATAATAATAACACCACTAATAATTTGAAAAATAGTAAACTGTTCGTTTAATATAAATAAAGCTTCAATAGAACTTAAGAAGGGAATCAATGTGCCAAATAAAGCTGTTTTAGCAGCACCAAGTCGATGGATGGCCATATTCCATAATAAGTAGGCAATGGTTGAATTGCCAATTCCTATGTATAAAACAACAATCAATAATTCCTTACTATAATGCACCGGTTGAATATACGTCATTTCATAGATGGCAAATGGTAAAAGCAAAAGAGTGCCTATTGCAAAAAGTACAAGCAAAAAGCTGTTATTAGAGATGCCTATTGGCTTCTTTCGAACAAATACATTGTATGTGCCAAAACAACAACCTGCACCAATCATCCACAAATCTCCAGTAGAAAATTTAAAATGTAACAAGGTATTTAGGTCGCCTTTACTTAATAGAACAATAATACCAATGATGCCTAATATAATGCCTGCAATACTTTTCCAATGTAATTTTTCTTGTATCACCCAAGCAGCCAATAAAGTAGCTACTATTGGGTGTATGATGGAACCATACAAAGCCATATTTATTGCGGTGGTGTAATGTCCTGCTTGATAAATCATTGTATTGTAAACAGCCACGCCAACAAGTGCCATCCAAAAAAAGTAACTTATATTGTTCTTGAACAATTGTTTTTCTTTTTTAAAATTATTTAGTGCAAAAGGCAACATAGTGATGGTCGCGATAGTCCACCTAAAAAAGGCTAAACCTATTGGGCCAGCTAATTGAATAGCATACCTAGAAGCAATAAAATTGCCAGACCAAATGACACAGGCAATGATGGCTAAAAGCGTTCCAATTTGGACTTGTTTGTTATAATGTCTTTTCAAAATTTAGTTTTCAGTTACACAAAATCAACTACACGTTTTATTTAAATTAGTGGTGTGCAAATTCAGTATTAAAATTTCCTTTTATTCGCTCAATAGGTGGATTGTAATAACCGAATTTTAAATCGGGAAATTCATCCCTGATTAAATCCATCATTTGTTTTACACCCATAATTTCGCCCGGTTCGGTCACGCCAATTTTCCCAAGATACCAGTCTGGATCAATATTGAAATTACGCCATTGAATCATTTTTAAACCTGTCTCTTTAATCAGCTTTCTGAGTGCTTCATATTCTGCTACTGTATCCGTCATGCCAGGGAATACAAAATAATTGATGCTTGTCCATTTGCCTGCGGCAGACATGACTTTTAAGCTCTCAATGATATCTTCAAAAGCATAATTGTTGGGTCTATAGTAAGCATTATATATTTCAGGTCTTGCAGAGTTTGTACTCACTCTTAAACTGTCTAAACCCACAGCAGCCAATTCAGCAACCGCTTTTGGATTAGATCCATTGGAATTGATATTGATGCTGCCCTTGTCGGTATGTTTTCTGATTTCTATAATGGCTTCTTTGATCGTCTCCCACATTAATAAAGGTTCACCTTCACAACCTTGACCAAAACTTACAATCGGGAAGGGTGCCGACATCAAATGCGGTACGGTATATTCCACCACTTCTGCAGCTGTTGGTTTAAAAGATAATCGGTCTTGGTTGGACACAATCTCTTCTTCAATCGGTTGGAATGAAATGCATCCAATACAGTTTGCATTACAAGCAGGAGAAATTGGAATCGGACATTCCCATCTTCCCATAGCAAAATTTCTTGCAGCTGGGCAGTGGTATGTCATGCAACAGTTTTGCATCAAATGCTTTACCAATCTATTTTCACTATAAGTTTTTAATAAATGGTCTGCACCAAATTCAATGGTTGCTTGATCATATCCTTCACAATCTTGACGAATATCTTGCTCAATTCTTACAGCAGGAACATAATTCACTCCATCTAGCCAACCAACAGCAGTATAACAAAATAGGGGTAATAATGGGGCTTCTGGTAATGATTCATAGGCGGCAATATATAACCCTGTGTGAGCTGGGGGGATAAACGCAGCCACAGCCCAACCTTTTTCGCAAAGTCGCATTTCGCCTGTTTCCACATCGATACCAATACCTCTTCTGCCAGGTAATTCATATAAGCTACCTCCTTCTGGTAAAGGGATCCAGTCTTCCTCGGGTATAGGGTAGGCATCCCAGCCAGCGCGTCCAACAACATACAAGGTTTCGTCCTCGAAGATGTTTCCTTCGCCATCTGAGTATAATAAGTAAGGAGATTCGGTTAAGGCCATAATTAATTTGTTTTGGCTAAATGCTCCGCGCAAAAAGCATTGAATTCGTTTTTGATCGTTTCTGTTACTGGCTCATTGATCTGCTTTTGGATCAACTTATTGTTCTTAAAATCAACTGTAATATAATCGTCTTTAATTAGCATGTTGTTAATTTGGTCCCATGGGTAAAACTTTTTAGGAAATGTGTTGATTAATATACCCGCTGGATCCACGGCAATCTCATATGGGAATTTTACTTGACGCTCAAAAAGGGCAGCAATTAAGAAAATTCCAGCAATTAAAAGTGCATTTGGAAGCAAAAACCACCCCCAAGAAGCAAAGAGTAGACCAAGACGATAATAAGGAGCACCTCCCTTTATTTTCTGGTACACACAAAAAATCCACCAACTAGCTACCGACGTCATAATAGCAATCAATAAAGCCGGCTTGGGATAAAGGCCGGCATATAGCGCATAAGATAGCGCCATAAGGGTAATCAATAACATGAATTGGCTGATACGGTCAACGTTCTTAAAGTCGGGACTTTTGCAGACAATGATATAATCAAAAAGGCGCATATTTGAAGTTTATGAGATACGTAAAATTTGATGCAATTTAAGGCCATTTGGTTAACTTTGTGGTATGAAGAAAACACATCTTATTTTATTAGTCTTAATTGCCGCTGCTATTGTAGTCTTAATAAGCTATACAGGCGATTTAAGTAGCTATGAGACAGTCGCTTCTGCGAAGCAAAAAGAGGGTAAATATGTGAATTTGATTGTAAAAATGGACAAAACTGTCCCTGTGCAGTACGATCCTGTGAAAGACCCTAATTTATTAAAATTTAATGTAGAAGACAGTTTGGGTGGCAAAATTGCGGTGGTATATCGCAATGCCATGCCAACAGATATGGAAAAATCAGAGCGTTTGGTATTAAAAGGACGTGTTCAGGGAGATGCATTTGAATGTAGCTCTATTGTGATGAAATGTCCTTCCAAATACAAGGATAATCCAAATGCAATGAAAGAACAACCGGTAACTATTACCAACTAATCAAAACATCAAAATGCAGCCAACTCAGTTTATCGGGGAACATTTGTTACCTGGACAAATAGGTTATTTTTTATCGATACTATCTTTTGTAGCTTCTTTAGTGGCTACATTTTCTTTTGCAAAAGCTTTTTATGCAAAAGAATTAGTTATTGAAACTAGTTGGAAAAAATTAGCAAGAACTGCTTTTATAATCGAAGCATTGACCGTGGTTGGAAGTTTTGTTGTGTTATTTTATGTGATCTACAATCATTTATTTGAGTATAAATATGCCTACACCCATAGTGACAAAAATTTACCTTTTGAATATTTGTTGAGTTGTTTTTGGGAAGGGCAGGAAGGTAGCTTTTTGCTATGGAGTTTTTGGCATGCTGTTTTAGGATTGATTTTAATAAAAAAAGCAAAAGTACATGAGGCAGGGGTGATGATGGTGATAAGCTTTGCACAAGTGATGCTAGCTACAATGGTAATTGGAGTGTATGTTTTTGATTACAAAATTGGATCAAGTCCTTTTATATTGTTAAGACATGAAATGAACTGGCCAATTTTATCAAGACCAGATTATGTTCAATTATTAAAAGACGGTACTGGTTTAAATACTTTATTACAGAACTATTGGATGGTCATCCATCCACCTATTTTATTTTTAGGATTCGCAAGTACCATTGTTCCTTTTGCTTATGCAGTAGCAGGAATGTTAAAGAAAAACCACGAATGGGTGAAGCCAGCTTTACCATGGGCAAATTTTTCTGCTGGTATTTTGGGTTTAGGTATTATGATGGGCGCTGCATGGGCCTATGAGAGTTTGACCTTTGGAGGCTATTGGGCTTGGGATCCTGTTGAAAATGCATCTTTAGTACCTTGGTTGACATTAGTTGCAGGTATTCATACTGCAATGATTTATAATAAAACAGGTGCAAGTTTAAAGGCCACTTATTTATTTATAGGGATCAGTTTCTTGTTAATAGTTTACTCCACTTTTTTAACTAGAAGTGGAATTTTGGGAGATACATCTGTGCATGCATTTACAGATTTAGGCATGAATGGGCAGTTATTGTTTTTCTTATTCATTTTTGTGATTCCATTCTTAGGGTTGTATATTTTTAGTTACAAATCAATGCAGGAGCCAACAAAAGAGGATGCAATTGATAGCAGAGAGTTTTGGATGTTGATTGGTTCATTGGTACTGGTTTTATCTGCAGTGGTAATTATTCTTAAGACTTCTACTCCAGTGATCAATAAAATCTTTGGCTCACAAATTGCGCCACCTGAAGATCCAGAATTTGCTCATAACCAGGTACAAGTGTTTGTTGCGATTATAATTGGCACCTTAACAGCTATTGGTCAGTTCTTGAAATTCAAGTCGACACCGATGGCTTATTTTAAAAAACAACTCATTTGGCCCTTAATCATTACTGCAATTATAAGTACGATCATTTTTGTTTTTGTTGGGGTGGCCTATGACAATAAAGGAGCAGGGTTCTTAGGCGCTATTTATATTGGCATAGTCGCTTCAGTTTTTGCGATTGTAGGAAATGTGAGTTATTGGTCCGTAGTGTTGAAAGGTAAGTTAAAATCAGCAAGTGCTTCAGTTGGACATATTGGTTTTGGTTTGGTGTTGACAGGTATTTTTATTTCTTCAGCGAATAAAACAACATTAAGCTATAACACCACAGGGATAAGCCCTTTGAGAGTGGATACAACACAAAAAAATAATCCTGTAGGAGACCCAAGAGAGAATTTAACTTTATTTGAGACCATTGAAACAGATATGGGTAAGTATAATGTGACTTACTTAAGAGATACTTTTGACGATTTAGGTAAAAGGTATTTTGAATTAGGTTTTAAAGAAAAGAAAACCGGAGAGACTTTTAAATTATATCCAGATGTCTTAAAGAATAATAAAGGCATGGAAGGCTTCTCTGCGAATCCTGCTGCCAAGCATTATCTACATAAAGATATTTTTGTTTATGTAACTTCTTTCCAAGACCATACAGAAGAAGATACAACACGCTTTACGCCAAATCAAATAGCAGTTGGTGATTCTGTTTTCTACAGTAATGGGTACATTAAATTAGAAAAAGTAAATGTGAATCCTCCAGGTGATCGACCAGCAGGTGTCAATGAATTAAGGCTTCAATTGAATGTAGTATCAAAAGAAGGCTTAAAATACGAAGCAACACCAGGGATTTTATTAGAAGGACTTAACCTAACTTCAAAAGTAGATACAGTTAAAGCACAAAACTTGGTAGTGAGCTTTAATAAAGTTATCGATCAAGAGAAGGGGATACTAGAAATTGGAGTCAAGGAATCCAAATCCTTAACCAATTTGATTACTTTAAAAGCCTATGAATTCCCATGGATCAATTTATTATGGTTGGGGGTAATCGTTACCACCATTGGGTTTATGATGGGTGCCTATTATCGATTCAAAAAATAGGGTTACTTTTTGTATATTAGGGTATCAAATTATATGAGAATCATTTGTATTATATCCTTGTTGATAGTGACGACTAGCTTGCCAAAACAACTTTTTGCGCAAACTAGCCAATATGATACAGTGAGGGTTGAAGCATTTATAACGCCAGAAGGAGATACAATACCTCAGTCTTGGTTACCAACTGTGTTAGTTTCAGCTGTACAAACAAGGGCATTGAGAAACTACTGGAACAATTGGACAAGGCTACGTAATGCAGTTTATGTAACCTATCCTTATGCAAGAACAGCCAGTAAAGTTATACAATCCGTGAATGCTCAACTAGCCAATGTGCAAGATGAAAAATTAAGAAGACAAATTATTAAATCTAGAGAGAAGGAATTAAAAAGAGACTTCGCAGATAAAGTGACCAATTTATCAGTTTATCAGGGTAAAGTTTTGATGAAATTAATTAACAGAGAGACTGGCAACAACTGCTATCAATTGATCAAAGAGTACAAAGGAGGATTGAACGCTGGCATTTGGCAGACAGTTGCTTTTGTTTTTGGGAGTAGCTTAAAACAGCCATATAATCCAACAGGGGATGACTTGGAAATAGAAAAATTAGTAGTAGAAGTGCAAAAAATATACGGCGCAAAGGGCTAAATGATCTAACTAAATTGGGGGTAGGTTTTTGGGGCAGGTTTTTGTACCTTTACCCGAATAGATACGATCTTATGAGCGACGAAAAAAGTTTAAATTTTATTGAAGAAATTATTTCCCAAGACCTTGCAGCTGGGAAATATAAAAGCATATTAACCAGGTTTCCCCCAGAACCCAATGGATATTTACATATTGGTCATGCTAAAAGTATCAGTTTGAATTTTGGTTTAGCCGAAAAGTTTGGGGGTGCAACCAACTTAAGATTTGATGATACTAATCCGGTGACCGAAGACACAGAATATGTGGAAAGTATTAAAGCCGATTTGAAATGGCTGGGTTTTAATTGGATTAAAGAATGCTATGCCTCTGATTATTTTGATCAATTGTATGCTTTTGCAGTTCAATTAATTGAAAAAGGATTGGCCTATGTAGACGATAGCACTGCAGAAGAAATTGCACAACAAAAAGGCACACCGACTGTTCCTGGAACAGGCAATGCTTTTAGAAATAGAAGTATTCAAGAAAACTTGGAATTGTTTGCTGGAATGAAAGCAGGTCAATTTGAAGATGGTGCAAAAGTGTTACGTGCTAAAATTGATTTAGCAAGTCCGAATATGCACATGCGTGACCCTATTTTATACAGAATCAAAAAAGCGCATCATCATCGCACAGGAGATAAATGGTGTATTTATCCAATGTACGATTTCGCACATGGACAGAGTGATTCAATCGAAAATATCACCCATTCAATTTGTACTTTAGAATTTATTCCTCATAGGGCATTGTATGATTGGTGTATAGAGCAATTGGGGATCTTCCCATCTAAACAATATGAATTTGCTCGTTTGAATATGACCTATACAGTCATGAGTAAGCGTAAATTATTACAATTGGTTCAAGACGAGCATGTTGAAGGATGGGATGATCCAAGAATGCCAACGATTAGTGGCATGCGAAGAAGAGGCTATACAGCAGAGAGTATTAGAGATTTTTGTGATCGTATCGGAATTGCAAAAAGAGAAAACTATATTGATCTAAGTTTATTAGAGTTTTGTGTACGAGAACATTTAAATAAAATTGCACAAAGAAGAATGGTGGTGACAGATCCAATTAAATTGGTGATCACCAATTATGAGCAAGAAGAAGAAGTTTTGTATTCAGAGAACAATCCAGAGGATCCAAATGGCGGTACTAGGCCTGTTCCATTCAGCAAAGAGTTATGGATTCAACAGGACGATTTTATGGAAGAACCAACTAAAAAATATTTTAGATTAGGGCCAGGATTATCCGTTCGTTTAAAAAGTGCTTATATTATAGAGTGTGAAGGATTTGATAAAGATGCCAATGGTAAAGTCACTAAGGTTTATGCAAAATATTTTCCTAATTCTAAATCAGGAGCTGACACGTCTGGAATTCATGTAAAAGGCACTTTACATTGGGTAAGTGCGAAACATGCCATTCCTGTTGAATTAAATGAGTATGATCGTTTATTCAATGTAGAAGACCCAAGTAATGCTGAAGGCGACTTTAAGTCTTATATCAATCCACATTCATTGCACCGCGTTACAACTGCTTGGGGAGAACCTGCCTTGTTGCATGATGCGTTAGAAGACCGTTTTCAATTTTTAAGAAAAGGGTATTTTTATCAGGATAGCACAAGTACAAAAGAGCGTTTGATCTTCAATCGTACTGTAACTTTAAAAGACACTTGGGCTAAGGAGCAAAAGAAATAATTTAATTATTTATTATGGTATTGAACTTGGAACAATTTAAAAGCCATTGGGCAACTACTTTTCCAGGCATCACCATCCATAATACGCATTTTTTAATTGCAGTAAGTGGCGGAGTGGATAGTATAGTACTGGCGGCTTTAATGAAACAAATGGGTGCTAGCTGTACGATTGCACACGCCAATTTTCAATTAAGAGGTGAGGAGAGTGTCAGAGATGAAACTTTTGTAAAGGATTTCGCTATTAATTTGGGGATGTCATTTGCCACTAAACGTTTTGATACATTAGCTTTTGCTGATCAATATAAAATGGGCATCCAGCAAGCTGCAAGAGAAATTCGTTATGCTTGGTTTGAGACTTTAGTTAAAGAGCTTAGTGTACAATCAAGTACTAAAATAATTTTAATTACTGCACACCATGCAGATGACCAGGTTGAAACTGTGCTAATGCAATTTTTTAGGGGTACAGGGTTACATGGACTAACAGGAATTCCAGCAATCAGAACGCATCAGCAAAATCAATTCGTTACAGACCACATTGATTTGATAAGACCTTTATTGCCATATAGTAAATCAAGTATCAAGGATTTTGCAAAATTGATTGGGTTGAATTATGTCGAAGATAGTTCTAACGAAAAGAATGATTATACAAGAAATTTAATTCGTAATCAGCTGATCCCACAAATGGAGACTATTTTTCCTAATGTGAGTAAGCAAGTATTGGATACAGTCACTAGATTACAAGAAGCAGAAGCCATTGTGCAAAACACAGTTGCATCTTTTTGGAAAAAAAATATTAGTTATCCTAAAGGCATCCTCACTATTGAATTAACGAAATGGAATAGTCTAAAAGGTAATGCTACTTATATTTGGGGTTTGGTACAAGCTTATGGATTCAAATCCACTCAATTAGGTGAAATCCACAAAATAGCATCAGCCAATAACGGTGCTTATATTTCATCTTCTACACATCGATTGATAAAATGGAATCATGTGATTCAAATAGTGCCAAATCAAGTAGATAAAGTCTATGATACCATTGCAAAAGATCAAACTATATTAGATACCCTTTTTGGGAAATTTCAATTGGATTGGATTGACGATATGCAAGGGCTTAAATTAGATACAAATTCTTCAGTTGCCTATTTTGATGCCGACCAATTAAGTTGGCCATTGTTAAATAGGTCATGGGTTGCAACGGATTATTTTTATCCATTGGGGATGCGTAAGAAAAAGAAACTCAATCATTTTTTAGGTAGTATAAAACTAAGTCCAGCAATGAAAGCTAGAACTACAGTGTTGTGTGCGGATAGTAAAATTGCATGGGTGGTAGGGCATCGTTTAGATGATCGTTTTAAAATTACACCACATACCAAACGTGTGCTAAAAATTACATTCCTAGGTAAAGCCTAATTTGTTCTATAAAGCTGCTCACTACATTGAACTGTGCAATAAAGTAAGCTGCTATTATTAAGAATACAACGCCATATAAAGAGCCCCATAAGTGTGCACTATGATTGATACTTCCATGCCCTTGTTTTGCTAAATAGGCTGTTATGCCGAGGTAGATCGGGCCAAATATAAATCCAGGAATAATTGGAGGAATGATGAAAAAGCCAATTTGTATAGTTGGCATTAAAAATATACCAGCAAATACAATAGCAGATACTGCACCAGAAGCACCTAAGCTATTATAATTGTAACGATCTTTTTGTTGAAGATAGGTAGGGATCATACAAACCACTAAGGAAGATAAGTACAATATTAAATAAAGCATCTTGCCATTATTACCAAATAGCATATGAAAATATTGCTCTACATAATCTCCAAACATGTAAAAGGAAAACATGTTAAATGCTAAGTGCATAAAATCGGCATGAATAAAACCAGAACTAACAAAACGATACCATTCATTATGTCTACTTACAGTGTGAGGATGAAAAATTAATTTATCCATCACTTCTTCATTGTAGAAGGCAAGTATAGAAACAATAACAGTAAAGACAGTGAGGGCTAAAGTAATGCTCATTATTCGTGGTGGTATTTTTCGTTAGCTAAGATACTACATGCACGGTAGATTTGCTCAGCCAATATTAAACGAACCAGCATATGTGGAAATACTAGTTCTGAGATACTCCAAGTGAAATTGGCTCTTTGTTGAATGCTTTCATCTACGCCATAGGCACCTCCGATTAAAAAGATGATTTTTTGAGTACTTTGGTTTGCTTTCTGTTGAATCAAATTAGCCAGGCCAGGGGAGCTCAACATTTTACCCTTTTCGTCTAATAAAATCAAGACATCTGTTGGTGCCATTGCTTTTAAAATACTCGCTGCTTCCGCTTTTTTAATTTGCGCAGGCTCGGTCAATTTTGATGGGGTGATCAGTTGCCAATCGATAGGATAATAATGACCAATTCTTTTAGTGAACAGTTCGACACCTTCTTTGATATAGGATTCGTTGGCCTTGCCGACTGAGTAAATGGAGATTTTCAAATTTTGTTTATTTAAATGCCAATTGGATTTATTTATATTTACGCTATTTCTTCTAACCATACTTTTTCAATTAGTTCAGCAAATGCAGTTTCGGGTTGCGCTCCAGAAATAGCATATTTATTATTGAAGACAAAGAAGGGGACGCCTCTTACGCCAATTTGTTGCGCATGGTATTGATCAAGTTCTATTTCACCATTAAAAGCATTTGAGTTCAAACTTTCCATCGCTTCTTTTTCATCTAAGCCTAATTCTTTCGCAATTTGTACAAGCTGATGGATATCACCAATGTCTTCTCCTTTTGTGAAATAAGCTTGCAAAAGTCTTTCTTTCATTTCATTTTGCTTACCATGATGTTTGGCAAAATGGATCAATTGATGTGCTAGTAGGGTGTTGTTTGGAATTGCTTTTTCAAAATGATAGTCTAAACCAACTTCTTTGGCCATATTGGTGACATGTTGGTTAAGCTGCTTTGCTTGTTCTAAAGGCATCCCTTTTTTTGCTGAAAGATATTGGTCTATTGAACCTGGTTCTTGATGCTCCATAGTTGGATCTAGTTGATAGCTCTTCCATTCAATGTCTACCGCTTCTTTATGTTTAAAATTTTCTAATGCTAATTCAAGTCTTCTTTTCCCAATATAACAGAATGGGCAAATGATATCTGACCAAATTTCAATCTTCATTTATTTTATAATTTAACCAATTTACAAATTAGTTTGATAGTTCTAGCTGTAGATTGCACTAATATCCTAAATAAATAAAAGTATTCACACTTAAACTTTTTGGGGTAATATCCAATGCAGTTTGTGTAACTCCGCCATTTAAAGAAGATGTAGTAAAAGTATGTGAATGAGCACCTGCCGTACTTAAAGTAGTTGATCCTGCCCAGGTATAGCCAGCAGCTCCAGATGTTATACCCCAACCTGCAGAAGTATTTGAAAAGGCAATACCCAATGTGTGTGTGTGATCACCATTTGAAGATGTTGTACCACTCAAAGTTGTATTAGGAAGATTTGATTGTAAAATTGTTTTTGCATTACTGCCACTTACTGAACCAAGTGTTCCTCCATTTTGTACTAAGAACGCGTTAGATGCATCAGGCAAATTAGCTCCAATTCCTAAAGCATTGGCTTGTGCTTGTTGTGTTGAAGTTAAAGTTGATTTTGCTCTTCCATTTAGTTTTATCCAACCATTATGATCTGCTGATTGAATACCTGTTTTAATGTCACCATAATTGATTACAGTCATTGGGGCATTGCCACTTATTTTTTTCCATGTCACACCTGTTCTTCCATTAACATCCGTATAAGCTTGGAAAGAAAGTGTTGTAGCAAATGCTTTTAACTTATATGTGGCAGCACCATTTGTAGTAATTCTTATGACTCCTGTACCTGTTGATGCAGATTCTCCATAAGCACTTAATATTTCTGAATTAGGCACTTTTGTACCATTGGCATCATAAATTGCAAATTCAGCAGCAAATCCAGCAGTTCCTTGAGCTCTCATAAAACTAATGACTTCATATGTTCCAGCAGATGGTAATGTAAAAGTGATAACATCCACAGGTGTGGCAGATGAAATTGAAACATTTGATGCTAAAAATTCAGCTCCATATTCAGCAGCAACACTTCCACTACCTCCAGCAGTTGCAATGGTTGCCCAAGTACCTCCATTCCAATAATAATAACCTGCAGCCAAGCCGGCATTATTACCAGTATTATAAACCAATAAACCTTCTGCTGGAGAGGTAATAGTAGTTACATCTGTCGTACTTGTTAAAGTAATTCTGGGAGGTAAAAACCCTTTATTGGTTGAATACACTTCTAGTTTAGCAGATGGGTTAGGGGAAGTTGTACCTATTCCAGTTTGGGCTATTCCGGCTGTAATATTTATGAATAAAAAAAGTAAAATTGAAATTCCTCTCATGCCTATACATTTTGTTTCATAAAGATACAAAGACCTTTTTTATAAAAAACATAAGGACAGCTGCTTCGCAACATCCTTTTCGCATCGGTCGTACTCGTAGAGGATTGCTCCCTTTGGTCGCATCCTCTTCGCAGTTGCCTTACTCAAAGCCCTGCTACGGATGGTTGCTTTGCAACATCCTTTTCGCAGTTGCCTTACTCAAAGCCCTATAAAACATCAACTGTGTTGATGTTTTGCTTTTTCGTTCTCGTCAGTGCCCAAAAGCGAGCTTTCGGCACTTCCTCGCACGAAAAAGCCCACACTGTTCGTGTGGGCTTTGTGACCCCGTCAGGATTCAAACCTGAAACCTTTTGATCCGTAGTCAAATACTCTATTCAGTTGAGCTACGGGGCCATTACACTTACTAACCCAGGTCAATAAGGGGTGCAAATATAGCTCAAAATACTATTTTGCCAAAGGAAAAGAGCAAATAATACTTTAAAAACCACCATTTTATTAATAATGCCAACGCACAAAGGCTTCCATAGCTGCATATTTGGTTAAACCTAGATTTGCATACAAATCTGCAGTATTGGCGTTTCGAATTTCGGCTCTTTGCCAGAATTCTCTTGAATCAGTGCCTTGGAAAGGCACACTGTCCTTTTGAGATTGGTGAATGAATATACCAAAGCGTTTTTTCAATACTTGATCAGGGCTCATTGGAACGGCCATTTCAATATCAGCAATATCCCATTCTTGCCAAGCACCCTTATACAACCAAACCCAACAGTCTTTGACCCATGCATCCCCAGCAGCTTTTAAACGACGCATGCTTTCAAAAACAACATCTAAACAAACTTTATGGGTGCCATGTGGATCGGCTAAATCACCAGCACAATACACTTGATGTGGTTGAATTTTTCGAAGAAGGGCCATGGTAATCTCAATGTCTTCTTCACTCATCGGTTTTTTATCAATCATGCCTGTTTCATAAAAAGGCAGGTTCATGAAATGGTAATTGTCTTCTGCTATACCCACATACCTACAAGTAGCTTTTGCTTCACATCTTCTGATTAATCCTTTGATGGCTCTAATTTCAGGACTATCTAAATGATCTGTCGCTTTACTTGATAAATAAGCTCTTGCATTGGTGAGTATTTCTTGACTCTTTTTATTATCAATCCCAAAAAGGTCTTCAAAACCCACTGCAAAATCTAAAAATCTTGTTACAAATTCATCTGTAACGGCAATATTACCGCTGGTTTGATATGCCACATGTACATCGTGTCCTTGATCATGTAAACGCATAAAAGTTCCACCCATACTAATAATATCATCGTCTGGATGTGGAGAGAAGATCAATACTTTTTTGCTATGTGGTTCACTACGTTCTGGGTGAGCAGGAATAATTGCATTGGGTTTGCCTCCAGGCCATCCTGTGATGGAATCACGCAACATATAAAATACTTGCAGATTGATATCATACACAGAATCTTTGATAACTAACAAGTCGGATAAACTATTCTCCTTATAATCATCAGCAGTTAAGCTTAACACGGTTTTATTTAATTTCAAAGCCAAGGCAATCACTGCTTTTTTTATCATCTGAGGCGTCCAGTCATTAGCACCAGTTAACCAAGGGGATTTATTTCTTGTTAACTCAGTTGCGGCCAATTCATCAATTACAAAAGTGCAATCATCATGATTTTGTAATACACTAGCAGGGATTTGTTCAGTCACATCGCCTTCAACAGCTTTAGCAACAATACTAGCTTTATTACCCCAAGCCAATAAAACAATTTTTTTAGCTTTCATGATACTGCTAATACCCACTGTGATGGCTAATTTGGGTACTTTATTTAAATCATGCCACTCATACACATTGGCCATTCTAGTCAACTGATCTAAGTGTATTACCCTGGTCTTGGAATGGAAGCTAGAGCCTGGTTCGTTAAAACCAATATGTCCATTTTTACCAATCCCTAAAATTTGTAAATCAATACCACCTAATTTCTCAATAGTTTGTTCGTATGCAACACATTTTTCTTTCAATTCATCCTTACTCCATTCTGAGCTTGGAAGATGAATATTTTTTGGATCTATATCTATATGATCAAATAAATGACGATGCATAAAACTCCAATAACTTTGGTACGCATCTCTTGGAATTGGGTAGTATTCATCCAAATTTACAGTCATTACATTTTTGAAACTTAATCCTTCTTCTTTATGTAATCGTACTAATTCTTTATATAATAAGATCGGTGTAGCACCTGTGGCCATACCCAATACGCAAGGTAAACCTTGTGCTTGCTTTTCTTTAATTAAGGTAGCAATTTGTGCTGCCACAGCATTCGATCCAGTAGCTACATCTTTGTATATTTTCACTGGGATTTTCTCAAATGATTCAAGCATAGTTGTCTTTTAAATTTGAAAATTAAAGTTATAAAAAAGGCCTCAATATTGAGGCCTTTTGGTTAGTCAACTTTATTGATCTTAATCATATTTGTTGGTAAGTGTAATTTAATTGGGGTACTGCCAGTATTTACTACAATATCACCTTTGTTCACAAAACCATGAGCTTTTAAAACCTGGATTTGATCAGTAATGATCGCATCTAAACTTTCTTCTTTATCATAGTAGAAAGCTTTTACGCCCCAACTTAGAGACAATTGGTTCACTAGGCTTTGTTCTTTGGTAAAGATAAATAAAGGGGATTTAGGACGGAAACTACTTAACATAAATGCGGTATAACCACTTTGAGTCATTCCTACTAATGCATGCGCGTTACTGTCTTCAGACAATTTAGAGGCACTATAACAAACCGCATCACTTAAGAAAGAAGGAGAGTGGGGTTGTGGCTTTAAATCTTCTGAACGGTTGTATTTATATCCATTTTCTTCTACTTCAGAAATGATCTTTCGCATAGTTTCGATGACTAATACTGGAAATTGTCCTGTAGCGGTTTCGCCACTCAGCATCACCGCATCTGCACCTTCTATAACGGCATTCGCCACATCGGTGATTTCTGAACGGTTTGGTTTAACTCTATCAATCATAGACTCCATCATCTGTGTTGCTACAATGACAGGTTTTGCTCTATGAATACATTTTCTGATTAATTCTTTTTGTATCAAAGGAATTTTTTCTACTGGTAATTCTACGCCTAAGTCACCACGTGCAATCATAATAGCATCACTTGCGATAATGATGTCACGAATATTGGTTAATGCTTCTGGCATTTCAATTTTGGCAATAATCTTAGATTTACTTTTGTGTTCATTTAAGATAGCTCTTAACATTTCAATATCAGCAACACGCTTTACAAAACTTAATGCAACCCAGTCTAATTCTTCCTTGATGATGAATGCGGCATCTTCTAAATCTTTTTCTGTCAAGGCAGGTAAGGAGATTTTAGTATCAGGTAAGTTTACACCTTTTTTAGAAGAAATAATACCACCGAGGGTAACTTTAACTTTCACGTCTCCATTGGCTTCTACACTGTGTACTATTACTTCTATTTTACCATCATCAATCATGATCGTATTTCCAACCACCACATCTCCTGCAAGATTAGGGTAGGATACATAAATCTTTTCAATGGTACCTACACATTTTGTATTGGTAAAAGTAAGAATATCACCTTCTTTAACTTCTAATTTATTGTGCTCAATTTCACCTACTCTTAATTTAGGACCTTGTAAGTCACCTAATATAGCTACTGAGCAATTTAATTCTTTGTTGATGCCTCTAATATTGTCAATGATTTTCTTTTTATCTTCATGACTTCCGTGTGAAAAATTTAATCGAAACACGTTCACACCAGCAACGACTAATGCCTTTAGTTGGTCATAAGTTTCGCAAGCTGGACCAACCGTGGCAACGATTTTAGTTTTATGGTGTTTCTGTTTGTAAATAGACTGACTCATTGTAATTATTAGGGTTGTTTTGTTCGTATTTATTTTATATTAGCTAGCCAAGATCTTTACAATCTTTAGCCATTCTTCTGATATTTTTTGTTTTGCTTTTACCGCATTATCTAAAGGGGTATATTTCATTTTATTATCTTCAATTCCTACCATCACATTGTGTTTTCCATTCAATAAACATTCAACAGCATGGTAACCCATTCTGCTAGCGATCAAACGATCAAGGCAAGTTGGAGCACCACCTCTTTGAATATGTCCTAAGATGCATACACGAATATCGGCATTAGGTAGTTTTGTTTTTAAATAATCGCCCACTTGATTGCCACCACCAAATTCATCTCCTTCTGCAACAACAATCAAATTGACTAGTTTTTTTCTTTTCTCTTTTTCTGTCAGGCTCGTCACCAATGCTTCCATATCTGTCTTAGATTCTGGAATCAAAATATTCTCAGCACCGGTAGCAATACCGCTATGTAAGGCAATATATCCTGCATCACGACCCATTACCTCCACTACAAATAAACGATCATGTGCATCAGCAGTATCTCTAATTTTATCTATAGCTTCTACAGCTGTATTAACTGCAGTATCAAATCCAATGGTAAAATCACTGCCCGCAATATCTTTATCGATTGTGCCAGGCAAACCGATACAAGGGATATCAAACTCGTTACTAAATTTTTGGGCACCTTTAAAACTACCATCACCTCCGATTACTACAATACCGTTAATGCCTCTTTTTTTAAGATTCTCGTAAGCTATTTTACGTCCAGCAGGCTCAAAAAAGTCTTTACTTCTTGCTGTTTTTAAAATTGTTCCACCTCTTTGAATGATATTGGCAACGGATTTAGAATCCATTTGAAATATATCATCTTCAATCATTCCATTGTATCCTCTAGTAACCCCAAAAACATCTAATCCATGATACAAGCCAGTTCTAACCACAGCTCTGATAGCGGCATTCATACCGGGGGCATCTCCACCAGATGTTAAAACAGCAATTTTGTTTACTTTTTTAGTAGACATGTTGATTCAATTTGTCATTTAATGTATTGATTTACAAGAATAAATCAATTGGTTACCGAAAGAACGGAGCCCCGAAATTAAACAATTGAAACCAATATTCAATGTGAACAAATGATATGTGGGTATTTTTCTATAATTATGCAACCAAATGTTAGTTTTTTTGGAAGCTATTTAGATTCTAGCACAACTAAATCATTGAATGCTATTTCATATTCTTTATTCAATGACCTTATTAATGCTTGTTTATCGTGGTAATTCTTTTCAATCAATTTAAAAGCTGCTGGATCTGAGTAGATAGAGGCATCTGCCATTTGTAATTCAATGGCCACTTTTTCCTCATTTAAGGTGTTTATATTTTGCTCTAGTTGAGCAATCGCTTTTTGTAATTTCTGTATTTGTTTTTGTAACTCTTTGTCTATTGGACCTGCTTTAGCCTCAGCTACAACTAGTTCCACTTTTTTTTCGACAGGTTTTGGTATTTGTTTTGTTGCTTCAGGATTGGCTGCTTTTTGTTTTGCCATGCGTTCTTTCCAAGCTACCCACTCGGTATAGTCACCTTTGAATTCGATGATTTTTTCATCTTCAATTTCCCAGATTTTATTGGCTGTTTTAGAAATAAAATATCGATCGTGACTTACTAAAATTATAGTGCCATCGTATTTTGTCAATGCTTCTGCCAACAACTCAACTGTAGCCATATCTAAGTGGTTGGTAGGCTCATCCAACATTAAAAAATTGGCTTTGCTAATAATAGTTTTTGTAAGTGCAACCCTTGCTTTTTCTCCTCCACTTAATATTTTAATCTTTTTGTCTACATCATCTCCGCCAAATAAGAAACAGCCTAATAAAGCACGTAATTCTAAATCAGTTTTTTTAGTGCCACATTCTTGTACTTCTTGTAAAATAGTATTGTTTAGATTTAAGGATTCCAACTGGTGCTGTGCATAAAAACTTTCGTCCACATTATGTCCCCAAACCCTTTCTCCATCAAAGCTTTCCATACCAGCAACAATTCTTAAAAGGGTAGATTTTCCTTTTCCATTGGCACCTATTAGGGCAATTTTGTCACCTCTTTCAATTTCTGCAAAAGCATTATCTAAAATTGTTAAACTCGGGTAGCTTTTACTGATGCCTTTTAAGTCAACTAATACTTTACCTGGTGTTTTATCAACTGCAAAATTGATTTTAATATTAGGCCTTTCTATTTGTACATCTTCAATGACATCTAATTTATTTAATCTTTTTTGAATAGACTGAGCTTGTGCAGCTTTAGAGGCTTTCGCTTTAAATCTTTCTATAAATCTTTCTTGTTGACGAATATAATCTTGTTGATTTTCAAACGCTCTTTGTTGAATTTCTACTCGTTGTACTTTCTCAACTTCATAATAAGCATAATCACCTGTATAAAAATTGAGCTGTTGTTGGTATACTTCAACAATCTTATTGACCATTTTATTCAGGAAAAATTTATCGTGACTCACAATCACCACACTACCCTTATAATGCAATAAATATTTCTCCAGCCATTCAATACTCGGTAAGTCTAAGTGGTTGGTAGGTTCATCTAATAAAAGTACATCTGGGGCTTGTAGAATCATTTTAGCTAACAAAACACGCATTCTCCAACCACCACTAAATTCTTTATAAGGGCGAGTTAAGTCTTTATTAGTAAAGCCAAGTCCATGTAACACTTCTTCTGCTTTATGTTGGATATTGTATCCATCCAATACATCAATTTCATGTAATGCATCTGTATATTTAATTAAGATGTCATTGTCTTCTGGATTGGCTTCTAATGCTTTACCAAGTTCCTCTATTTCTTTTTCTAGTTCACGCACTCTTTCAAATGCGCCTAAAGCTACTTCAGTGATGGTTTCGCTGGTATCAAAACTTAATAGATCCTGATGTAAGTAACCAATAGTGGTATCCCTTCCTTTTTCTACAGTTCCTTTAGATGGGGTATATTGACCGACTAATAATTTTAATAAGGTAGATTTTCCTGTTCCATTGTAACCAATGAGGCCAATTCTTTCACCTGGTTGAATATGCCATGTAGCATCTGTCACGATGGCTCTAGCACCAAATTCAAAAGTCACATTTTGTAATCCTATAAGCATATTAATTCAATTCTGAGCGCAAAGTTACTATGTTGCAGTGGCTATTAATGCATAATTTTGAAAAAAATCTTTATGGCTAGACTTCTTTTTTTATGCTTTCTTGGTTTGATGTTGGCTTGTGAAACAACTTCAATTGACCAAAATCAACCAATAGCGACTGTGTTCCAAAAAACAAGACATGATGCAAGTTTGGATGCAAAGATGCAACCTTTATTAAAACAATATTTGGCAGTAATAAACAATATACAAGAGCAAGATAGTGTCAACTTGCAGATGCATGGCGAAAAATTAATTCAAATTGTGGATAGTTTATCAAATCAAAAACTATCACATGATACTTTAACTCAACGCAATGCATTACAAGGTTTGTTGAATATCCAAGCGGAAATGACAGCAATTTTGTTAGAAGTAAATAACAGTGAGCGTCATTTTGGTGCCAATATGTTGAGCTTACACTTTATTGATTTGCTGGCTTCAATTGGTTATCAAATGCAATCCATTTATCTTTTTTCAGATGCAGAGGGTAGAAATTGGATTGGGTCGAATAAAAAATCAACCAATCCGTTTCAACAAAATGATCAAACATTATACGAAGCTACTCAGATTTTAAATGAGCTTAAATAAGGTATGCTAGTTGAGATTAGGCGGTTCGTAAACAATCAATAATTTTGCATTAATTTTATTTGTTGATGTAATAAAATATTCCTGTCTATTTTTACCATCTTTAAATAAAAGTAAAGCAGTATTGGGCGGCACAGTACCCATGTTATGAGCAACTATAATTACTTCGTGTTCTCTTAAATCTTCGGTGAAATTAAATTCAAGATGAATGGACTTGTAGCTTAGTCTTTGTTTATTAACGAGTAATTGTTTATTGTCATAAACAATGATTGTATCGTTATCTATTGTTCCATTGTCAAAAAGATCAATGGTAATTTTTTTACTATTAGTGATTATTTTTTTGACTAATTTATTTTCTCTACCCACCAATACCCAAGGTAAATTAATGGGTTGATTGTTGATGGCTTTTTTTGTAATTGTATTGGTTTGAATAGTATCAGATTCAGTAATTACTTCGTCTGTATCGCTTTCTAATGATGAGTTTGATTGTATATTAACGACGGGGATATTATGATTATTATTAGGTAGTTTTTTTGAAGTTGCCACAACTGTGTTGCCTTGTTGCGGTATAATTGGCAATATTTTATTTTCCTTAATGCCTTTTTTATTTTTTTGATAACCAAATAAGGAGGTTTCTTTTTCTAAAAAAACTTTTCCGCTACCGCAGTTTCTATTTCCATTTATACTTGTAGATAAATAAGTGCCTTCTAGAATTTCATGCCCGTTTATATTTTTATAGGTTAAAAAATTTGACATTAAACAAGCTTCAAGTTGACTTGCTATTTTAATTAAGTCAAAACTGGTTTCATTAATTTGAACCAAATTGCTTTTTAAACTATGGGTACCTTTTGCGAAAGCACTAGCATAAAATTGGTCTGATTTTTTGGTAATCGTTTGAGCAGAAATTTGTTGATTCCCGTTTTCTTTAATATCTATTTGATAGCTATAACTATTCATCAAAGCGTCCTCATTGGCTATAAAACTGCCGATCCATCTTCCAGTTAGGTTTTGGGCACTTAAATGGAATGAAATACAGTAAAAAAATAGAAGTAAGGTAATCCTTGCCATAGTTTTATTAGAACTTTAAATTTAAGTATTAATCTAAGTATAAACAAGCATCCTTTTTTTTGTTATCTTTGTACTTATATATTCATTATACAAACATGGTTCAAATTCAATTTCCAGACGGCGCAGTCAGATCCTACGAAAAGGGGATCACTGCATTAGGTATTGCAAAATCTATTAGTGAAGGCTTGGCAAAAAAAGTATTAGCAGCTTCTGTTAATGGTGAGGTATGGGATGCTACGCGTCCTATTAACCAAGATGCAGCTTTAAAATTATTGACTTGGGATGACCAAGATGGGAAATCCACTTTCTGGCATTCCTCTGCCCATTTACTTGCAGAAGCTGTAGAATTGCAATTCCCAGGGGCTAAATTTTGGGTAGGACCTGCTTTAGATAAAGGATTCTATTATGATATCGACTTAGGTGGCAAGAGCATCAAGGAAGAGGATGTAGTGTTGTTAGAAAAGAAAATGAATGAGTTGGCAAAACAAGCAAATGCTTATATACGTAAGGAAATGTCCAAGAGCGAAGCGATTGCTTATTTTACTGAGAAGGGTGATGAGTACAAACTTGATCTATTATCTGGATTAGAAGATGGTACCATTACTTTTTACACACAAGGTCATTTTACAGATTTATGTCGAGGGCCACACATTCCCAATACAGGCGCCATCAAAGCAATCAAAATTACTAATATTGCTGGTGCATTTTGGAAAGGTGATGAGAAGAATAAAATGTTAACTCGTGTATATGGAGTGACTTTCCCGAATCAAAAAGAATTAGACGAATACTTATTATTATTAGAGGAAGCTAAAAAGAGAGACCATAGAAAATTAGGAAAAGAATTAGGTATCTATACCATGGACGATGATGTAGGACCTGGCTTGCCTTTGTGGATGCCTAATGGTACTATTATTATTGAAGAATTAGAACGTTTAGCAAAAGAAACAGAGGAAGCTGCAGGTTACAAGCGAGTAGTGACGCCTCATATTGCTAAAGAGAGCATGTATATCACTAGTGGTCACTTACCATATTATCAAGATAGTATGTTCCCACCAATGGAATTGGACGGTACTAAATATTATCTAAAAGCCATGAACTGTCCGCATCACCATAAAATTTTTGATGCAGAACCAAAGAGCTACAAAGACATGCCACTTAGACTTGCAGAGTATGGTACTTGTTATAGGTATGAGCAATCCGGTGAATTATTTGGATTAATGCGTGTGCGTTGTTTGCACATGAATGATGCTCATATTTATTGTACAAAAGAACAGTTCGCGCAAGAATTTAGAGCGGTGAATGAAATGTACTTGAAGTACTTTAATATTTTTGGTATCGATAAATATGTGATGCGCCTGAGTTTGCATGATCCAGCTAAATTGGGACAGAAATATATCAATGAACCTGAATTGTGGAAAGAAACGGAAGATATGGTGCGTCAGGTATTGATTGAAACAGGAACGCCATTTGTAGAAGTGCAAGATGAAGGCGCATTCTATGGGCCTAAAATTGATGTACAAATTTGGAGTATTATTGGACGTGAATTTACATTGGCGACAAACCAAGTGGATTTTGCTCAAGGTAAACGCTTTAATTTAAGCTTTACTAATAAAGACAATGAGCCAGAAACACCTTTGATTATCCACCGTGCGCCGTTAGGTACTCATGAGCGCTTTATTGGTTTCTTATTAGAGCATTATGCAGGTAAGTTCCCAGTTTGGTTGGCGCCATTACAAGCTAAGATTTTACCAATCAGTGATAAATTCATGCCCTATGCACAAGAAGTGTTGGCTGAATTACGCAAAGCGGGAGTACGTGCTGAAATTGATGACCGTAATGAAAAAATAGGCAAGAAAATTCGTGATACCGAAATCATGAAAGTGCCTTATATGTTGGTGATTGGAGAAAAAGAGGCTTCTGAAGGTCAATTATCTATCAGAAGACAGGGGAAGGGGGATTTAGGAATGGTGGACAAAGCGGCCTTTATTTCACAGATTCATCAAGAAATAGCAGAAAGAAAAGCACCTGATGCATAACAATGACTATCTTTACATTACAAAACAACGTTTTAATAATTAATGGCATTACCGAACAGAGGACCAAGATTTAACCCAAGGTTTCAAAGACAGCAGGAACCAGAACACAGAATTAATGATCGTATTCGTGTTCCTCAAATCAGATTAGTTGGTGACAATATCACCGTAGGAGTTTACAACACACAGGAAGCGCTAAAAATAGCTGCAGATCAAGGTTTGGACTTAGTTGAGATTTCTCCAACTGCCGATCCACCCGTTTGCAAAGTCATAGATTATAAGAAGTTTCTTTACGAGAAAAAACGTAAAGAAAAAGAAATGAAAGCGAACTCAAAACAATCAGAGATTAAAGAGATTCGCTTCACGCCTGGTACTGATGATCATGATTTTGATTTTAAAGCAAAACATGCAGAGAAGTTCTTACAAGATGGTAATAAAGTAAAAGCTTATGTACAATTTAAAGGTAGAGCAATTATGTTCCAGGACAGGGGCCAATTACTTTTGTTGAAATTTGCTGAAAGGCTAGCTGAAGCGGGTACATTAGAAAGTATGCCTAAATTAGAAGGAAAGAGGATGTTTGCCATTTTTCAACCTAAAGCAGGGGGAAAAAAGAAGCCAACAGCTTAAGATTTGAATGTAATATTAGTTAATAGACTGATAATCAATATAAATTTACTAGGGGCCTGAAAATATCGGGCCCTTTTTCTTTGCTATATTCCCAATCTATCTTACCTTCGCAATCCATTTCCCACAAGGCCCAATAAGTGTTCTGCCTGAGTAGAACCGCCAGTAGGGAGTAATCGACAAGATTATAATAATGCCAAAAGTAAAAACTAACTCAAGCGCGAAAAAGCGTTTTAAAGTTACTGGAACAGGAGAAATCACTTTCCAAAAAGCTTTCAAAAGACACATTCTAACCAAGAAATCTACGAAGCGAAAAAGAGCAATGAGAATGAAAGGTTTAGTTGGTTCAACTAACAAAGACTTCGTTCTTCGTTTATTAAGATTAAAAGGATAATTCTTCCTTACAATTTCAACAATTTAATTCACCGAGTCCGAGGCTTTAAGTAGCCGATTCAAAAAATATTAATTATGCCACGTTCAAAAAATGCCGTTGCATCTAGAGCAAGAAGAAAAAAGATTTTAGATCAAGCCAAAGGTTTCTATGGTAAGCGTAAAAACGTCTATACCGTTGCAAAAAACGTATTAGAGAAAGGTTTAACTTACGCTTATGTTTCTCGTAAGTTGAAAAAGCGTGAATACCGCAGCTTGTGGATCGCGCGTATCAACGCTGCGGTTAGAGAAGAAGGTTTGACATACAGCCAATTCATTAACTTATTAGCTAAGAAAGGTTCTGATTTGAATCGTAAAGTATTGGCTGATATCGCTATGAATGAGCCTGAAACTTTTAAAAAGATTGTACAGTCTGTGAAGGCTTAATTAATTTCTTCTGCTATTGTAGATAATATAGCACCAAAATTAATTTTATGAAGATTTTTTAAGGCCCCCAATTTGGGGGTCTTTTGCTTTCTATCCTTGCTCGAATTCCTTTTAAAAATCAAGTCTAATATCCAAGCAAAGAACTATTTTTGTTGTCTTATAATAACAAGTAACAACCCCAGCTTTATCCATGAACAATACCTACACTTCTCTGGTAAAACAAACATTCCATTTTCCTCAAGAAGGATTTGATAAAAATGAAAACGGTTACCTAGAATTTAATGGGCTAGATTTAAAAGCAATTATCGAAAAACATGGTACGCCTTTAAAGCTCACATACTTGCCAAAAATTGGGATGCAAATCAATAAGGCAAAAAAGATGTTTGCAGATGCTTTTAAGAAACATAAATATGAAGGGGAATATTACTATTGTTATTGTACTAAAAGTTCTCATTTTTCATTTGTAGTTGAAGAGGCATTATCTCATAATGTGCATTTAGAAACATCATATGCCTATGATATTGAAATCATTAACCAACTTTATAAGAGAAGAAAAATTAACAAAGATATATTTATCATATGTAATGGATATAAACAAAAGACGTATACAAGTAGAATCACAAAATTGATCAATACTGGATTCAAGAATGTGGTACCTATTTTAGACAATGTGGAAGAACTTCAATTTTATAAGCGTAACGCAAAGCAACCTTTCAAAGTGGGTATTCGTGTAGCAGCAGAAGAAGAGCCAAGTTTTCCATTCTACACATCACGTTTAGGCATCCGAGCAAAAGATATTTTAGAATTCTATGTTGACGAGATCGAAGGATATGAGGATAAGTTCCAATTAAAAATGTTGCATATCTTTTTGAACAAAGGCATTAAAGATGATATCTATTATTGGTCAGAGTTGAATAAGATCATCAACTTATATTGTCAATTGAAAAAGATTTGTCCTGAATTAGATTCAATCAATATAGGTGGAGGTTTTCCAATAAAGCATTCTTTAGGTTTTGAATACGATTACCAATTCATGATTAATGAAATTGTATCGAATATAAAAAAGGCTTGTAAAAAAGCGAAGGTGCCGATGCCAAATATTTATACAGAATTTGGAAGCTATACTGTAGGAGAAAGTATGGCACATATTTACAAAGTATTGGCAGAGAAAAAGCAAAATGATAGAGAGTGTTGGTACATGATTGATTCCTCTTTTATTACAACACTTCCAGATACATGGGGCATTGGAGAAAAATTCTTGATGTTGCCTGTAAATAAATGGGAAAATGATTATCAAAGGGTGGTATTAGGTGGAATAACATGTGATAGTCACGACTATTATGATTCTGAAGAACATATTAACGAAGTGTTTTTGCCGAAGTTGAAAGATGATACAATGGAAGATAAAGAAGAAGTAAATAAAGAACCTTTATATGTAGGTTTTTTTCATACAGGTGCATATCAGGATCAAATTAGTGGGTATGGAGGGATAAAGCACTGTTTGATTCCTTCACCTAAACATGTTATTGTTGAGATGGATGAAAAGACGGGTAAATTGGTAGATTGGGTGTATGCTAAAGAACAATCTGCCCAATCTATGTTAAAAATATTGGGCTATTTGAGGTAAAATGTTCCTATTTTGCAAAATTGTACGCCATTATGACCTGTTATCGAATTGTTAATTGTCATAATGTCTTGAAAACAAATTTGTGAGTGATTTTTAAAATACCTAATTTTGAATCAAATAGTAGAAGATATGTACCCTGCAGAGATCGTATTACCAATGAAAGCCGAATTAGTAGATAATGGATTCACAGATCTAACAACTGCTGCTGAAGTTGAACAAGTGGTAAATTCCAATGGTACAACAATGGTTGTGATTAATTCGGTTTGTGGTTGTGCTGCTGGTGCTTGTAGACCAGGTGTATTGATGGCAGTAGCAAACGCAACAAAAAAACCAGATCATATCACTACTGCATTTGCAGGATTCGATATTGAGGCTGTCAATCAAGTAAGAGCAATGCACTTACCATACCCTCCATCTTCACCAGCCATTGCTTTATTTAAAGATGGTAAATTGGTGAGTATGGTAGAAAGACATCAGATTGAAGGAAGCCCTGCTCAAGTGATCGCGCAACACTTAATTTCTTTGTTCAACGAACATTGCAATTAGTAAATATATTGAATGCTTTTTGTTTTTAGATGGGTTAGTAATTACGGCCGCACTTTCTAGTGTGGCCATTTTTTTGATTAATTATCACTTACTTTGCAGTAATTAAATTTCACTATGTATCCTAACTTATATTATCTCATAAAAGACCTTTTTGGTGTTGAACTTAATGCCTTTAAATTGATTAATTCTTTTGGATTTTTCGTAGCACTTGCTTTTGTCGCTTCTGGTTATGTTTTATTCTTAGAATTAAAACGTAAATCTGCATTAGGTGAATTTAATTATACCGAAGAAAAAGAAATAGTTGGGGCGCCAGCGTCTACTGGTGAATTACTAAGTGCTGGGATTTTTGGTTTTTTATTTGGTTATAAATTAATTGGTGCTTTTGTTATAGAAGATGCGCTCAACAATACACAAGCATTTATTTTATCCCTTCAAGGAAGTATGGGGGCAGGTATTTTAGTTGCCGCTATCATGGTCTATTTAAAATGGAAGGAAAAAGATAAAGTGAAATTAGCTAAGCCTGAAACCCGCATAGTACAAGTGTGGCCGCATGATAGAGTGGGTGATATTGTTTTACAAGCTGCGCTTTGGGGATTTTTAGGGGCAAAGATTTTTCATAATTTAGAGAACCTAGAGGAATTTAGTAGGGACCCAATTGGTGCATTGATTTCTTTTAGCGGATTGACCTTTTTTGGCGGTTTGATTGTGGCAACTATTGCAATCATCATATACCTAAAAAAATTAAAAATTTCAGTCATCCATTTTGCTGATGCTATGGCACCAACGATGATTTTTGCTTATGCAGCGGGTAGAATTGGTTGTCAAATTAGTGGGGATGGCGATTGGGGTATTGTGAATACGCATCCAAAACCATTTGCATTTATTCCTGATTGGGCATGGGCTTATCAATATCCGAATAATGTAGTAAACGAAGGGGTGGCGATCCCTGGATGTGTTGGGGCTTATTGTAATCAATTACCTTTGCCAGTGTATCCCACTGCTTTGTATGAGATCATCAGCATGTTTATTTTATTCTCAATTATGTGGAGTTTTAGAAAGAAAATTACGCAAGCTGGTATACTTACAGGCATCTATCTAATTTTTGTTGGAGGGGAGCGGTTCTTAATTGAAAAAATCAGGGTGAATAATAAATACATGTCATTGCCTTTTCAACCCACACAGGCTGAATTGATTTCAGTCATTTTGATATTGGTTGGCGTCTTATTTTTAATTAAATCTAAAACTTGGTTCCCTAAACATAAATAACATTTAAACACTTATTATGCCATCATTTGATATCGCAAGTTCAGTAGACGTTCAAACATTAGACAATGCAGTGAATGTGGTGAAAAAAGAAATCACTAACCGTTTTGATTTTAAAGGAATACATGTAGTAATTGACTTAAATAAAAAAGACTACATGATTAAATTAGAGTCAGATTCTGAAATGAAATTACAGCAGATTGTAGACGTCCTTTTAAGTAGATCAATCAAACAAGGGATTGACGCCAATGCATTCGATTTGTCAAAAGAACCTCATCCAAGTGGTAAAATCTTTAAGCAAGACATTCCTGTAAGAAACGGCCTGAAGCAAGAAGATGCAAAAAAGATCTCTAAGTTCATCAAAGACAAGGGTTTGAAGGTACAAACGGCTATCATGGACGATATTATTAGGGTTACTGGCAAAAAAATCGATGATTTACAGGAAGTTATAGCAGCTTGTAGGACCGAGAATTTTGGGGTGCCTTTGCAATATATTAATATGAAGTCCTAAATAAGGGTGTTCATTGCCCAAAAATTTGGCAAAAATGCTATTTTAACCTACCTTTGCCACCTATTTTATAATTGTCACGGCAAAAACCGTGCAGCCTTAAAAATCATATTATGAAGCAAGGTATCCATCCAGAAGCATATCGTTTTGTTGTGTTCAAAGACATGAGTAACGGTACTTCTTTTTTAGGTAAGTCTACTGCAAATACCAAGGAAACAATCCAATGGGAAGACGGTAATGAGTATCCAGTAATTAAATTGGAGATTTCTAACACATCTCACCCATTCTACACAGGTAAGAACATGTTAGTAGACACAGCTGGTCGTATCGATAAGTTCAACAAACGTTACGCAAAAGCAAAATAAATTAAAGCATTTAATTTTTTATCAACCCTTTCCAACGCCAAGTCGGAGAGGGTTTTTTGTCTATTGTACCCAATCAATACTTACCTTTGTCCCGCAGTATTGCTTAAATAAATGACTATGCAGAAATTAGATATATTGGCTTTTGGAGCGCACCCAGACGATGTAGAATTAGGATGTGGAGGTACATTATTAGCTGCGGTAGCAGAAGGCAAAAAAGTGGGGATCATTGATTTGACAAAAGGAGAACTTGGAACAAGAGGAACAGCGTCAATAAGATTAAAAGAAGCTTTGTTAGCGGGTGAAATCATTGGAGCAACTATTAGAGATAATTTAGGAATGAAGGATGGTTTTTTTGTAAACGATGAAGCGCATCAGTTCGCCATTATTGAAACAATTAGAAGGTTTCAGCCGAATATCATTTTATGTAATGCACCAGAAGACAGACATCCTGATCATGGCAAAGCATCAAAATTGGTTGCAGATGCAGCATTCTTTTCTGGACTCGTTAAAATTCAAACAACGCATAATGGTGTTGCACAAGCAGCATGGAGGCCCACACAAGTGTTCCATTATATTCAGTCAAGAAATTTGCAACCCAATTTTGTAGTAGATATCAGTGCACATATGGATAGGAAAATGGACTCTATCATGGCGCATGCTTCTCAGTTTTATGATCCAAATTCAAACGAGCCGAATACTTTTATATCAAGTAATTCTTTTTTAGAGTTTGTTAAAGGACGTGCAAAAGAATTAGGTCTGCAAATTGGTGTTCAATATGCAGAAGGATTTATTACTGAGAAAATGTTAGGAATTAGTTCCTTTGATGGATTGATTCAAAAGACTACTTAATGATTGAATGACTAAAATAGCATCTTGCAAATTAGATAAAAGCATAAAAGCAATACGAATACTTTATAACAAAGCAATATGGCAATAGTAAAATGTGGTTTGATCCAAATGTCTTGTACAGCTGACGTTCAAGCAAATAAAGCAAAAGCAATTGAAAGAATTAAAGAAGCTGCAAAACAAGGTGCACAAATTATTTGTTTACAGGAGCTCTACACTTCCTTATATTTTTGTGACGTAGAAGCCTATGAAAATTTCAATTTAGCGGAGCCCATTCCAGGTAAAACAACCGATGAATTAAGCGTGTTAGCAAAAGAATTAAATGTAGTGATCATAGCTTCTTTATTTGAAAAAAGAGCTGAAGGCTTATACCATAATACTACAGCTGTATTAGACGCTGATGGAACTTATTTAGGGAAGTATCGTAAAATGCATATTCCAGATGATCCTGCATATTATGAAAAATTTTATTTTACTCCTGGTGATTTAGGTTATAAAGTATTCAAAACAAAATTTGCCACCATTGGTGTGCTAATCTGTTGGGATCAATGGTATCCAGAAGCAGCAAGAATCACTAGTTTAATGGGTGCCGAAATGTTATTTTACCCAACTGCTATTGGTTGGGCAACAACACAAGACGAAGCAACCAATACAGAACAATACAATGCATGGCAAACAATTCAAAGAAGTCATGCGGTGGCCAACGGGGTGCCTGTAATTAGTGTGAATCGTGTTGGATTAGAACAAGATGGATTAATGAAATTCTGGGGGGGTAGTTTTGTTAGTAATCCCTTTGGTTCACTATTGTATAAGGCTTCTCACGATCAAGAAGAGGTTGCAGTGGTGGACATTGATACCCAAAAATCGGATAGTTATAGAACGCATTGGCCATTCTTACGTGATCGCCGTATTGATTCTTACCAACCTATTACAAAAAGATATATTGATGACGATGAGCAATAGAATAGCAGAAAGTATAAAAGAAGCAATTCAACAAGGTGCAACACCAAAATCAATGGGGTATCATTTTCCAGCTGAGTTTGCAAAACAAGATGCGACTTGGTTAAGTTGGCCACATAAGGAAGCAAGTTGGCCAGGTAAATTGGGTAGTATTTATCCTTCTTACATAGCGTTCATTAAAATTTTAACTCAATCTCAAAAAGTTTGTATCAATGTGGTGGATGCTGCAATGCAAGCATCTGCAACGCAAATGATGCAGGCATTAGAAGTAGATTGCTCTAAAATTCAGTTTTATATACATCCAACCAATGATGCTTGGTGTAGAGACCATGGCCCAAGTTTTTTAATTGGGAATAACCCCGCTGCGCCGAAGGCGATTGTAGATTGGAATATCAATGCATGGGGTGGAAAATATCCACCTTATGATTTAGACGATGTCATTCCAACTCGTATTGCGGAAGCCTTGAACCTTCCTGTTTTTTATCCTAATATTATTATGGAAGGTGGATCGGTTGATTTTAATGGAGCGGGTGCCTTGTTGACTTCTAAATGTTGTTTGTTAAATGAAAATAGAAATCCGCATTTAAATCAAGCACAGATTGAACAATATTTATGCGATTATTATGGCGTAGATCAAGTCTTATGGGTTTCAGAAGGCATTGTAGGGGATGATACCGATGGGCATATTGATGATACCGTGCGTTTTGTAAATGAAGATACTGTGGTAACTGTAGTAGAATCCAATAAGGATTCAGAAAATTATGTGTTATTACAAGACAACTTAAAAGAGTTGAAACAAATGCGTTTACTCAATGGCAAGCAATTGAATATTGTTGAATTGCCTATGCCTGCAGATGTGATTTATGAAGACCAAATGTTACCAGCCTCTTATGCTAATTTTTATATTAGTAATGATCATGTAGTGGTGCCTACTTATCGTTGTGTTCAGGATGATCAAGCTATGCGTATTATCCAGGAATGTTTCCCAACAAGGTCTGTAGTTGGGATTGATTCGACAGATATCATATGGGGATTAGGTAGTTTCCATTGTTTAAGTCAACAAGAACCAAGTACACATCTATAACTTAACACCAAGCAATAATTTAAACATAGTCACAATGCGCGCATCTGTTCAAACGATTTGTCTATTTTGTCTAGTATTGGGCATTTATGCATGTAATAGTTTTCCATATGCAAAAACTAATCGTCAATACAATCGACAAGCAAAAGTTTTATCCAAAAAAATAGTGTTGTCTCCTGAAAAACAATCAGAGGATAAATTATTGCTTGCGGACAATTGGGTAGGTACGACCAATTTTGATTTACGTAAACCCAATTTTGTAGTGATTCATCATACGGCACAAAATGCATGTGACCAAACATTAAAAACATTTACATTAGAAAGAACAAAAGTAAGTGCACATTATGTGATTTGTAAAGATGGTACGATACACCATATGTTGAATGATTATATGAGGGCTTGGCATGGAGGGGTCGGAAGTTGGGGGAACAATACGGACTTAAATTCTAGTTCTATTGGCATAGAAATAGACAATAATGGATTTGAGCCATTTGAACCAGCACAAATAAGTAGTCTTTTACAATTGCTGGCGCAATTAAAAAACAAGTATCAAATTCCAGTAGACCATTTTATAGGGCATAGTGATATTGCGCCAAAAAGAAAAGTTGATCCGAATATCCATTTTCCCTGGAAAACATTATCCGAACAAGGTTATGGCATTTGGTTTGAACCAGATACAACCCAAAATTTACCTGCAGGATTGTCTATAGCACATGCATTAAGTTTGGTGGGTTATGAAACTAAAGATAGCGTGGCTGCTATCCTCGCATTTAAACGTCATTTTAGACAGGACAGTGCACGTGTGATGTCTGCTGCGGACAGTTCAGTTTTAGCCCAGCTTATTAAGGCAAAAATGAATAAATAGTAGTGTCAATTAGTAAGCTATGAACCTATTGATTATTCTAAGAAAACCTAATTTTTAGAAACAGATAAATTGATCAAATTTTTTAAAAATATTTTGTCTGCTAACATTTGTTAGTGTAATTTCGAACAAATATTTAACTATGGATTTTCGTTTATCAGAAGAGCAGTTAATGATTCAAAAAGCTGCACGTGAATTTGCACAACAACAGTGTCTGCCAGGTGTGATTGAGAGAGATGAACATCAAAAAGTACCCAAAGAACAATTACTACAATTAGCCGATTTAGGTTTTATGGGCATCATGACTTCGCCTGATTATGGTGGTGCTGGCATGGATACTATCAGCTATGTTTTAGCGATGGAAGAAATTAGTAAAGTAGATTCAAGTGTGAGCGTAAGTGTAAGTGTCAACAATAGTTTAGTCTGTTGGGGTTTAGAATATTATGGGAATGAGGCTCAAAAACAAAAATATTTAACACCATTAGCACAAGGGAAAAAGAATGGTGAATTATACTTGGGTGCGTTCTTATTAAGTGAACCAGAAGCAGGAAGTGATGCTACACACCAACATACAAGTGCAGTAGATAAAGGAGATCATTATGTGTTGAATGGTGTTAAAAACTGGATCACCAATGGCTCTACTGCCTCTGTGTATTTAGTGATGGCTCAAACTGACGCATCTAAGGGATCAAGAGGTATTAATGCATTTATTGTTGAAAAAAATACACCAGGAATTACTGTTGGCCCTAAAGAAAATAAAATGGGTATTCGTGGAAGTGATACCCATTCTATATCATTCACAGATGTCATTGTACCGAAAGAAAATAGAATTGGTGAAGATGGTTTTGGTTTTAATTTTGCGATGAAAACTTTAAATGGTGGTCGTATTGGTATTGCTGCACAAGCTTTAGGTATTGCAAGTGGCGCGTACGAATTGGCATTAGCTTACAGTAAGGAAAGAAAATCATTTGGAAAGCCAATTCACGAACATCAAGCCATCCAATTTAAATTGGCAGAGATGGCAACTAGAATTGAAACTGCAAGATTATTATGTTATAAAGCTGCATGGGAAAAAGACAATCATATGGATTATGTGATGAGTGCAGCCATGGCTAAGCTACATGCAAGTGATACTGCAATGTGGGTTGCGACTGAAGCAGTTCAAGTACATGGGGGCTATGGATTTGTTAAAGAATTTCATGTGGAGCGTTTAATGCGTGATGCAAAAATCACACAAATCTATGAAGGCACTTCTGAGATCCAGAAAATGGTGATTGGTCGTTCTATCACTCGATAAGGTGGATGCTTTATAATTGATCGATTTATTGAGTAGTTCTAACTACCTTTATATTCTATGCCAGTCAACATTTCTGCATTTAAATCTATACAAGCTATTTTAGCGGACCAACAAGTGTCGCTAATAGCAGTAAGTAAAACAAAACCAAACGAAGATCTAATGGAATTATATACATTAGGTCAACGTGCTTTTGGTGAGAATTATGTGCAAGAACTAGTAGATAAAGCGGCGACATTACCTAAAGACATACAATGGCATTTTATTGGGCATTTACAATCGAATAAGGTGAAATTTATTGCGCCTTTTGTACATTTAATTCACGGAGTAGACAGTGAAAAATTATTACAAGAAATTAATAAACAAGCAATAAAACAGGGGAGGGTCATTGATTGTTTACTGCAAATGCATATAGCAGAAGAAGCTACTAAATTTGGTTTTGATGAAGCTAGTTTAATGGAATTATTGCAATCAGATAGATTGGCTAATTATGCTAATGTGCAAATCAAAGGTTTAATGGGGATGGCTAGTTTTTCTGAAGATACCTATCAAATACAAAAAGAGTTCAGACACTTAAAAAAATGTTTTGACCTTGTCAAAGATAAAATTGGTTCCTCTTGTAGTATTTTAAGCATGGGTATGAGTGGTGATTATGAACTAGCCATTCAAGAAGGTAGTAATATGGTTAGAATAGGTAGCTTACTATTTGGAACAAGAAATTATCCTACGGCTAAATAAATTATTTTATTTTAAAATTTATGTAAATAAAAGAGGCCCATTATTTGGGCCTCTTTTTGCTATAATAAAATCCTATAATTTAATAACTCGATTTATTTTGACTTTGAATGATCAAACACCAATTGGCAAAATGCTTTTACGCCAACAATAAAACCTGACTCATCTAAATAAAAATCTGGTGTATGATGTGGACCTGCTTTACTTGGGTCAGTGCCTTTAGGTAATGCACCAAGGTTGAAAAAGAAACTAGGTACTTTTTCACCAAAGAAAGAGAAATCTTCTGCACCTGTTACCCAAGTTGATTCAGAAACATTGTCTGCGCCTGCAGCTTTGATTAATGCAGGTAACGTTTTTTTAACTAAGTTAGGGTCGTTGAAGGTCACTAAAGTTTTAGTATCGATTGCTACATCTGCAGTGGCGCCAGAGCTTGCAGCGATCGTTTTTACTGTATGCTTGATACGTTCATGAACTTCTTTTTGCATTTTACTATCTAAAGTTCTTATGGTACCAGTCATCTCTGCTGTTTCTGGAATGATATTAGAACGAACACCACTATTGATGGTACCCACAGTAATCACTAATGGCGCAGTGGTTAAATCCATTTGTCTACTAACAATATGTTGTAAACCTTCTATAATTTGTGCCGAAGCTGCAATAGGATCCACGCCGCCCCAAGGTTGAGAACCATGACTTCCTTTTCCATTTACTTTAATGGTGAACCAATCAGAAGAAGCCATGAAGGCACCTGATTTGTATTTTAATGTACCTACTGGAGTTTGAGAACTTATATGAATACCAAATACTGCATCCACTTTTGGATTATCTAAGACCCCTTCTTTAATCATTAAAGAAGCGCCACCTTCTTCTGTTCCAGGAGCACCTTCTTCTGCAGGTTGAAATAAAAATACGACCGTACCTGGTAAATCTTTTTGCATCGCATGTAATACTTTAGCAGTCGCCATTAAAATTGAAGTATGTGAGTCATGACCACAAGCATGCATTACTGGCACTTTTTTACCTTCATAATCTGTAGTTACTTTTGAGGCAAAAGGCAGATTATTTCTTTCAAATACAGGAAGTGCATCAATATCCGCTCTTAACGCTACTACTGCACCTGGCTTACCACCTTTTAATACTGCAACCACACCTGTTTTTGCCACAGGGTAACGCACTTCTACACCGGGTAAAGTTTTTAAAAATTCAGCAATGTATTTTCCAGTATTATATTCTCTGTTAGACAATTCTGGATTTTGATGAAAATGTCTTCTCCATTGAATTAATTCAGGTTCTACTTTTTCAAGTAATTGGGCATAATTTTTTGGAAGCTCTTGAGCCATTGATGTACTTGAGATCAATAAACTCATTGCGAATAACAGTTTACGCATGTGCTAGGTTTTGAGGATGAATGAAAGTTGGTTATTTAAAATAGGATTCATTTATTATAATATGTTTTATGCTTTGTATTCTCCAAATTCATTTCTGAGGATATCAGCGATTTCTCCTAAAGTACATTTTGCTTCTACTGCTGCAATCACTGGTGGCATGATATTTTGTCCTCTATTTGCAGCATCTTTAATAGCATTTAAACAAGTACTTGCAAGCTTATTATCACGATTTGCTTTGAGGTTTTTTATTTTCTCCATTTGTGCTTGCTGGATACTTGCATCAATTTTGAAAATTGGGATTTTGGTGGTTTCTTCTGTTTGGTATTCATTTACACCTACAATAATCTTTTCTTTAGCTTCTATATCTTTTTGGTATTTATAAGCACTTTCACTAATCTTATTTTGCATCCATCCAGATTCAATGGCCGAAACAGCGCCACCCATTTCATCAATTTGCAGTATTAACTCTTGTGCTTTAGCTGCCATTTCTGAAGTCAGGTGCTCTACAAAATAACTTCCGGCTAATGGGTCTGCAGTTTCAGGTATTCCACTTTCATAAGCAACTATTTGTTGTGTTCTTAGTGCAATGGTAGCAGCTTGTTCAGTTGGTAGTCCCAAGGCTTCGTCAAATCCGTTAGTATGTAAACTCTGCGTTCCACCCATGACTGCTGCAATGGTTTGGATCGTTACCCTTGTGATATTATTCAAAGGCTGCTGTGCTGTTAAAGTAGCACCACCTGTTTGTGTATGAAATCGAAGCATCATCGCTTTCTCATCTGTTGCACCTAAGTCCTTCATCATCTTCGCCCAAATGGTTCTAGCAGCTCTAAATTTGGCCACTTCTTCAAATAAGTTATTATGTGCATTAAAGAAAAAAGACAACCTTTTACCAAATACATTAATATCTAATCCTTTTGCTAAAGCAGCTTCCACATAGGCTTTACCATTACTTAATGTAAATGCGATTTCTTGAACAGCAGTGCTACCTGCTTCACGAATATGGTATCCTGAAATGGAAATGCTATTCCATTTAGGTAAGTTGCTACTACACCATTCAAATATATCTGTGATGATGCGCATAGAATGCCTAGGTGGATATATATAAGTACCTCTAGCTGCATATTCTTTTAAGATATCATTTTGGATGGTACCTGATAATTGCTTTAAATCAATTCCTCTTTTTTTAGCCACAGCTACATATAATGCCAATAGTATAAATGACGTGGCATTAATGGTCATTGAAGTACTGATTTTATCTAATGGAATGTCATTGAATAAAATTTCCATGTCTTCAATTGAGCAAATTGAAACGCCCACTTTGCCCACTTCTCCATCAGCTAAAGGATGGTCAGCATCATAGCCAATTTGAGTGGGTAGGTCAAACGCTACACTTAGGCCCATTACCCCTTGAGATAATAAATAATGATAGCGTTGGTTGCTCTCTTGTGCAGTAGAAAAACCTGCATATTGGCGCATCGTCCATAGTTTCCCACGGTACATGTCGTTTTGTACACCTCTTGTGTAGGGAAATGTTCCTGGATTGGGAATTTGTTGCGCTGCCTCGGGTAGGTCATCCGAAGTATAGACTTTCTTAATCTCTATGCCACTATCCGTTTGCTTCTTCTTTAATTCCATAGTTCAAATTACGAATTTTTACTTATTATTACGCGCAATAATTTTTCTATTTTCGACAAATTGAGACAGATACAATCTCTAGATAAGTGTTAAATTTGTAGTTGATAAATCTTACTTGAATATGTCTACAATATCAGAAACTCTAAGTGCCCCAGTTAGTTTTACAGCAGGAGCAATAGAAGAAATTCAGCGTTTAATGCAAGCCCCAGATTTTAACCAACAACAAAGGCTAAGGGTGGGTGTTAAAGGCGGAGGTTGCAGTGGTATGACCTATGTGTTAGGGTTCGACATACCTACTGATAAAGACCTTTTATTTGTCATTGAAGGAATCCCTTGTTGTATGGAAACTGCACACCAAATCTATTTATATGGGATGCAGATAGATTGGCAGGGAGGCTTAAACAGCCGTGGCTTTACTTTCACCAATCCGAATGCATCTAGTACTTGTGGATGTGGTACTTCGTTTGCAGTTTAGAAGTTACAATTGGTCATTTTTTTAAAAAGAAATGTATTAATTTAAAATATACCGAAAGTATATATCAAAAAAAATGCCCACATTTAATGTGGGCATTTTTTGTATTCAATCATTTATTGGTTAGGCGTTAGCACTATGTTTTTTTGCTTTAAGCTCTTTACCTAATGGTTTGTTCTTAGCAAAGTCAACTAATACTGGAGCGGCTACAAATATAGAAGAATAAGAACCAACAATAACACCAATTAACATAGCGAAAGAGAATCCTCTTGTTACTTCACCACCAAAAATAAACAATATTAAAATGGTTAAAAATACGGTAACTGAAGTCATAATGGTTCTAGACAATGTTTGGTTAATCGCTCTGTTTATAATTGTACCATTATCACTTCCTTTCATAAGCACACTGTCCTCACGAATACGGTCATAAACAATCACTGTATCGTTCATTGAGAAACCAATCACTGTTAAAATGGCTGCAATAAAATGTTGGTCAATTTCTAATGGGAAAGGAACAACACCTCTAAGGAAGCTAAATACAATCAAGGTTACAAATACATCGTGTAATAACGAGAAGATAGTACCTAAAGAATATCTCCAATCTCGGAAACGTATGAAAATGTATAAACAAATTGCAATTAAGGCAAAGATAGTTGCTTTAGTAGCTCCTGCTTTTAAATCGTCAGAGATAGAAGGCAATACTTTTTGTTGTTCTTGAATATAATTGGATTCAAAATCTTTAAAAGTAGTCCCATTTGGAATATGTTTATTTAAACCTTTGAATAAAAGTGCTTCAACTTCTGCATCAATATTCAATCCTTGTTCTTTGATTTTGTATGAAGTAGTGATGTTAATTTGATTTTTAGAGTCAACAGTCTTAATGATGGGAGATTCTCCGAATACAACATTTAAGTCTTCTCTAACAGATTCAATATTAACTGCTTTTTCAAACTTTACTGTATAGCTTCTTCCGCCAGCAAATTCAACACCTTCATCAAAGCCATTAAAGAAGCTAGCAATACCCATTACTAATACTACTGCTGATAGAATATAAGCGTACTTTCTAAATTCAATGAATTTAAAGTTCGCATTTTTAAAAATATTTTTAGAAACAAATGTAAAATATTCTAAATGTCTATTTTTACTAGTATAGATTTCAGTAATTAATCTAGAAACTAGGATACCACAGAATAAAGACAATAAGATACCAATGATCTGAGTAGTCGCAAATCCTAATACTGGACCTAGTCCAAAATAAGCAAGTATAATTGCAGTTAAAAGCGTGGTAATATGTCCATCTAATACTGGAGCCATAGAACGCTTATAACCATCTGCAACGGCTAATTGGTAGCTCTTGCCTTTGGTTAATTCTTCTTTGATTCTTTCAAATATAATGACGTTTGTATCCACGGCCATACCAATGGTCAAAACCAAACCAGCAATACCTGGAGCTGTTAAAGTAAAACCTAGGGCACTTAAAATTCCAATTGTGAAAAGTAAGTTTAGAATCAATGCAATGTTAGCTACCATTCCACCTGTGTTGAAATAAATCAACATGAGTGCAAATATCACAAAGAATGAAATTCCAAAAGCCATCATTCCACCATTAATTGATGCTTTACCTAATGTTGGACCAACTTGTTGTTCTTGTACAATTTTTGCAGGCGCTGGTAATTTACCACTCTCTAAAATCTGTGCTAAATCCTGTGCTGTTTTTAAAGAGTAGTTACCAGAAATTTGTGAATTACCTGTAGTGATCGCGTCGTTCACATTTGGTGCAGAGTAAACAATATTATCTAATACGATTGCAATTGGTTTACCCACATTCTTAGATGTCATTTTTGCCCAAATGCTTGTACCGATTTTATCCATGTTCATTTTGATCGCCACTTTTCCACGCTCATCAAAGTCCTGTGCTGCATTGGCAACATGGTCACCTTCTAATTCAGCTAAACCATTTTCCAAAGTTTTGATGGCATAAAGAGGTAAAACATCTTTTGCTTTTGGATCTGACTCATCAGGCTTACCGTACATGAATACCAAGTTCGATGGGAACTTAGATTTTACTTCTGGTAGCGCTAAGTAAGCATTCAATACAGCAGAATCTTTCTTCATTGTATAACCAATCTCAGCTGGGAAAATGTACTGGCCATTTTTTGCTTGATAGGGCTGAGTGAATTGTACAATTCTTAATAATGGGTTCTTAGCTGCATTTGCTTTTGCTGTATCAATTTTTGCTACTACAGTTGAATCAACTACGCCAGCATTACTCAATTCAATTGCTTTATCAGCAGCTAAAATAGCATTTTGGAAATCTTTGTTTTCAAAAGTATATACTTCAAAAAACTGAAGGTTTGCTGTAGACTGTAAATAAGATCGTACACGCTCTTTATCAGAGATACCAGCTAATTCGATATTAATAATCCCTTTTGTAGGATCTGGATTAATCGTTGGTGACGCTAAACCAAATCGGTCGATACGGGTATTTAAAATTCTGTATGTATTGTTAAACGCTTGAATTGATTGCTCTTGTAAATAAGAAATTACAGTAGCATCAGAGGCATCAAACTTTAATTTTCCATTGCTTCTGCTTGCGAATAAAGGCGCTAATTTTCCTGTAGGATTAATCGCTTTATATTCAGTTGTAAACAAAGTAATTAAGTCAGCATTGCTGTTGGCTTTTTTGCTTACAGCATTGGTTAATGCAGTATTGAAAGCAGGTTCTTTAGAGTAGTTTGCTAAAGACTTAATTAGTCCATCTAGGCCAACTTCCATGGTTACACTCATACCGCCTTGTAAATCAAGACCTAACATTAATTCTTTTTCTTTCGCAGCTGCATAAGTCGTTAAGCCAAAAAATAGCTTAGTGTCTTTTGTACTGTCTAATAAGTGCTTGTAATACACTTTTTTTGCGTCAGCAACGCTGTCATTGTATAACAATTGTTGGTCTTTATCACTAGGATAAACCTGTTCAGCTTTAGGTAGTTTATTGACCCAAGCAGTTGCTTTAGCATCCATTGCTTTTTCATGTGATCTTACGAACCATGTAAAAGATAATTGGTAAAGACAAATTAAAATAAGCGCAAATGTAAAAAAGCGCACTAATCCTTTAAGTTGCATAATAGTTTGGTTAACTGATTTTTAGTCGGCAAATATAATGGAAACAAGCCTAAAATCAAGCCGATTAGCCATTATTTTGAGGTTGATTTCTAGTCGATGCTCATTTCAAAATAGAGGGGAGAATTGGCAGGAATACTACCATTTGCGATAGGGCCATATCCCAATGAGGATGGAATGACCATTTTGATCTTTCCACCTTTTCCAATCATAGGTACCGCAATCTGCCAGCCTACAATCAAATCTTTCAATGGATAAGTAATGGTACCAGCATCAAATTGAATACCTGTCATCAATTTTCCTTTATAAGTCATTGTAATTGAAGTACATAGGTCAGGTTTAGTGGTATCACCTGGAGCCACAATTTGGTATAAAATACCACTAGGATGTACTGTATAAACGATTCCGTTGTTATTACAAAAAGCAATCATTTGAGCCCTTTGAGTAGCTGAACTATCATTTACATATTGTGCTTTTAAAGTACATGCGGTAGTTGTATTCTTGTTATCTGATTTACTACAAGCCGATAAAAGGCTTATTCCAGATATAAGTAAAAACAGACTTAAAATGCTTAATAAACTAGTTTTTGGGGTGTTTTTTGGTCTAAATTGGATCATTTTTTGTTTTTTATATGCTTGATTTCGTTAAAACGTTGTTCATTCATTTCCCAGGTAAATTGTTGATAGACCCAACCAAATCCCACAGAAATAAAGATAATGGCAATTAAAATCCAGATAATATTGCCTCTAGAATTGGCGACCATATTGGCTCTTTCGTACCAGCCCATCTCAGCCACAATCAACACCACAATACCCAATAATAAACTAATACTAAAACCTCTTAAAAAGGGTTTGCGTTTATAGTGGGGTAAGGCACGTTCTTTTTCCCAATAGTCATAAAATGCTGATTCGTCTGGGTGGATCATGCGCAAATTTATGCATTGCAATTTGAATTCCCTTGCTTTGACTATATTTAGTCCAATTTTAACGAAATTCAGAAAGATGAAACGATTCATTCAAAAATTTGGCATCACGATTTACTTATTAGTTTTAATGCTCCATTTGTTTGCTCAATTATTAGGATACACCAGTATTCAATTTGGTACTAAGTTGATTTTACTGCCATTGTTAATGCTCTTTTTTTATGTCCAACCATTTTTTGCAACAGCACCTAAAAGCAAGTACTTCATTTTAATTGGATTGTTTGGTTCTTTTTTAGGGGATGCTTTTTTATTGTCAGATGCCTATTTTATTCCAGGCATGATTGCATTTATGACCACACATATTTTTAACATCTTATTTTTTCATCCAATAAAACCTTCTGAAGGAAAGTTGAAAAGAAAGTATTACATAACCTTATTTTTATTGACTTCCTTTTGCGTATTTGTATATAGCTTTTTGAAAGATGCAATGGGTGGATTAATTTATCCTGTTTTAGTATACATGATTTTGATCTCTACTTCTGCATTATACACTGTTAGAGTATCATTCAATTCGAAAGCTGCTTTGATTGCAGATTTGTTCTGGACACCAGGCATGCTCTTTTTTATTGCATCAGATGCCGTGCTTGCTTTTAATAAATTTTATTGGTCAAGGGAAAGTCCTATTGATAATATAGGATTGGTTACCATGGCCACTTATGGAGTGGCGCAACTCTTATTGGTAAAAGGATTTCAATTGTATTTCACTAAAGAGCAGAACAGTCAATAAAACATTAAATGGCTCCTGAAGTAGCTATATAAAAAAAGTCCTCCATTTGCTTGGAGGACTTTTTTTTATACTTTAAGTAAAAGTATTAGTAACCCATACCGCCCATATCAGGAGCGCCACCTGGAGCTGGCATTTCTGCTTTTGGTTTGTCAGCAATCACACACTCTGTCGTTAACAACAT
>JACCDN010194528.1_pt1 | contig 50827 bp, 34 predicted proteins | sample 7441691 | NCBI WGS metagenome assembly JACCDN01 (sample SAMN15323439, study PRJNA562643) | freshwater metagenome | isolation source: river surface water | place: USA:Blue River Watershed | collected 2017-08-16 | reverse complement strand
GGCCTCATCTATACGCAAACCCTCTGTGTATGGCCAATCGAGTATATTTGTGCGAACTCCTGACATTTGTGATTGATCTGCCAAGGATACAAACTCAATAAATTTAGCATTGCTAGTAGCTTCTGCCCATTGAATGACTTTGCTCATAGGTATTCCAATCCATGGTATTACCATAGACCAGCCTTCTACGCAGCGCATTCGGTAAATGCGTTCTTCTAAAGGAGCAAGCTTAAGCAAATCATCTAAATTAATTTGTTTAGTTTTCTTTACAGCACCTTCTATTGATACAGTCCAGGGGTGAGTCTCAAGTCCCTTGGATTCTAAAGCAGGGTCGCTTTTACTAGTACCAAACTCATAGTAGTTGTTGTAGTTAGTGACTTCATTATATGAAGTCAGTTTTTCATCCGCACCGTAAGATGATTTTGTGTACCCCAAAAGGCTCGCGCTAGTTGCAGCACTAACTTCTGAGTTGAATGATAAAAACGGCTCTGTCACTAGAGCTGCACTAGCAGCTTGTATAAAATCACGCCGTCCCATATAGGTTTCGTAGGGTGTGACTTCTGATGCTGGGATAATTTCGCTGTTGTTATTTTTCATATCAAGTGGTCGCCTTTTTATTGCTATCTATCTTGATACTTAGTCGTTAACTTAGTTCAAACATTACAAAATAAATCATGGTGTTATTTTATTCTCTAGCTCGATTATGTCTTTATTAAGCTTGATGTCACCCAATTCTTGATTAACTTTCTTTGCTTTCTCAATTAACTTCCTTGCTTCAAGGTTATCATTTGTTGCTAATTTTACTTTGATAATTTCCATATAGGATATGACAGTGAAATAAGGGCCCTCGTTATCAATGCTTAGATTCAACACATTATTCAATGCTTGTTCTGCTTGCTTATATTGTTTTGCCTCAGCATACAAACGTCCTAATGTAAGACCTGCTTCCGCTTGTTTTTCTAAATCGCCGTAATGCGCTGTAGCAATAAGAGCCTTGATTTGATACTCAATTGAGGAATCTAAGTTTTTTGTTGATTTGTATATTTCAGAAATACGGCTGTAAATATCAGCACGTTCATTATCGTTAGCCGCATATTTTAGGCTTGCTAGATAACTCTTGAGTGCGCTGTCATATTCATTTTTAAGATAGTCAATTGATCCTATTAAGCTATGTGCAATACGTTGAAACCCCATATTTTTGTGTGTTTGTGCAAGTGAAAGTATGCTTTCATATTGCGTTTTTGCTTCAGGATACATCTCTAAATTTTTATAGGAATTCCCAAGCATTGTGAGCGTAACCATCCGGTCTAGGGGTTGCTTTGCTAAGCTTAAAGCAGAGTTGAGTGTGCTGATACTATCTCTATATTGACCCATCGCACTTTGTGCTCTTGCTTCACAAAGCATAGCCTCTCTATTGCTTTTCTCTTGCGAGATTAGTCTCAACGCTAATCTTAAGGCTTCTTCTGACTTATCATCTTTAATAAGTTGATTGCATTTATTTATTTTATCTTCATTTTGGATAGATTCGGCCAGTGTGTTTGTCGTTAGCATTAATAAGGCGAATGGAGCAAATAAAAAAAGTTTTAATTTCATAACGATATTCTCCTTTTTACGACAGCATTTCGAGAAATGCAGCTTCATCTAAAATATTTATTCCTAATTGGATGGCTTTATCAAGTTTGCTACCAGCTTCGCTTCCAGCCAAAACGTAATCAGTCTTTTTCGACACGCTACCAGAAACTTTAGCGCCGGCATTTTCAAGCAATGCTTTAGCTTCCTCACGCCCAAGTGTAGGTAATGTTCCAGTAAGTACAAACGTTTTACCGCTTAACAAACCCGTTTGAGGTGATTGGGCTTCAACAGTGTCCCAGTAAATTCCCGCCCCGCCCTGTTCTTGGCTTTTAGTCAACGCGTCTATTACTTCCTGATTGTGAGTCTCGGAAAAGAAGTTTTTGATGGATTCGGCAACCACAGGTCCCACGTCAGGAACCTCTTGAAGCTTGTCTATATCAGCTGACTTTATTGCTTCTATACTTCCAAAAAAGCGTGCCAGATCCTTTGCGGTAGCTTCACCTACATTTCTTATTCCAAGCGCGTATATAAAGCGTGCCAGAGTAGTTTTTCTACTTTGATTTAAGGCATCAATGATGTTTTGTGCTGATTTTTCAGCCATGCGATCTAGATTAGCGAGATCTTTTAAATCTAAACGATATATATCAGCAAGGGTCTGAGTTAGATTTTGATCGACTAACTGTTCTACTAGTTTTTCGCCAAAGCCTTCAATGTCCATTGCTTTTCGCGAAGCAAAATGAATAAGCGCCTGTTTACGCTGAGCTGCGCAGAAAATACCCCCTGTGCACCTCGCAACCGCTTCATCTTCTTGTTTTTTGATACGCGAGCCACATACTGGACAGCTTGTCGGCATAATGAACTGACGAGCATCGTTGTTGCGTTTTTCAAAAAGAACACTAACAACTTCAGGGATAACATCCCCTGCTCTTCTAATGCTCACTGTGTCGCCGATCATGACACCTTTTCGACGCATTTCGTCTTCATTGTGCAATGTTGCATTTGTTACCGTGACTCCACCAACAAACACCGGTTTTAAACGTGCAACAGGTGTAATCGCACCAGTTCTACCAACTTGAACATCAATATCTAAAACAACGGTATAAGCCTCTTGAGCAGGAAACTTGTGTGCTATTGCCCATCTGGGCGCGCGTGAAACAAACCCCAGCTCGGCTTGTTGCGACAATGAATTAACTTTGTAAACAACACCATCAATGTCAAATGGCAATTCGTCACGCATTTCACCAATTCTTTGGTAATACGTGAGTAAGCCTTCAACGCCTTTGACGGTTGCGCGTTCTTTGCATACCGGCAAATGTAAACTTTGCAGATAATCCATATTTGCGCTATGGCTGGCAAAGGCAGCGATGCCTTCCGTTGCACCCAAGCCGTAGGCAAAAAATGATAAAGGACGTGTTGCAGTGATATTGGGGTCTAATTGACGAAGACTGCCTGCTGCTGCGTTCCTAGGATTTGCAAAGAGCTTTTCACCTCGAGATGCTTGATCTTTATTTAACTGTTCGAAATCAGCTTTAAACATCAGAACCTCACCACGCACTTCTAACAATTTCGGCGGATTATTTGTAGCTAATCGTTGTGGAATGCTACGTATGGTTTTTAGGTTGTGACTAACATCTTCCCCAGCATACCCATCACCTCTGGTGGCGCCTTGTATAAAGATTCCATTTTCATACGTGAGGGTAATAGCTAGACCATCAAACTTAGGTTCGACGGCGTATTCAATTTCATCGAACCCCAGCCCCTCTCGGATACGCTTATCAAAATTGATTAGCTCTTTATCTTCAAATGCATTATTGAGTGACAGCATCGCTACGCGATGATTAATGCTGCCAAAAGCTTTTATTGCTTGCCCGCCAACACGTTGTGTAGGTGAGTCTGGGGTAATTAAATCAGGATGATCTTGCTCTAATGCCTGCAACTCACGAAACAGTCCATCATATTCGTTATCCGTAACCATCGGAGCATCAAGTACATAGTACTGATGATCATGGAACGCTATTAGACGACGTATTTCTTCGGCACGCTCAGCATCCGAATGAGATGGATCGGAAACTTGATCAAACAGGTTTGATTGACTGTGGTTAGACATGCAAACTTAGATCTTTAAGAGAATAGACGCAAAGCAACAGGACTGCCTGATGGAATGCCTCGGGTCGTCATATGCGTTTGAATGAGCTTTAGCTGTTGTCTGATTTTTTCTATTTGATGATCACTTAACTCTTTTTGCCTATCATCAATGAGGCTTGCTGATAGTGCCTGCTCCATTTTTTTTGCAATTAATAACATTTGATTAAATGCTTCGGCACAATGATCTGCACGTGGAATATCTAAGCTAAAAGTTACACCTTTCAATAAGCTAGATTTAAGCATGTCATTAGTGAGTGGATTATTTTCAATATTAACCAAAGTGAAATTTACTTGGCCTGATGGCGATAAAGATTGATATTCGCCATTAGGATTAAGTGTTAATCCATTTGCTTCCGCCAAACCTCTGAATTTCGTCCCTGTGAAACGTCCAGCTGGGCCACTTACTAAATGTAAATGCATGGTTTTATCAACCTCTAAGCAGAACTCATCTAGAGATTGGGCATAAGCAAGAACGTCTTTAACACCTAACCATGTAGGTTCAACATTAAACTTTAAAGCCATCTCTGTGATGAGTTGTTGAAATTGCGATAGTGTCTCTTCAGTCACGGCCCCTGCTCTATCGGCGAGCTGTAAACTAAATGCAGCTTCAGTTAGCTCTAGACTTTGTGATGCGTGACCTAAGGCATGCCAGTGGTTATTTTCATCTAAGCCAAAGCTTAATACAGGCTTGTCTAATCGATTGAAAATTTCAACATTTTGTGAAAATGATTCAAACTTCATTGGGTCACTAAAATGAAAATGAGCAATTAAATCAACCTCTTCATTCATCGCATCCGGTGCATGAATTGATCTTTTTGTTGAAAAGTCGATCACTTCAGCATGATCATTCTGATTCGACTCTTGGATTAACTCATTTTGCACCACAGGCTCATCTAACTCATCTTCATAAGTGCTTAAAACTTCCGAATCTTTGCTATCAACGAATTCATAATGATCCTTTGGGGGAAGATCATGTTGATTCTCTAAAGTCTCTTCAATTTGAATTTTAAAATCCACTTCTTCACCAATCGTGAATGGATCGTCAAACTGATCTTCAGTTGGCACTGTTGTTTCTATATCTAATGTTTCTGGAGCTTCCATGAGTAAGTCCTCATGAATCTTACTGGCATTTTGAATAATTGTTTTTTTAATCTTTCGCTCTTGCCACCAATTAAAAGTCACAACTAGGGCAATAATTGCTAAGCCTATACCGAGTAATGCAGAAGTTAATTCGCTCATAGTAGTCTTGATTTATCCATATGGATGTTTATATAAACAATTCGTGATTCATTTGCATTGCTGCTTCCATGTCCACTTCTACGACACGAGAAACACCAGACTCTTGCATGGTAACGCCAACTAATTGCTGGGCCATTTCCATTGTGATTTTATTATGACTAACAAAAAGAAACTGCGTACGCTCAGACATTTTTTTCACCATCGCGCAAAATCTATCTGTATTGCTGTCGTCAAGCGGAGCATCCACTTCATCCATTAAGCAAAATGGTGCCGGATTTAATCTAAATAAAGCAAAAACTAAAGCTAAAGCAGTTAATGCCTTTTCCCCACCTGAAAGCAGATGGATCGTACTATTTTTCTTGCCTGGAGGCTGTGCAAATACCTGCATGCCTGTATCGAGAATCTCATCTCCAAGAAGCTCCAAACGCGCCTGCCCACCACCAAACAAATCTTTGAACAATTCCCCGAAATGGCGATTTGCCTGATCGTAGGTTTGTTGCAATCTATTTCTCGTTTCTTTGTCTATTTTATGGATAGCATCTTCTAAGGTCAGAATCGCTTCTTCTAAGTCCCCAGCCTGACTATCAAGATACATTTTGCGTTCACGTTCGCTATTTAATTCTTGAATAGCTGCAAGATTGACTGGCCCCAACACTTCGATTTCATTCTTAATCGATTGAGTTTTTAAATCCAAATCTTGGATTTTGGTATTAGCTGTAAGGTTTTTACTTAGTAATTCCTCATCCAATCCTATTTGGTTAAGCTCTTCTTGGCATTGCTCAAATACCAATCTCACTTGCTGCTCTTGCAATCTTGATTGTTCAACCTTATCGCGTAATGGATGTAGAACTTGCTCATTTTGCATCCGGTTACGCTCTTGGGTTTGCAATTCATTTTCGGCACCAGCCATGTCATCTCTTGCTTTAGCAAGCGCTTCTTCACGGCTCTGTTTTAAGTTGACCGCCACTTCCAGATTACCCTTAAGGCCTTCCATTTTTGCTGCATCTAAAAGACTCTCCGCTTCTCTTTTTTTGTTAAGTAAAGCGCTTTTCTCTTCTTTTACTTGATCAGATTTGTTTTTTAACTCATTGATACTGTTTAAAATAATTTTCTTATTGAAGATTTTTTCTTGTAATGTTTTTTCTGCCAATTGGATCTGATTGCGTAGCTCATTCAATCTAAGTTCAGCCGTCTGCCTGTTTGAGAATGTTTGCTCTCTATCGCTTTTTAATTTTGATAAAGAGTTTTGGGTGGCATTAAGCAGCGATTGCTTGCTTGCTTGCTCATTATTAAATTGCGTCAATTTCTCTTGAGTTAGAGCAATATCTTGCTGAACAGCGTTTTGTCTATCCAATACATGCTGGCGTTGCTGTTGAAGCTTTTGAACTTCAACATTTAAATGATGTTGCGTTTGCGTTAGTTTGGTTAAGTTTTGTTGCTGCTGCTGTTGCAAATAACGACTATCTTGCAATGCTTGATCTAGACTAAACAATTGAGTTTTTATTTTGTCTACAGCAGCTTTAATTGTAGGTAGTTGTTTATTTAATTCGCTTAGTTCACGCTGTCTTTCCAAAACACCATTAAGCGATGATTGGGCTGCATTAATTGACAATGTGTTGATTGAGTAAATATCCCCCAATTTATTCAATAAGCATTCGTTAGCTTCAAGTTTTGAACGTTCTAATTCAGGATCTTTGCCATCATCTAGTAAATAAACACCATTTAGCCATGAGTCAACAAGTGCCTTAATAGACTCATCTTTAACATCCACAAGTTCTGAAATTAATCTCCAGCCTTCTTTAATCATTTTAGCTGGAGAATTTTTCATCGGCTCAGCAATAAGTAATGCTGATGGAGGTCGATGATTGGGGGTGATTGGGCCTTTTGTTTTAATCAAAGCATTTAAGCGACTGCCTAGGACAGCCTCCAAGGCTGTTTCCCACCCTTTTGCAATCTCAATGCTCTGCCAAATGCGACTGGATTCTTTTAACTCACTATTTTTTAACCATTCATCTAATTTTGCTTCATGGCCAATTGAAGATTGAATTTTATTTAAAGAGATAATTTGAGCTTCAACGTTAGCTAAAGCACGTTCATCAATTAGCTGTTGCTCTCTAAGTGCTTTAATTTCGGCAAGTTGGGCTGATTCTTTGGCTTTAAGTTCGTTGATTTCATCAGCGAGTTTTGCACATGTTACTTCCAGTACTGTTAATTCTGCTTGTTTCGCAGAGAAGTCATTTTCGTCAGGTAGTTTTAGATTGGAGTTTTCTGCATTCAAACGATCAAGACGTTGCTTCATTTCCAAAATGGATCTGCCGATATGTTCGTGATGATTCGCTTCAATACGAATAGATTGTTCAGCTTCGGATAAAGTTCTTTGAGCATCTGAGTGTGCTCGCTGTGCTGAGGAATATGCGCGCTCAACTTCCGGAAACGCTTGTTTTGCTTTATTGAGCGCACCTTCTGCTGCAACAAATTGTTCTTCAGCTTCTGATAAATCTATATTTAATTGATTCAGTTTATTTTCAAGATCAACTGTTTGATTATCAGCTTTAAGTGAGAGCTCTAGGGTTTGCTCTAGTTGAAGCGTTAGGCGGTCACGCGCTTCTTGCGTATGTTTTACTTGGGTTTCAAGATTAGCAACGTCAGCGTTTGATTCATAGTATTGCGCTTGTGCAACCTGTACTGCTTCTGTGCTGGCATAATGTTGCTGACGCAATGTTTCCAGCATGCTTTCGGTTTTGCGTAATGATGCCATTTGAGCTTCAAGCTCATTCACCAGCTTTTCGACATTGCGCTGACTTTTATCCCAGCTAGCTGCTGAGTCTCGTTTTCTTAATAGCCAAAATTGACCCTCAGCATTCTTTAATGCTTCTTGTAAGCTATGGTATTGCTCTGTAATGATGGCTTGAGATTCTAAGCGTGTAATTTGCTTAGCCATTTCCTGCCTAATATCTTCGACACGAGTGAGATTTTCTCGCGTATCCCTGAGTCTAAGTTCAGTCTCTCGGCGGCGTTCTTTGTATTTCGAAATGCCCGCAGCCTCTTCTAAAAAGACTCGAAGTTCTTCTGGCTTGGCTTCAACAATACGTGAAATGGTATTTTGACTGATGATGGCATATGCTCTGCCGCCAAGACCAGTGCCTAAAAATAAATCAGCAACATCACGTCTACGAACAGCAGTGTTGTTAATGTAATAAGTTGAGCCTTTGTCTCGCTCGATGACACGCTTCACTGAAATTTCAGCATATTGCGACCAAGAACCACTAGCATCACCAAGGCTATTATCAAAAACAAGTTCAACACTTGCGCGAGAAATCGCCTTTCGATTACCAGAACCGTTAAAAATGACGGCATCCATTGAGTCGCCACGCATTTCCTTCGCGCTTGATTCACCTAAAACCCAGCGTACAGATTCCATTACATTTGATTTACCACAGCCATTTGGCCCAACAATACCAACACGCTGCCCATGTATGTGCAGCGTCGTTGGATCAACGAAGGATTTAAAGCCAGCAAGTTTTAAGTGAGTTAAACGCAAGATAATCTATATGTAATGGTGATCAAGACTTGTTATAAGGTCGATTAGTAAAGGATTCATTTTTAGTAAGGATTGTTAAACAGTATAATAACTTTTTTTTACCCTAAAAGCCCCAAATTCATCATGAAAAACACCGAAACATTAGGTGGCAAACCAACTGCCCAACCAAGTAAAGAGTTAGAAACTTTTGAAAATCCTAATAAAAGCCGTGACTTCCATATTCATATGGAAATTCCTGAGTTTACTTGCCTGTGCCCTAAGACAGGTCAGCCTGACTTTGCAATTATTTATCTTGACTACATTCCAGATCAGCTTTGTGTTGAATTAAAGAGCTTGAAACTTTACATGTGGTCATTCCGTGACGAGGGTTGCTTCCATGAGGCGGTTACAAATCGTATTTTGGATGACTTAGTTGCAGCAACTCAACCTAAATTTATGAGATTAACTTCAAAATTTTATGTGCGTGGTGGTGTTTTTACTAATGTTGTTGCTGAACATCGTCAAGCTGGCTGGCAGCCACAACCTCGCGTTGAGTTAACGCAATTTGAATCCCAATCTAACATCAGAGGGTAAGCATGTTTCTGACAAGCTTTAGGGAAAGTATTTGGCAGTTTTGTGACAAGCTAGGTCCGTATTCCCCATTAATGGCGATGGTGATTATTAGCCTGGCTATACTGTCTTTATCACGATTAAGTTTGGTTGTATGGAAATGGCAGCGTGTTTCAAATGCAGGCGGTATATCGCAAATTCTCTTACAAGGTCTGCGTGTAGATAGCATTCAGCTTGGATTAATGTGTTTAATTCCCGTCATACTGATTCCATTGGCTGCATTTAATTGGACTTGGGGTATTTGGCAGCAACTTGCATATTATTGGGTGATTTTAGCAACAGTTTTATTAGTTTTTTTAGAGCTGGCAACGCCAGGCTTTATCACTGAATATGATGTTAGGCCTAACCGGTTATTTGTCGAGTACCTAAAATATCCCAATGAGGTATTTTCAATGCTTTGGCGCGGATTCAGAATTCATGTTTTTGTTGGTATTGGATTTACTGCTTTAGCTTGCTGGTTAATGATTCAATATATGTCACCTTGGCAAGCAAGTTCAAAAAGCTGGGGTTATCTTCCTGTCTTATTAAGCTGGCCTGTGGTTTTTGTAATATTGGCGCTTATCATTCGCTCTTCAACTGGCCATCGTCCAGCAAACCCTTCTAAATTCGCAATTACCACAGATTCTATGGTGAATAGCTTAATTTTGAATTCTAGCTGGTCTGTTATTCATGCAATTTATAGCTTAAAACATGAAAGCAAATCGAGTGAAATGTATGGAAAAATGCCTAAAGAAAAAGTTCTGCGAATAAGCTTGCAGGAACACTTTTCTCAATTAAAACAAAATCAAAACTTCCCAACACTTAGACATGTTATTTCGACTCAAAAAAGAAAGAAGCCACTTAATCTTGTCATTATTCTTGAAGAGAGCTTAGGGGCAACTTTTGTTGAGTCATTAGGGGGTGTGCCTGTTACCCCTGAGTTAGAAAAATTAAAACATGAGGGTATGTGGTTAAAGAATCTTTTTGCGACAGGTACACGATCAGTTCGTGGGATTGAAGCCGTTGTTAGTGGGTTTCCCCCTACCCCAGCACAAAGTGTTGTTAAGCTTTCTTTAGCACAACGCGATTTTTTTACGATCGCTAAATTACTGTCTAATGAGGGGTATCACACTGAATTCCTTTATGGTGGCGAATCTCATTTTGACAACATGAATGGTTTCTTCATGGGTAATGGCTTTCAATCTGTGGTTGATCAGAAGGATTTTAAAGACCCTGTATTTGTAGGGAGCTGGGGCGTTTCTGATGAAGACTTATTCAATAAAGCTCATGCCCAACATTTAAAACATCATCAATCTGGCAAGCCGTTTTTTAGTTTGATTTTTTCTTCTTCAAACCATGCACCATTTGAGTTTCCTGATGGTCGCATTGAATTGCATGATGAAAAGAAAGCGACTGAACAAAATGCAGTCAAGTATGCAGACTATGCAATGGGTGATTTCATCAAGCACGCTAAGGCAAGTGAATATTGGGAAGATACTGTATTCCTAATTGTTGCTGACCATGATATTCGTGTGCGTGGTGAAACTTTGGTGCCAATTAAAAACTTTCATATCCCAGGTTTGATTCTTGGTGGAAGTGTTCAGGCAAAAACGATTAATACAGTGGCGAGTCAGATTGACTTACCTGTGACCTTGCTATCCCTAATGGGCTTAAGTGTTGATCATCCAATGGTAGGTCGTGACTTAAGTAGTTTAAATGATGCGGATATAGGTCGCTCAATGATGCAATTCGAACAAAACTATGCATGGATGGAAGGTAATGAGGTTGTGATTTTACGACCACAAAAAGCACCCATTTATGGATTGTATGATGCAAAAACAAAAACATTAAATGCGAAAGAAGATTTTACTGAGGAGCGTAAAGGCGCCCTTTATGAAGCTGCTTTGGCTAATGTATTGTTGCCTGCAATGCTCTATCGTGAAAAGCAATACGACTTACCTAGTAGATCTTAATTGGGCGTCTAATAGCTTATCAATATGGCAAGATTATCTAAAATTCCACTTTTAAAATCGCTAATCAAACTGATTTTTAGCGGTCAACTTTATGTAAAAGACGGCCATCTAGCCAAACAACCTCATGATATTCCAGATGGCTTTTTTGGTATTGGTGTTGCAGCTTCAGATGAGCCTCGTTATAACGACTATTTAATCGATGCGTTGAATGAGCTTGGCATAAGGCATGTTAGAATTGATTTATGCTCAGCTACGGATAACCCTCATCAAATCAAACTGCTTGAGCGTTTAATTAAAGAAGGTTTTAGAGTTCACTTGCATTTACTGCAGGGGTTTGAAGAGGCTAAAAACATCTTAATAGATAATGAGGTCGAGAATGCCTGGACTTCCTTTATCACTAACATAGTGGACAAATATGGTCATTCTGTTGAGCTATTGGAAGTTGGTTCAACAGTAAATAGACCACGTTGGGCAGGTTACTCAGTAGAAGCCTTCGCTAAGGCTTGGAATGTTGCATATAAAATTATCAAACAGCGAGGCTTGTTAATTGCTGGTCCTAATATTACCGATTTTGAACCACCCTACACGCTTTTATTTCTTGATGCCTTAAAGCAATCTCATAGCCTACCTGATATTTACACAAACAATTTATTTGCAGAGCGTGCTACAGAACCAGAAAGATTTGATCATAAAGTTTTAGGATTACGATTCGCAAACTTAATTAAATTTAATCTATTAAAAAAATCACGTCTAATAAAGAATATTACTGAGAAATATTCGATCCACGAAGTCATTTCGCCTTCAAGCTTCTGGACGCTTCCTAGAATTGAGCGATATACAAAACACTCCGAAGATAAACAAGCGGATTATTTAATACGTTATTTTGTATTGTTAGCCGCATCAAATACTGTTTCAAAAGCATTTTGGGGACCTTTAATCTGTCATCGTGAGGGATTGGTTGACGAAGGCGATTTCGACTATCCGGTTTTGGAAAAGATTACCTATTATGGTCAATTAAAGGGGCGTATAGGACAGTTTAAAAAACGCCCTAGTTTTTATGCGTATAAGACTGTGATTGGATATTTGACTGGCGCTCAATACGTTGAGAGCTACCAAGTTGATGGCGTTCACATATATCGCTTTAAGCAACAAGGAAATGTGATTGACATCGCATGGACAATTAATGGTCTCGCCGCAAAAACAAGTGACTTTTACTCCGATGACGCTATGAATGCGGCAATTATCTTAGATCGATCAAATCGAGCCATAGATGATGCGCCTGCATTTATTACTGAACAACCAATTTTCCTAATTTGGGATCAATTGCTTGCTCCTAAATTAGCAAGGCCAAGCCATCCATCTTGCTTGCAAGTAAATTGCACCGATACTCAGCAGCATTACATCATTGAAGATGAGGCTTGGAGAGCTGTAATTGTTGCGTCAAGCAAGGTCCAAGCTTCCTTGTTGTTTGCTGGCTTACATCCTAATGTTGTCGCAACGCCGGACAAGTTAAACTTATTAAGAAAAGCAAGAAATGCCGTTTGGTTGGTAGAAAACCCAATAAATGACAAGGTTAAATTGGTAGCAAAAAAACCATTAACCTTACACTTGCATAAGAAAATACTAGACTACTTCAAACCTTCAAAAGCTCAAAAAAGCTGGAATAGCTCATCGCAATTAATGCGTAAAGAGGTTGGCGTATCTAAGCCCGTTGCATTCTTTGAGCACAAGTACAATAAAGCATTCGACCAAAATATTTACATTAGTGAAGCCGTTGAACATATTGGGTCTGTGCGAGATATGTTTACCCATTTTTCGCAAGGCGGAATGGACTTTAAAGGCATTGCCAAAGAACAAGCTTACTTGCAACTTTCCAACTTTTTATTACATATGCATGCGCGTGGCGTTCTGTTTCGAGACTTATCTGGCGGCAACGTATTAATTAAAGAAGCAGAGCAAGGTTTTAATTTTGTCTTGATTGATACCAATCGGGCACATTTTTCAAACTACAGCTTGCCATTGAATCAACGTATCTCGGACTTAGTGAGAATTTGTAATAAATTAGATTGGGATAACCGCACAATATTCATGAAGCTATATCTTGCAGCTTTAGGAATAAGCTTTGACCTTAAGCTTCGCATACCTTTTTATCTTTATGATTTTAAAGTGAACTTTAAAAGAACATTCGGCCGTAAAGGCATTAAGAAGATCAAACAATTTTTTATCAAGAAAAAATAATTGATTTTAATGTATGCTCAATCGCAAAAATGATTGACATAAGTCGTTCGCATCACTAATATGGCGCCTCTTTTCGCGGGTCTTGAAGTTCAAGGTTTGTCGGGGGTATAGCTCAGCTGGGAGAGCGCTTGCATGGCATGCAAGAGGTCAGCGGTTCGATCCCGCTTACCTCCACCAAGAAGAGTTAAAGAATTACCGAATTTAATGCTAATTTGGACTTTAAATTAGCAGTGTTACTGAGTATAATATTGACCTCTATGTCCCCATCGTCTAGAGGCCTAGGACACCTCCCTTTCACGGAGGCGACCGGGGTTCGAATCCCCGTGGGGACGCCACACAAGAAAAAGCCGCTATCAATCGATAGCGGCTTTTTTGTTGTTCTTTTCAAATAACAGTTAGTTATTTTTTAGTTTGTATACTCGTAAGCTATCACCCTGCTTGTAACCGAAAATAGAACTGCCGCCAGCAGCAACTGCGATATATTGCTCATTGTCTATTTGGTATGTAATTGGCGGAGCATTAACACCGTAATCATTTTTATCCTGCCAGAGCAACTTTCCATCATGCGCATCAAAAGCGTTAAAGTTACCGTTACCCTCTCCAGTAAATAGTAAGCCGCCAGCTGTTACCAAAACACCACCTACCATAGGTTGATCAATTTTGTTTTGCCATACCACTTTACCGGTTGATAAGTTAATTGCTGATAAAACTCCCCAGCGAGGTTCATCTGCTGGCTCGGATGCTGCATAACGTATAGGTGCAGCACCATCTTTACCTGGGGTCTCATGCAAGGTGTATTTGATTGGGGCATGAATAGCCGCCACAAATGCACGCTGAGTGGTTTCATCAATCGCCGCAGGTGACCAATTCGAACCGCCTAATATTCCTGGATAAAGTGTGACGCCTTCAAATGTCGCTTTAGCAAATAAATTCTTTTGCGGCACAAACGCATCAGACTTCATCAGCAATTCGCCAGTTGTACGATCATTGATGTAAAACCAACCAAGTTTACTTGCTTGTCCCACCGCAGAGATTGATTTACCTTGGTATTGGTAATTAAAAAGTATTGGAGGACTTGCTAAATCATAACCCCATACATCATGTGGCACTTGTTGATAATACCAACGAAGTTTCCCTGTATTCGCATCTAACGCAACGAGTGAAACCGTATATAGATTATCACCTGGACGTGAAACATCATTCATCTGTGGAGATGGGTTGCCCGTTCCAAAATATAGTAAGCCAAGTTTAGTATCAATTGCGGGAGTACTCCATGCAGAACCACCGCCAAATCTTGCTGAGTCTGGATATTTCGCTAAGCTAGCCTTTTCAGTTTGTATATCGCGATTAAGAGAAACTCCGCCTGATATGCTTTCTTTAAAAGTACCCTCCCAACCTTGCTCTGGGATCGTATCAAATTGCCAAACACGCTTACCTGTATTAACGTCAAACGCTGCCAAAAAGCCTGGTCGTCCATATCGTCCAGTAACGCCAATGACAGCACCTAGTGGCGCATCTTTCCTGGGGTTGTCAATGTGAAGGCCGTATCCTACGCCAGTAATGCCGATGATGACTTTACCGTTATACACAACGGGAGCCATCGCCATCCCAACGCCTGTACCACCTGTTGTTTTCGCATGACTATTAGGATCATTTTTATTCAGAGAGTCTTGCCCTTCAGTAATCACTGCCGCATCTACTGCATCTATATCCCAAAGCTTCTTACCCGACTTTGCATCAAGCGCAATTAAACGCGCATCTACCGTACCAATAAATACTTTGCCATAACCAACCGCAACACCTCTATTTGCTGGGCCGCAGCACATATTCCAGTCTTGGCGTCTATCATGCTTATAGCGCCATATTTCTTTTCCGGTCTTAGCATCTAAAGCTACAACGTGATTAAAAGGTAAAGAAACATACATGACTCCACCCACTACGATAGGCGTTGCTTGAAATGTACTCTTAACTCCACTTTTAAATTCCCAAGCGGTAATCAAGTTTTTAATATTAGCTACATTAATCTGCTTATTCTCAGAAAAGCGTTTGTTGGCATAATCTCTACCAAAACTTGGCCAGTCTTGGTTTTCCGTATGCTGACTTGATGCGTTATTAATATAACGGGTCGTTGAATCATGTGTCTGATTTGAGCTGCAAGCCGTTAATAAGCTTAAACAAATTAACAGCCCATAAGACGCAATTTTCTTGTGTAAAGAATGCATGATTGAACACCGTTTATTAATGTGTAAAAACATTAGTATACAGACTGGTATATTCCATGACTACCGTCAAAAGATAATGAAATCAATTAAAATGCAGTTATGAATACCAATCACGCCCAACTTGAATGGCAAAACAATCAACCCTACTCCAGTTTGTATGGTGATGTTTATTTTTCAAGTGACAGTGGTTTAGCTGAAACACAGTATGTTTTTTTACAACACAACCACCTTGAGCAGCGATGGAAAAACCTAAATGCAGATATTTTTACTATCGCAGAAACAGGTTTTGGAACAGGGCTTAATTTTTTATGCGCCTGGGATTTGTGGAATAAGGTAGCACCTAAAAATGCCACCATGCATTTCATCAGCACCGAAATGCATCCTGTTTTGCTCGCTGACTTAGAAAAGGCTCTGTCATTATGGCCAGAGCTTGCGAGCTTATCGAAAAGCTTAACTGAGCAATACCATGATCTTTTCCCAGGCTGGCATCGCTTTGAGTTCGACCAATCTCGAGTTGTACTTACCCTGCTTGTTGGCGATGTAAATCGAACCTTACCTGAGCTAAATGCAAAAGTAGATGCATGGTTTCTAGACGGATTTTCACCTGCAAAAAATCCAGATATGTGGCTACAACCTCTATTTCAAAATATCGCTAACCTTTCAAAAAAAGACGCTACGTTTGCTACCTTCACTAGCGCGAGCGTTGTGAGAAAAGGTTTGGAGTCAGTTGGTTTTGTTGTAAGTAAAACTTCAGGCTTTGGTAAGAAGAGAGAAATGTTGAGTGGATGCTTCTCTTCGGCAGCTCAAGTAAATAGCTCAATAAATAAAGAGAGGCACGCCATTATTGTAGGAGGTGGCCTTGCGGGAGCTTCTACCGCACAAGCAATGGCAAAACGCGGCTGGAAAGTGACGCTGATAGAAAGACATGAAGCATTAGCACAAGAGGCCTCTGGCAATCCTTTTGGCGTTCTATACCCTCGCATTAATGCTGGAGATTCACAACTTAACCAAATGGCAGCTCAAGGCTTTTTACACACGCTAAGAATGCTAAAAAGAATTCCAATAAAAGAAGAAAGTATTCATTATTGCGGCGTCTTACAATTAAGCTTTAATCAGCGAGAAAAATCTCGTATTGAATCAGTTCTGGCATCTAACAATCCATTTGCTTGTGAAGTTGATGTTGTGAAAGCGAGTGAATTATCAGGTACGCCACTTAATGTTGGTGGCATGTTTATTCCTAAAGGCGCTTACCTTAATCCAGCAGCTTTATGTCATGCCTTAACTAGACATAAGAACATTACCATTCAAACTTCAAATTGCGTACTAAACCTAAAGCAGGAAAATGAAGAATGGCAGGTATGGAATGAAACAATGGTAGTAGCACGCGCACCAGTAGTGATATTGGCAAGCGCAAATGACACTATCCTTTTTGAGCAAACCGCGCATTGCAGATTACAGCCGGTCCGTGGGCAAATTAGTTTACTACCTGCAACCTCATCTAGCGCTTCAATAAAAACTGTCATTTGCACTGATGGTTATTTAACACCAGCGAACTCGGGTTATCATTGTTTAGGTGCCACTTTCTCACCTAATGACTGTGCTATTGATGTACGTAAACAGGATCATCAAATAAATTTAGAAATGCTTAAGCATTTAGCGCCTGCAATAGATACCTACACACCCGATCAATTAGAAGGTCGCGCCGCAATACGTTGTACAACCTCTGATTATCTGCCCATGGCAGGTTTGATCTTAGATGCCCAGGCACTTAAACAACAGCCGCCACGTCCTAACTCATCTAGCGCTCAATTAAAAAAAATGGATGGCTTATACATTAATGCTGGGCATGGGGCGAAAGGCCTTGTAAATGCACCTATATGTGCTGAAATTGTTGCCAGCTTAATCAACGGCGATCCGCTTCCAGTGAGTAAATCATTGGCAGGAGCATTAAATCCCAATCGTTTTTTATTGCGAGAGATGGGCTTAAAAAAACTCGCAACTTCTCTCATCGAGCCTAGCTGACGTAAAATCTAATAATGGATATCCAGTCTCTTTATAAAACAGCGCTAGAACATCATCAAAATGATGCGTTTGCATTGGCGGAAGCAGCATACAAACAGATTATATCGATTGAGCCAAAGCACGCAGATGCAAACCATTACTTAGGCGTTATTTATCATCAAACTGGGCGTAATGAAGAAGCCATTAAATACATTCAAAAAGCATTGCTAATTGAACCAAACAATTCCAATTTCTTGAGTAACTTCGCTGCGGCTTTGGTAGCAGCAGGACAATTGCAAGATGCGGTAAAAAATTATCAAAAAGCTTTGACGCTTAATCCTAATGACAGCGACATACTTTTTAATCTTTCTAACGTTTTATACGATTTAGCAGAGTATGGAGAGGCTGCTGACTGTTACCGAAAATTACAAAAAATATATCCAAATAATGCGGATATAAAAGCTAATTTGAGTGCCATATTGCAAAGTGCTGGCAGCACAAACCAGCAAGCTGGCAATTATGAGCAAGCAACATTGAATTATCAAGAAGCTGCTTTATTAACACCTCAAGATGGAACAATTTATTACAACCTTGCAAACGCTCAACGCGAACTAGGTAAAGCAAGAGATGCGGCAATTAATTATCAAAAAACGATCGCGCTAAATCCTGGCGATGCGGATGCATACAACAACTTAGGGAACGTGCAACGTGAGCTGGGGCAACTGCAAGAGGCAATTAACTCATATAGATCAGCGCTTAAATTAGACCCAAGTCTATATCATGCCAAGGTTCATTTGGTGCATCAAAAACAACACGTGTGTGACTGGGAAAATTTAACCGAAGAGATCACTGAGATTCGTCAGTGGGTAAAAGAAAAACCTCAAGCCCAAGTCTCTCCGTTTGCTTTTTTGTCCATGCCAGAAACAAACTTGGAAGAGCAGAAACAATGTGCGAATAATTGGTTGAACAACCGATACAAAGAAGCATTTTCGCTAGGTGAGCGTTTGAATTTTAAATATGGTTATCATCACTCTAGAATTCGTATTGGTTATTTATCAGCAGATTTTAGATTGCATCCACTTGCATCATTAATTACGGAGCTCATTGAAGTACATGATAGAAAGCATTTTGAGATTTACGCTTACTCATATGGCATCAATGACGAAACACCTGAAAGAAAGCGCCTTACGCTTGCTTTTGACCATTTTGTGGACATTAGAGCGAATTCCCAAGTGGAAGCAGCGCAACAAATAAACAATGATGAAATTGATATTTTGGTGGATTTAACAGGGTTCACTCAAACAAGCAGGACAGCTATCGTCGCAATGCGCCCTGCCAAACTCAGTATCAGCTGGCTTGGCTTTCCTGGAACGATGGGTGCATTTCATGGGCAACCTTTATTTGACTACATACTAAGTGATGCTTTTATTACACCAATAACGGACGCAAACCATTACTCTGAGAAGTTAGCATTACTTCCTGATTGCTACCAACCGAACGACAGAAAAAGACCTGTTGGAGATGGTAAAACACGGGAATCTTACGGGCTTAAGCCAGATGCTTTTGTATTCTGTTGTTTTAACCAGACATTCAAAATTCTACCAGCAGTCTTTGATATTTGGATGCAACTGCTTAAAGCCAAGCCCAATGCTTTACTGTGGCTATTAGATTGCAACTCACTAGCAAAACAGAACTTACTTAAAGAGGCAAAAGCCCGTGGTGTCGATATTGAACGACTTGTATTTGCACCTAGGGTTTCAATGGCTGAACATCTAGCAAGGCATATTCATGCTGATTTATTCTTAGACACCCTGCCCTATAACGCACATACAACGACAAGTGATGCGTTGTGGATGGGCCTGCCTGTTTTAACTTGCGCAGGCGATACTTTTACTAGCCGCGTTGCAGCCAGTCTCTTGAACGCAGCAGGTCTACCCGAGTTAATCACTAAAGATTTAAATGAATATCAAGCCAAGGCGATGGAGTTAGCGAATTCGCCAGAAAGGCTTAATGGACTTAAACGTCAACTTTTAGACCATCGTAAGCAATTAGCTCTTTTTGATATGGAAAAATTTGCAAAAAACCTAGAGCGCATTTACACCGACTTGCATCAGTTGAATAATTAAGCGCTGTCGTTTGTTGCTGCGAATAATGCCGCAATTACAATCAAACTGCCACCTAGCCATTCTCTCGCACTTAAAGTTTCATCAGTTAAGCAATAAGATGCTATTGCTGCAACAACCAGTTCAAACATAAATAGCACTGAAGCACGGGTAACAGGTATATGGGTGATGCCATATTGAACAAAAAGCGTTGCAGCCATCAACAATAAAGCAATCAGAAACATCACGCTCCATTCTATAAGTGTTAGATCGGTTGGCCATGGCATTCCCACCTTCTGAAATGGCAAAAATAAGAGACACACGACAATCACACCAAACCAAACAGCCATCGACTTAACGATAATACTTAAATGCGTTGAATGTCGTGTAATCACATTCGTTAACGCAAAACCAATTCCAGAAGACAAAGCGAGCCATTCTGCTTGATTATTCGGGAGAGGCAAGGAGTTTGGCTGCCAAAACATAATAAATGCGCCTATAAGCGACAAAATGATAATTGCAACACCTCTTAGATTAGTGCGTTCTTTCAACCAGAAATGTGCAAGTACAAGTGTCCATAGCGGCGACAAATAAAACAACAACATGACTCGCATGACTTCGCCATCAATGATCGCCAATACGTAACTTAAGTTAGTCCAGCCAGCAACAATGGCTAGCAATAAAATACTTTTAGGTTGCTTAAAGGCTGCTAATCCATGCTTGTAAAAATAGACGATACAAAGCATGACGGCAATGACATAAGTGTACAAGCTTGCTGCGACACCTGAGATACCAGCCTCTTGCATGATGCGATAAGGATACCAAATAACACCCCAGCAAAAGGCACCGAATAAAAGACCGAATGTAGCAAAACCTAGTGAAGCGTGTTTAGGCATATTTAAATCTAAAACCTTTTTGTTATTGGACTATCTCAAAGCTTTGCAGCTTCAATTATAATAAGCATATGAACGCTCATTTATCTAAATTACAGCCCTACCCATTCCAACGATTGCGTGAATTGTTTAGTGGCATCACACCCAATTCAGAATATAAGGCCGTTAACCTTTCAATAGGTGAGCCTAAGCATGATACACCAGCACTCATCAAAGAAGCGCTGATCAACAATTTGAGTGGATTGGCAAGCTACCCAACCACTGCAGGTGTTTTAGAGTTAAGACAGGCTATTAGTAATTGGGCTGATCGTCGTTACGGTGTACACCTAAATGCTGAAACTGAAGTCATTCCAGTGAATGGAAGTCGTGAAGCCTTATTTGCGTTTACACAGGCGATTATTGATAGTAGCAAAAATAAGCCTATTGTTATTTCCCCAAATCCTTTTTATCAGATATATGAAGGCGCTGCCTTTCTTGCTGGTGCAGAACCTTATTTCTTAAATACATTGCCTGAAAATCAACATGCGATGAATTTTGATAGCGTTCCAACAGAAATCTTAAACCGCACGCAGTTAGTATTCATATGCTCGCCAGGCAACCCTTCAGGCAAGGTAATGAATCTAGACCAATGGAAAAAGGTATTTGAATTATCAGATCAATATGGATTTGTGATTGCTGCTGATGAATGCTATTCAGAAATTTATTTTGACGAAACCAATCCGCCGCTAGGTGCATTGCAAGCTGCGAAGAAATTAGGGCGGGACTATTTACGCTTGGTAGTATTTAGCTCCCTCTCAAAACGATCTAATGTACCTGGCATGCGCTCTGGTTTTGTTGCTGGTGACGCTAAGATTCTGGAGAAATTTTTACTGTATAGAACTTACCATGGCTGCGCGATGAGCCCAGCAGTGCAGGCAGCGAGCATTGCAGCCTGGAATGATGAAGTGCATGTGATTGAAAATCGTCGCTTGTACACTGAGAAATTTAAATTAGTCACCCCTATGTTAAAGAGTGTGCTTGATGTAGAAATGCCTGATGCGGCATTTTATCTTTGGGCTAGAACCAGCATGCCTGATACCGAAGCAGCTATACGCTTATACCGTGATTTTAATGTAACGGTATTACCAGGTAGCTTTTTGGCGCGTGAAGCGCATGGTATGAACCCAGGTATAAACTTCATTCGTCTCGCATTAGTTGCAAGCGTGGAAGAATGCTTTGAGGCTGCTGAACGGATTAAAAATCTATAGTATTAAATGAAATAAATCATTCAATTACTTGATTTATTTCATTTAATACCGTCTCAAGCATCTTCGGATTTAAGCAGTTAACCTCGAAGGTGTCATCCATACCGCGTAACCAAGTCAACTGACGTTTTGCTAACTGCCGCGTGGCAAATATGCCTCTATCTCGCAATTCTGCAACATCATAATTTCCAGCCAAATGTTCTAATGCTTGCCTGTAGCCAACACAGCGCATAGACGGCATATCCGCATTTAATGATGGATACTTGAGCAGCAAACGCTTTACTTCATCAACAAAGCCTTGTTTAAGCATATCGTCAAAACGTATTGCGATACGATCATGTAGCACACTGCGATCTGAGGGAGTTAGTGCGATTTTAAGCAGCTGGTAAGGTAACTTATCGCTCATGGAGCTTTGATGAAGCTCAGTCATAGTCTTGCCACTAATTTCATAAACCTCTAAAGCCCGCTGCACTCGCTGGGCATCAGCCGGTTCTAATCTAGCTGCTGTTTCTGGATCTATCTCTGCCAACTTATCGTGCATCGCTGGCCAACCGATTTGGGCAGCTTGAGCATCTAACTTTTGCCTTACATTTGGGTCAGCTTCAGGCAATTGACTTAAACCACCTTGAAGCGCCTTAAAATAAAGCATTGTGCCGCCGACTAAAAGGGGTACTTTTCCTCTGGCTGTAATTTCAGCCATTAACTTCAAAGCGTCATTTCTAAACGTTGCAGCAGAATATACTTCTGTAGGTGGAATTAAATCAATCAGATGATGAGGTGCTCGAGCGAGGATTGAAGCAACAGGTTTGGCAGTGCCAATATCCATATCCTTAAATACCAGTGCAGAATCAACGCTAATCAACTCAACAGGCAGATGTTGATATAACTCAACAGCCAAGCCTGTTTTACCACTTGCTGTTGGACCCATTATAAAAATGGCTAGCGGCAATCCCTTTGTCATTTATTGGCCGCGCATAAACATTTTATCAAGATCATTCATACTGACTTGGAACCAAGTTGGACGTCCATGATTGCATTGTCCAGAGCGCTCTGTCGATTCCATGTCGCGAAGCAATCCATTCATTTCAGGAATGGTTAGGCTGCGATTAGCCCTGACTGCTGCATGACAGGCCATGGTGCCTAACATTTCATTTCTACGTTCTGTTAAAGCCCGACTTGCTCCATACTCACCTAGATCTCTAATCACAGCTCTTGCAAGTGCCACTACATCAGCATCTTTTAGCATGGCGGGGACCGCGCGCACTGCTAGCGTCACTGGGGAAAGCACCGCAATATCAAAACCTAATTGATGCAAACTAGCCTGCCCTTTACTCAAGGCTTCTTCAACCGTTGCCACTTCTAGTTTATCTGCCTGGAAACTGATGGGAATTAATAATGGCTGCATAGGAACCTCTTGCGCATCTAAAGCGTTTTTAAGCTTTTCATACATAATGCGTTCATGTGCCGCATGCATATCTACCACAACCAAACCTAATTTATTCTGTGCCAGAACGTAAATACCATGCACTTGCCCAATCGCAAATCCTAAAGGGAAGTCTTGTTGTTGCTCACAAAATTCTGCCGCTTCAGTGCTTAAGGTCTCACTTCCAGAAGAGCTAACAGTATTTGTGTTTTGAAATTCTTGTTTTATTCCGCCAAACAAAGTCTGGTAAAAATCAGGCGAACCCTGCGCTGCACGCAGGTCAATTTGTGATTGAAATGTTGGATAAGAAGCATTGATCTGCGTACCTTGCAATGAAAAAGGATTGCTAGGTGCTTGATTAGCATTGACTAAATTAGATGTGCCGCTTGGCGTAGCCAAGGCTTTATGCAAGACATGAAAAATGAAACGATGGATAGCTTGCCCATCTCTAAATCGCACTTCAGTCTTGGCAGGATGTACATTAACATCAACCAAGTTTGGATCTAATTCCAAAAACAGAACATAAGCTGGATGACGATCTCCGTGCAGAACGTCTTGATAGGCTTGTCGTATGGCATGAGAAATTAACTTATCACGGACAAAACGACCATTCACATACACATATTGCGTGTCTCTTGTGTGACGAGAAAATGTGGGTTTAGCCGCCATTCCCCAAAAACGTAAGCCTCCTGCCGTTTCATCAACACTTAAAGCTTCTGCAGCAAAATCATTGCCTAGTACTTCGCTAAATCGTTTATTTGGCTCAGACGCCGTCAATCGCATTAAGGCTCGGCCATTATGTTGCAACATAAAAGCAGCATCAGGTCTTGAAAGTGCAACACGTCTAAAAGCTTCTTCACAATGACCAAACTCAGTGTTTTCAGTTTTTAAAAATTTACGACGAGCGGGCGTATTAAAGTACAAGTCATTTACTTCAACAATGGTGCCGACGTCCAATGCCGCTGGCTCCACAGCACTAATGTCACTGCCATCCGAAGAAATACGCCATGCGTGCTTTTCAGTCGCAGAACGACTAATGAACTGAGTCCGCGAGACCGAAGCAATGCTCGCTAAAGCTTCACCACGAAAGCCAAGGCTAGCAACACGCTCCAAATCATCCAAAGATGCAATCTTACTTGTCGCATGACGCGTTAAAGCTAATTGCAAATCTTCACGCGCAACACCACAACCATTGTCTGCAACCCTTAGCTGCTTGACACCACCTTGCAATAAGGCAACATTCAGCTCAGTGCTGCCTGCATCTAAGCTATTTTCTAACAACTCTTTAAGCGCAGATGCTGGACGCTCAACCACCTCGCCTGCAGCAATTTGGCTGATGAGCTGATCTGGCAATAATCTAATATTCGCCAATTATTTCAACTCCACCGTTTCGAGGTAATCAGGCACGTGCGTATTCCAATGTAAATCTTCTTCAATATGATGACGCATCGCATCAGCTGCAACCGGCTCACCGTGGGTGATAAAGGTTTTTTTAGGTGGTGTTTTAAAGCCAGACATCCATTGCAGTATTTCCGAATAATCTGCATGCGCAGATAAATTAGAAATCATTTCAACTTCCGCATTTACAGGTACATATTCCCCGTGAATCTTAATTTTATCCACCCCATCCATCATGGCTGCACCGCGTGTTCCTGCGGCTTGATACCCAACAAACAACACCATATTCTTAGGATTAGGAGCAAATGCTTTCAAATGATGCACAACACGCCCACCTGAAGCCATACCACTGGCCGCCAACAAAATCATCGGATGATGGACTTGATTTAAACGCTGCGACTCTTCTATTGAATTCACCATCCGCACATCTTTAAACATCCCATTACACTCATCCACCGACAATCGGTGCTCACCGCAATGCCGATTAAAGATTTCACTCGCATCCACCGCCATTGGACTATTTAAATACATTGGCACATCTGGAATCTTGCCTGCTTCCTTTAATTGGTGAAGATAATAAATCATCTCTTGGGCACGCCCTACTGCAAAAACAGGCACAATCACGATACCGCCTCGCTTTAAGGCTTTGTTTAAGCTTTGCTCTAATTTAATTAAAGGATCAGTATGCTCGTGTAAACGATTGCCGTAGGTTGACTCCACAACCAAATAATCAGCTTGCTGTGGTCTGCTTGGGGCTTGCATTAAGGCATCATCAGGTCGGCCAATATCCCCAGAAAACAATACCGAGGTTTGCATGTCACTTAAATGGACAAAAGCAGACCCTAAAATATGACCGCTTGGTGAAAGCCTCAGTGTCAACTCATCTGTGATTTGCACATCTTTACCAAAAGGGATCGGGGAAAGTAACTCAAGTGCCCTATCCGCATCCTCCTTTGTATAAAGCGGCAAAGCAGGATGATGCTTAGAAAATCCTTTTTTATTAGCGTAGCGGGCTTCCTCTTCTTGCAGGTGCGCTGAATCAGGTAGCATAAGCTCACATAAATCTCGTGTAGCATAACTGCAATAGACTTTACCTTTAAAGCCGTTTTTAACAAACAAAGGCAAATAACCAGTATGGTCAATATGTGCGTGGGTAAGCACAACGACATCAACACTTGCAGGGTCTATGGGTAAATCAGCCCAGTTTTTTAAACGCAACTGTTTTAGGCCCTGAAACAAACCGCAATCCACCAACACCCTTGAATTTCCACTAGTCAGCAAATATTTAGAGCCGGTCACCGTGCCAGCAGCGCCTAAAAAAGTCAGTTTCATATCAATCCTTATTCAGCTGCTACTTTTGTTTTTGCAAGAGCAGGATTGCTTGCAAGGTATTTTTTCACACCAGCCAGAATGGCGGCGGTTAATTTCTCTTGATAAGCATCATCATTCAAACGACGCTCCTCATCAGGATTACTAATAAATGCAGTCTCAACAAGAATAGATGGGATATCAGGCGACTTCAACACAGCGAAGCCGGCTTGTTCTACTGAGCCCTTATGTAAAGTGTTTACTTCACCAACTTTGGTCAATACAAATTTACCTAATTTAAGACTGTCATTAATGGTGGCTGTTTGTGATAAATCGAGTAAGGTTCTCGCTAAATTCATATCTTTCGTATCAAGACTGACGCCCCCGATCAAATCAGATTCATTTTCTTTTTTAGCTAAATAACGGGCTGAAGCACTAGTTGCACCCTTTTCGGATAAAGCAAACACTGATGATCCGCGTGCTTCTGGTCGTACAAATGCATCAGCATGAATTGATATAAACAAATCCGCTTGCACATTTCGCGCTTTGACAACACGACCATGTAGAGGAATGAAAAAATCAGAATCACGCGTTAATATAGCGCGCATATTTGGTTCCGCATCCACTTGCTGCTTAAGCTTTTTAGCAATTGCCAACGTAATATCTTTTTCACGTGAGCCATTGGCACCTTTCGCCCCAGGATCTTCACCGCCATGTCCAGCATCAATTGCGATCGTAATTAAACGAGCACCATTCTTAGTGCTTGGTTTGTTAGTGATAGGCGCATCCTCGACTGGCGTCGCGGATGCTGTTTGCTCTATCGTCTTTACCGTTTCAGCAGCTTGTGGTGATATTGACTCAACAGATTTTGCTGTTTCGACTTGGTTAATCTTAGCTGAAGGTGTTTCAATGGATTCTGAATTGCTCATGCCGGCATTATTGAGAATACTGGCTAAGGGATCCTTAAGTGGATAAATATCCAACACAAGACGATGTTTGTATTGTCCAGCTGGAGGCAAAGTGAAAATTTTAGGATTCACTTCCACTTTTAAATCAATCACAACACGCACTGTACCTGGCTTAAAGTTAGCGACACGTACTTGTTGGATATATGGATCAGATGGAGAAATCGCTGTAGATAAGGATTTAATATTTGCATTAAGGTCTACGCCCTCAAGATCTAAAACCAAACGATCAGGATTTTTAAGAGTGGTGATTTTTTGATTAATTTCAGAACTAGCCTCAATCGTTAACCTTGTATAATCAGCTGCAGGCCAAACCCTAGCAGCTGTTACCGTTGTGACTGCCTCTGCAATTAGGCAGTTAAAAAGAATCAAGCTAATTAAAATTGCTCTAAACATTTTTTTCCTATTTTTGAATTAGCAATGTATCTGATGGTACGGCCTTCACCTTTAACTTCAATATAAACATCAATATCAGCTTGCGGAATTATATTTCCTGCCTTTTCAGGCCACTCAATCAAGCATATAGCATGTGGGTTAAAGTAATCTCTAAATCCTGCTGCCTCCCATTCTTCTTCATCTATAAATCGATAGAGGTCAAAATGATAGACTTGAACCTTATTTTGATTAATCTCAACTTCATAAGGCTCAACCAGTGTGTAAGTTGGACTTTTCACCTTCCCGTGATGACCAAGCTCGTGCAATAAACCTCTGACTAAAGTAGTTTTTCCTGCACCTAAGTCTCCATGCAAATAAACAGTGAGTTCTGCATTTAAAGTATTAGCAAAACGAGCGCCCTCAGCAAGTGTTGCCTGCTCATCTGCTAAAGCTAGTGTAATATCCTGTGTCATATGACTTCTACGCTAAAAAACTTTGCATCTAAAGAAGAACTTCAATCCTTGGCCGGCGATATTAAAAGCTGGGGCAAGTCGCTCGGATTCAGTGCAGTAGGAATTACTGATACCAACTTGTCTGGATCTGAAGCGCAATATCAAAAATGGATTGAAAAAGGTTTCCATGGAGCCATGGATTATATGGCAAAACACGGTCATAAGCGAAGTCAACCAAGCGAATTAGTGCCTGGCACAATACGCATTATTTCCGTTCGCATGGATTACATTCCGCCAGAAGTAAGAGACAGTGAAAGCGTTTTAAACGACGGAGAGTCCGCTTTTATTTCACGTTATGCACTAGGACGAGATTATCACAAGGTTTTACGTAACCGATTACAAAAACTTTGTGATCGCATTCAAGAAGAGGTTGGTGACTTCTCTTATCGAGTTTTTACTGATAGTGCACCGGTATTAGAAGTAGCACTCGCTGAAAAAGCTGGCTTGGGCTGGCGAGGCAAACATACGCTATTGCTATCTCGTGAAGCAGGCTCCAATTTCTTTCTTGGTGAAATATATACAGATCTACCACTCCCTGTAGATGAGCCCATAGGCAACCATTGCGGCACATGCCAAGCCTGCATTGACATTTGCCCTACCCAAGCCATTATTGGCCCTTACGAATTAGATGCAAGACGTTGCATTTCTTACTTAACGATAGAGCTAAAAACAAGCATTCCTATAGAGTTCAGACCCCTTATTGGTAACAGAGTTTATGGCTGTGATGATTGTCAATTAAGCTGTCCTTGGAACAAATTTGCACAGCTGACTGAGCAAGAAGATTTTCACGTAAGGCATGGCCTAGACGATGTTTTACTCGTAGATTTATTCAGCTGGAACGAATCTACATTTAATGAAAAAATGGCTGGAAGTGCCATTTATCGTATAGGTCATGAGCAATGGTTGCGCAATATTGCAGTAGGACTAGGTAATGCACCAAGCACACCTCAAGTCATTAATGCCTTATTAAGTCGTCAGCATGATGATTCCCAAATGCTTAGAGAGCATGTGGCTTGGGCATTACAACAGCATGGCATCACGGTATAATTCGCCAACATTGATGACTTAAAGTCTATAAACATGACTGAATCAACATTCAAAAAACTTTCATATGCGCTGTTTTGCGTCATCGCTATTTTTATATTGCTGACATTTAAACAATATGGAATCAGTAATGATGAAAATGTGCAGCATGTTTACGGACAGCTTTTATTAAAGTTCTACGGATCTGGATTTACAGATCAATCAGCTTTTGCTTACAAAAATCTTTATCTATACGGTGGTTTTTTTGACTTAATCGCAGCGAGCTTAGAGAGAGTCTTACCTTTGTGGGTCTGGGATATTCGCCACCTACTCTCTGCTATTTTTGGTTTTATTGGCATTGTCGCTGTATATAAAATTACAAAAGAACTCGCCGACGAACGTGCAGCATTTTTTGCGATCCTGTTACTCAGCCTAACAGGGGCATGGTCTGGCGCTATGTTTACCCATACCAAGGACATTTCATTTGGCGCTTGTATGGCATGGGCCATGTATTACACACTACTGATTGCCAAACATCTTCCTCGCGTACCTTTAAATTTAAGCGTTAAATTAGGTATTGCCATAGGCTGTGCATTAGGCTTACGTATTGGCGGCGCTTTTGCAGTGATCTATCTTTTACTGCTAGTACTTATTGGCGCTTTTCTTCAAGCAGTCACATTCAAACAAAAATTAGATTACTGGTTCAAAAGCGCAATTGGCTTAATTCCAGCAGGCATCACTGCATTTTGTTTAATGATTTTATTTTGGCCATGGGCAACCATGGGAGCTGACCATATCTTGATTGCAGCAAAATCATTCTCTCACTTTGCTTTCAATATGGACACTTTGGTGAATGGGAACTTTGTAAGCATTGGTGAAATATCACGGACTTATTTATTTCAATACTTATTCATCCGTCTGCCAGAGATATTTCTAATTGGTGTTGCTTGTGTTTTTTTATGGGTCATCATTAGTTTTAAAAAGTTTAAACTTGCCAATCACTTAGCTGAATTAAGCGTTGCCATTACAGCACTGCTCCCTTTGATATTTGTACTTTATGACCGGCCTGCGCTTTATAACGGCGTGCGTCATTTCACATTTATTATTCCGCCGCTTGCGGTTATTGCTGGCATAGGCTTATCTCAAGCCTGGAACGCCTTGGCTCAATATAAAAAATCACAATTCGCTTTTGGTATTTTAGCTGCCATACTGACTATAAATACTGCGACCACCTTATATCAACTAAGACCTTACGAATACGTCTATTACAACCAATTTGCAGGCAGCAACTTTAAAGAGACTGAACATAAATGGGAAAGTGATTATTGGTCGAGCAGCCTGATTGAAACGACGCAAATGCTAGAGGATTACTTGGATAAAGAAGAAACTCAAGTGCCATTGAAAGATCATAAAGAACATTATCTTGTCGCAGTATGTGCGGAAGCTTTTCAGGGCGATGCATATTTTGACAAACGCTTAAGTGTTACAGAAGATTGGGTCGTTGCAGACTTCTTCATCTCCAGTACCAATATGAATTGCGATAAGGTATTACAAGGAAAGATAGTCGGTACAGTTGCGCGCCTTGGCGCCACACTTGCTGTAGTAAAAGACCGACGCCAACTGGTTGGCGAAGATAGACGCCCGCGTGCCGCACCTAGAGATTAATACGACTGGAACCACAATGACTCATCGTGCAAATAAAAATCCTCATATCACCGTTATTGTTCCAGCCTTTAATGAAGCGTTGGTAATAGCAGCGACGGTTAAAAATATTGCCCAACATCTCGATGAGTTAAGTTCGAATTGGGATATCGTAGTGATTGACGACGGTAGTCGTGATCAGACTGCTGATGTTGTTCGTGGCCTATCCGATAAACTCAATACAACATTGGTTAGATTTTCACGTAACTTTGGTAAAGAATATGCCATTACCGCTGGGTTAGAGCATGCTCAAGGCGACTTAGTCATTTGTATGGATGCGGATGGTCAACACTCTGCGGAACTCTTAGCCCAAATGCTAGAAAAGTGGCGTGAAGGCTTTGAAATGGTCTACGCAGTTCGCCAAGATCGTGAAGTTGAATCCAGCTTCAAGCGTTGGGGCTCACGTATATTTTACAGAGCGATTAGCTTAGGTGGCCAAATTCACATCCCTAGAGATGCTGGTGATTTCCGTTTAATGGATAGACAAGTTGTTAACGCACTACTTTCATTACCAGAGCGCAATCGCTTCATGAAGGGCATGTATGCTTGGGTCGGATATAAATCTGTAGGAATTCCTTACACCCCTCTACCACGGTCTCATGGTGAAAGCGCCTACTCAAAACTTAAACTAATTCAACTTGCTTGGACTGGCGTTACTAGCTTTTCTGTGATGCCATTACGCCTAGCCAGCGCCGTTGGCGCCATGCTTTCGTTGATCTCATTTATTTATGGTCTATACGTAGTAATTGATCGTTTATTCTTTAATGAGTCGGTGCCTGGATGGCCGACGATGGTTGCCGGCATGATGTTTTTTGCTGGGGTGCAATTACTTTTTATTGGAATACTGGGCGAATACTTAGCCCGTATATATGATGAAGTCAAAGGCCGTCCATCTTATATCGTTGCCGAAGTTAAAAAACCTCAAGATCAAGCATAATGAAGCAAAGCTCAATCTCTTGGTTTACATTCATTGGCGCAGTCGCAGCCGCAGTGCATTACTTTGTAGCCGTTGGTGTTGAATTTACCCAGTTAACTAGCCCATCGAAAGCGAATGTTTTAGGATTCTTACTGGCATTTCCAGTAAGCTACTGGGGTCACAGAAAACTAAGTTTTGCAGGTCACACAGCGAGCCACCAGCAAGCTTTTCCTAAATTCTTTACGGTTGCACTTACTGGCTTTCTTATTAATCAATTCATGGTCATTAATGCACTCCATTTCACCGCCATGCCATTTTGGTTGATACTTGCTGTTGTCATGATTGTGGTTGCCATTTGCACTTACCTGCTTAGCTATTATTGGGCTTTCAAGGGGAAAGTATGAAGTCAATCATTATGAGTGCCGATGACTATGCTTACAGCGAGTCAATTGATGAGGCCATCATCAAACTTATCAAGCATGATCGTCTTAGCGCAACATCTTGCATGGCACTAAGCCCTAGATGGAAAGAAGCTGGAAAACTTATTACACCTGCGATCAAACAAAAGGCCTCTATTGGCCTGCATTTAGATTTCACTCAATTTGGCAATACTTACCCACATGGAAAACTCATTCTATTAAGCTTAATGCGCCGATTAAATAAAGAATCCATCAAAATAAGTATTAATAAGCAGCTGGATGCCTTTGAAGAAGTGATTGGGTCAATTCCAGATTATGTTGACGGCCACCAACACGTTCATCAATTACCCCAAATACGTGATGTCTTGATTGAAGTTTTGATTGAAAGATATCAAAACAATCTTCCATGGCTACGCATAGCAAAACCTCCCATCAGCGATGGTTTAAAAGGATTGATTATTAGATTATTGGGCGCAAACTCTTTAGAAAAGAAAGCATTAGCACTTAAATTCAAATGCAGTACCGTACTGCTAGGGGTTTATAGTTTCAACACCAGCCCTGCAGCTTACGAACAATTGCTGAGCAAATGGATACGACAAGCGAAAAAAAGCGCAGGTGTTCCTGCGCTGATGTGTCATCCGGCTATCCAGAAATATGCAAACGATAAAAACAATGACCCTATCTTTAATGCGCGACTTAACGAGTATCAAGTTCTCAATAGCGAAATCATCGGCCACATCTTGGATAGCGTAAACTTAGTTAAAAGTCCTGCCTAGCTTGATGTATTAGAGATCGTTGTTTCTTCATTAACGACAGGTTTCTTGAATGCTTTTTTCTTACCTGCTAATTTTAAGCGTTTTTTCATTACGCAACGCTCGCTACCAAAAACACCTGTAGCACCATCTGGTTCGTAGTAATGATTAGAGTAGGCCCAACGAGTTGCTGATATTGGTGCAATGTTAGCAATCCCTGTTGTAAAGTCCGGACTGCGTCCATCTGAGAAATTGAATGTCAGTGCAAGTTTATTACCCTGTGCAATGGCTTGGCCCTTATAAACCAAGGCATTTTCTGTTTCAGCTTTTAGATCATACGCGCCAAAACTATCATGACTGCTATGACGATTTAGCTTTAATGTTGCCATAACTTCATAATCACCTACTTTGTTATTGCTGCCCTTACATACATATATGCCGCTAAAGTTATGACCGACAAATTCTTGGTCAGCATGCGCAACGTTAATACATGCAAACAGAAAACTTAGTAAAAATGATTTTTTCATACAAAATCTCAGCTAATTTCAATAAGGGGCCTATTGTAACGCTTGCTAGGTTTCCAAAGTGATTAAGCGTAACTTTTTATGACATATATTTTGTTTTGTGATACGCCTAGATTATGATAAACAAGTTCTCGAATTCACAAAAATAACAAGCTAACATCCATTAAGAATTTATGACCATCCCTACCACTCAGCTAAATGCTAAATCATTGCCCAGCAATAGATCTTTATGGTTATTTAGCGCATTCAACCTCACATTGCTTTGTCTGCTAAGCCTTTGGTTGTGGAAACAAAACCAACCTGTAGCAATGCCAAATGCAATACTGGTTAATGCAAAGATGCAATGCGTCTCTTACTCACCTTATTATAAAAAAGGTGTTACACCTCTAAAGCTTGATACTTTTATACCCCCAGAACAGATAGACCAAGATTTAGCATTGCTTGCTAAACAGTTTAATTGTGTTCGCATTTATTCTGTATCCCAGGGCTTAGATCACGTTCCAGAAGCTGCTGAAAAATTAGGAATGAAGGTTTATTTAGGCGCTTGGATAGGCTGGATTAAAACACTCAATGACAAAGAGCTTAATCTCGCCATCAGACTTGCAAACCAATACCCAAAAACAATTAAAGCCTTAATTATTGGCAATGAAGTTTTATTAAGGGGCGAACAATCAGAGTCCGCACTTAAAAATTATATTCTTAAAGCTAAAGCCCAAACTAACGTTCCTGTGACTTATGCAGATGTTTGGGAGTTTTGGCGTAAGCACCCTGCACTAGAAAATTCTGTTGACTTCATCACAGTGCATATATTGCCTTATTGGGAAGACAATCCGCAGTCGATTGATCATGCGCTCGACCATACGGCTAATGTAATGAATTTGCTTGCACAAACATTTGAAAAGCCTATTTTGATCGGTGAAACTGGCTGGCCATCAATTGGAAGGCAGCGCCAAGAATCGGAACCGAGCTTAATTAATCAAGCAACCTATATAAGAGGCTTCTTAGGATTAGCTCAAGAAAAAAACTGGCAATACAATCTTATTGAATCTATGGACCAGCCTTGGAAACGTAGTCTAGAAGGCACTGTGGGTGGTTATTGGGGAATTTACACGAACGATTTGCAGCCTAAATTCTCATTTATTGGAGATGTGGCGGCGCGCCAAGATCATTTAAATATAGTAATGCTTGCCTGCTTAGGCGCCCTTCTATTTACTGGCCTTGCCTATGCCTTGAATGAACGTAGAAAATCTGCTTTCGCTGCAATCGCGACACTTGGTGCCCTTGCAAGTCTTTCAGCTATGCTCCAATTGGAATACTTAATGACGGCCTGCCGAATTGGCCAGGAATGGCTTGCATTGGGTGGGTTAGGCTTATTGAGCAATTTATTAGCGCTGAGCTTGGTTTGGGCAATATCAAAACCAAGCGCTGTTAATTTAAACTTACTTAAAGCAGGACTGCTGGTATTTCTATTTTCAGCTTTGATCGGAAGCGGATTGTTAATCATGGATGGCAGATATAGAGACTTTGCAGTACGTCTCTATTTATTGCCTGTGCTTGAGCTATCTATTGGCTTGTTATTACTTAAACGCGACATTAGACCCAAGCTTAAGATGTATCATCTGCTTAATGCAGCGCTTGTAGGTGGCGCACTATATTGTGTTTATTTAGAGCCTAGTAACTTACTCACTTATGTCTGGCTAATTCTAAACGTTCTCATCGCTTTAGCCGCATGGCCAAAAAAGACTCATCGATAATTTGTAGAAACCCTCGGTAATTTTATGATCGTACTTGTTAAGCGTTATTTAGCACCCCTAGCCTTTGCTGGGCTAATAGCACTCATTCATTTTGGTATTTGGAGTGTTTCCAATCGTTCACTACCAGTGATGAATGCACCATCCATCGTCAATGGATTTGCTTATAGTGGCTTTCAAGAGAATCAAAGTCCACTCGAAAAAGAATACCCAAGCACTGCAGAGCTAGAACAAGATCTAAAAATACTTAAGCCACTAACGAATCGCATTCGTATTTATGGTGCTTTGGAAAACAGCGAAGTAACGGCTCTTGCATCGAATCTTGGCTTTCATGTAACAGCTGGCGCTTGGCTAGGTAGTGATGAAAATGCTAACAGGCGAGAAATTGAAGCGCTCAAAAGTAAAATTAAGAACTATCCACGTATTGAACGTGCAATCGTTGGCAATGAGGTGTTATTAAGAAATGATTTGGAGCCTGAAGCACTTTTTAAATACTTAGATGAAGTAAGAAAATCAACTTCATTACCAATTTCAACAGCAGAGCCATGGCACGTCTGGCTTAAAAACCCTGATCTAGTAAAACATGTCGATTATATTGCCGTACATCTTCTACCCTACCATGAAGGTGTACCCGTAGAAAAAGCTGTGGACTACTCGTTGGAACGTTACAACGAGCTTATGGAAGCATATCCTCGTAAAAAAGTTGTGATTAGTGAAATTGGCTGGCCTAGCCATGGCCCAACTTTAGGTGCAGCCGTTGCATCCGACGTCAATCAAGCCAGATTTGTTCGTGAATTTTTAGCTAAAACGGCCAGAAAGAATTATGACTACTACCTTATGGAAGCGTTTGATCAACCGTGGAAACAAAAGCTTGAAGGTTGGGCTGGTGCTTACTGGGGAATGTTTGATGCAGAGCGTAACGAAAAGTATTCACTTCATGGTGCGGTGCCAAAAGATGATCGATGGGAAGAAAAGGCGCTTTGGGCGAGCTTGTTAGCTTTCCTACCAATTGCCTTCATTGCTTTTAGATTCAGGCATTGGGGTTTAGGTGGGCGATTCTCAATGGCAGTCTTACTCCAAGCCTGCATTACGACATTAGTGGTTGCATGGAATTTGCCTGGTGATTATTACTATACGCTAAGGGACTTTATTGTATTGATCGCCTTAATCATAGGAATGGGCCTTACTTCAGCCGTGTTGATGATTTACGGTGTTGAGTTTAGTGAAGTAATGTTTAAAGGTGGCTGGAAACGCGCATATAAGCGAGCTAAGCCTCTGCCTGCAGATAAAGAACTATTCGTATCAATTCACCTCGCTTGTTACAACGAACCACCGGCTATGGTGATTATGACGATTGATAGCTTGGCCAAACTCAACTACACAAACTATGAAGTAATTGTTGTTGATAACAACACAAAAGATGAAGCGAAATGGAAGCCATTAGAAGCCTACATGGCTAAAATGCCTGCGAATTTCAAATTCTTTCACTTACCTCAATGGCCTGGATTTAAAGCTGGCGCACTTAACTTCGCCTTAGATCAAACCAGCCCGAAAGCAGAAGTAGTGGGTGTAGTTGATGCAGATTATGAAGTTACTCCAGATTGGCTATCTGATTTAGTTCCACATTTTATGGATGCTAAGGTCGCCGTTGTTCAAGCACCACAAGCACATAGAGATTGGGAGAACAACTTCTTCCGTCGCATGAGTAACTGGGAGTTCGAAGGATTTTTCCGTATTGGCATGCATCACCGTCACGAACGTAACGCACTTATTCAGCACGGCACAATGACGCTGGTTCGCCACCAACCCCTAATTGACAGTGGGAAATGGTCAGAATGGTGTATTTGTGAAGATACCGAGCTTGGCCTGCGCTTACTTGAAAGTGGCTATGAACTTCGCTACATCGACGATACCTTTGGTCGTGGTTTAACACCTTCAGACTTCAAAGCGCTTAAATCTCAACGTTTCCGCTGGGCTTTTGGTGCAATGCAAATTCTTAAACACCATCTACCGAAACTGCTTGGAAATTCAACACTCACCTTTGGTCAGCGCTATCATTTCCTAACAGGATGGTTTGGGTGGCTAGGTGATGCGCTGCAATTAATTTTCACAATAGGTTCTATTGCTTGGACAATTGCGATGCTTGCGTTCCCTACCGCTTTTAGTTTGCCGGTGAGCATTATGATTACCCCTATCCTCTGCTTCCTTGTCATCAAGGCAGCATTAGGCCCTGTGCTTTATAGAAAGACCATGAATTGCAGCTGGAAAGATATATTCGGCGCATCCTTAGCAAGTCTGGGCTTATCTCATGCAATTGCACGCGGGGTTATGATGGGCCTTGTAAAAAAAGATGGTGTCTTCAAAGTCACTGCAAAAGGCAAAGCCAAAATCAACAAGCTAGAGATTCTTAATCCAATTATTGAGGAATTTAGTTTATTAACCGCATTGATTATTTGTAGCCTAGCAATGCTTATCACGCGAGGATTTACTAATATTGATGCACAACTTTGGGTTACTATGCTGACATTGCAAGCATTACCATACGGAAGTGCTGTTGCTTGCCAATTTATTGCACAAAGACCTGATAGTGTATAGCGATATCAGCGCACTAATAAACGATAAGATTCATTTTACAAATCCAATCGCACTTAAAATAAATTATAATGTTGGAAAACCAACCTAAATTAAAGCATGACTAATCCTACACATACGCCTGCATGGCACGCATTAAACGAACACTTCAAACAAATATTTCCGCTACAAATGCGTGATTTATTCGCAGAAGATCCTGAACGTTTTAATAAATTATCATTACATTTCAATGACTTCCTGCTTGACTATTCGAAACAGCGTGTCACTGAAGAAACGATGGCTTTACTGTTTCAACTTGCAAGAGAAACCGAAGTTGAAGCTTGGCGTGAACGAATGTTCACGGGAGAAAAAATCAACTTCACCGAAGAACGGGCTGTGCTTCACACTGCCCTTCGCAATCGTAGCAACACTCCTGTCTACGTTGATGGCAAAGATGTCATGCCTGAAATTAATCGCGTCCTTGCACAAATGCGCACATTCAGCGACAGCGTTCGTAATGGACAATGGCTCGGCTATACCGGCAAACGAATTACTGATGTTGTTAATTTAGGTATTGGTGGTTCAGATTTAGGTCCTGTCATGGCATGTACTGCACTCAAGGCTTACTCAAGCCCTGATTTGCAAGTGCATTTTGTGTCTAATATCGACGGTGCTCATTTAGCACAGACATTAGAGCTATGCGATCCAGAAACGACGCTATTCATCGTCGCTTCAAAAACATTCACTACTCAAGAAACCATGACCAATGCAAGATCTGCTCGTGCATGGTTTATTCAATCTGCAAAAGATCAGGCGCATGTAGCTAAGCATTTCGTTGCGCTTTCTACTAATGCAGAAGCTGTTCAAGAATTCGGCATTGATACATCAAATATGTTTGAATTCTGGGATTGGGTTGGCGGTCGTTATTCGCTATGGTCAGCGATTGGTTTATCCATTGCGCTATACATTGGTATGGATAATTTTGAATCCTTACTCGAAGGTGCCCATGAAATGGACAACCATTTCAGAACTGCACCATTAGAAAAGAATATGCCAGTGATTATGGCGATGTTAGGGATTTGGTATAACAACTTCTTTGATGCTGAGACTTACGCAATCCTGCCTTATGATCAAGGATTATCACGCTTTGCAGCTTATATGCAGCAAGGCGACATGGAAAGTAACGGCAAGTTTGTGAATCGTGCTGGTGAGCGTATTGACTACACCACAGGCCCAATTATTTGGGGTGAAGCTGGCACCAATGGTCAACATGCGTTTTATCAACTGATTCACCAAGGCAACAAACTGATTCCTTGCGACTTCTTAATGCCGCTTCGAAGCCAATATGCAATTGGCGAGCAAGGTGATGAGCATCACAAAATCTTGGTATCGAACATCCTTGCACAAACAAAAGCACTGATGCAAGGTAAAACAGCCAAAGAAGCTAAGCTTGAATTAGAAGAGCAAGGTGTACCGCATCACCTCATCATGAATTTATTACCGCACCGAGTATTTGGCGGCAACCGCCCAACAAATACCCTATTAATTGATGAGCTTAACCCTAAAAGCTTAGGTAAGTTAATTGCATTATATGAACATAAAATCTTTGTTCAAGGAATCGTCTGGAACATCAACTCGTTCGATCAATGGGGTGTAGAATTCGGTAAACAGATCGCTAAGAAAATCCTACCTCAATTATCAGGTGAGGGAAAAGTAACTGACCATGATGGTTCAACAAACAATCTAATCAATTACTTTAAGCAAAAAACACAGCATTAAACACTAAGCATAAAATAAAAAAGGCAGAGAACATTCTCTGCCTTTTTTATTGCCATAATCTAATTAATGCAAAGAGACGCTTTTAAATAAAGATTGCGTCATTGACGCACCTAAACGTTTAGCAACGCGATCAGCAAAGTCTTCATGACTCGTAAAATCAACTACGTTAGGCTCTTTAATTACTTCACGCGCAACGTAATCCATACTACCTAAGCCGTCAGCAAGCCCCATTCTGATACCAGCCTCGCCGCTCCAGAACAAACCACTAAAGGTTTCAGGCGTTTCTTTAAGACGATTACCACGACCTTCTTTCACCACAGCAATAAACTGCTGATGGATTTCTGTTAACATTTTTTGGGCAAGTAATTGGTGTTTAGGATTAACTGGAGAAAAAGGATCTAGCATCGCCTTATTCTCACCAGCGGTCATTAAGCGTCGCTCGACACCAAACTTCTGCATGGCACCGGTAAAACCAAAACCATCCATCAATACGCCAATCGAACCAATAATACTTGCTTTATCTACATAGATTTTATCTGCGGCAACTGCAATGTAATAACCGCCTGACGCGCATATATCCTCTACAACAGCATAGACTGGGATGTTAGGATGCAACTTACGTTGACGTTTAACTTCATCGTTAATAATGCCTGCTTGCACAGGACTGCCGCCAGGACTGTTAATACGAAGAATCACACCTTTAGTGTGTTTATTTTCATACGCTTCTTGTAAGCTAGAAATAACAGAGTCAGCATTAACTTGATCAACACCAATTTCACCTTGGATATCAATCAGTGCCGTATGCGAACTAGTACTGCGAGTAGAGTTACCACCTATCCAATTCAACATATAAAAAAGAATTAAAAACAAGTAAACAAAAGTCAGTGTCTTAAACAAAATGCTCCAAAAACGATTTCGCTTTTGTTCCTTTATCGCCGTTAAAGCAATATTTTCTATTGCTTCACGTTCCCAATTAGCATCATTCAATTTCTTATCGGCCATCAAATTCTCTTTTCAGTATTAAATAACTTACAAACTGCGCTTATGATATCAAAAAATTACTAAGTACTTATTTTTATGTAACTTATGTGTTATCTCTCAACCATATACCTAAATGCTCAAATTGATCAAAATGTGCCAAAGGTTGATGCGGTAGCAATCTTTCTAGGGGATGTGCCCCAAAAGTCACGCCTAGACTTTTTACATTTGCGTTCTGCGCCATTTGTAAATCGAAGCTAGTATCACCAACCATTAATGTACGCTCGGGACTAGTTGCTACCTCATCCATTAAGTCTAAAATCATTTGCGGATGTGGTTTTGAGTGACATTCATCAACGCAACGTGTCGCGATAAAATGATGCTTAATTCCACTTTTATCCAAGGCTCTATTAAGTCCCTGACGTCCCTTTCCTGTCGCAACCGCTAGAGAAATACCTTTATTGACTAGATGTTCAACTGTTTCAGCAGCACCATCAAATAGTGGAATAGATTGCTCACCTTGTCCGTAATGATAAGTGTAGCGCGCAGTCATTTGGGTTAATTGCGCATCTGGAATTTGCCCAAACAATTCATATACAGCCTCTCTAAAACCAAGACCGATAATTCCGCTCGCGGCATGTTGACTAGGTTCACTTAAACCAACTTCGACACTCGCCTTACAAATAGCATCCACAATAAGTTGCGTTGAGTTTGCTAAGGTTCCATCCCAATCAAAAATAATTAAATCGTACTTATTTTGCATCTTAAACTTTATTCTCAATCGCTAGTTTTTTTAAAAATCTATCTAATTCTGCTGGCAGCGGCGCAATCAAATTGAGCTTCTCACCACTTAATGGATGACGAATATTCGTCTCAGCCGAATGTAAAAACATTCGCTTCAAACCATTCTTTTGAAGCATCTTATTTAAAGCGAAATCACCGTACTTATCATCCCCTAAGATAGGAAAGCCTAAGTGCGCCAATTGAACGCGTAGTTGATGTGTACGACCAGTAATTAACTGTGCTTCAAGCAAGCTGTAATCTCCGAAATGCTGCTTCAAATGGAAAATGGTTTCTGATGTTTGCTCATCTTCCGCATTAGGATTTGGACGCCCATTTACCACAGTGACTCGTCGCTCGCCATTAGGCAGGCTGTGCTTTTGAAGCATCAATGTCACTTTCTTTTGCTTTTCTTTCCAGTGCCCATTAACCAACATGAGATAACGCTTATCCATCTGATTGCGACGCATTGCCTCATGCAAAGCAACTAATGCACTTCGCTTCTTACCAACCATCAAAACACCGGAAGTTTCACGATCAAGACGATGAACCAACTCTAAAAACTTAGCCTGAGGACGCTCCATTCTCAACTGCTCAATTACGCCACGACTAACACCACTACCACCGTGCACCGCCATACCCGCTGGCTTATCCAGAACGAGCATTGCATCATCTTCAAAAATAACAGACTGCTCAAACTTGGCTGTAACCTGTTTAGGTGGCTCATCAACATGGTCAGCCACTTTTGCACGTATCGGTGGAATCCTCACCAAATCGCCCATTTCCAACTTGTAAGTAGCGTCAATGCGCTTTTTGTTAACGCGAACTTCTCCACTTCTTAGAATGCGATACAAATGACTCTTAGGAACCCCTTTTAAGGTTTTAGTGAGGTAATTATCAATTCGCTGACCAACACTGCCCTCATCAATCGTGAGCATCGCTGCACTTGATTCACTAATTTCATTACTTATTTTGCTTAAATTTGTCATCTCACCTATACTACGAAACTCTTGAAGATTATGCGCCAAGCGCTTCTTCTAAGAATGAATTGAATGTTTTAGATTTATCTAAAAAAACACCTTGGTTAATTTCGCTCGCCAAATAAAATTAAGTAGCGATTTTTGTATTAAAAAAATTAATGCGCTCAAGCCCTACAGAACATCTGCCAATACCAAGAGTATAAGCGATGGCGTGGCTTGGATTAGCTAGGACTTTGAATTTTAGCCGATATTGTCGACTAAACCGAATCTAAATTAATAGACAGAACAAACGAAACTGGACTACACAAAACATTTAACGAGTCATTTACCCAACAAATTCAATCTGATGTTCTAAAATAACAACAGACTTTTTGTGAGGCGACAAAATAACGCCTCCTCTAAATTAGCAGCAATTTAAAAAATTGCTTTAAATACTCGATGTTTAAATAAGTCCAAACAAGGTTTTTCTGGCAGATATAGTGCTTATGTTTGTTGCAATATATCGCTGTTATTCGCGAGTCTGAAGTTCACCTCTAGCATCCACACCACCTTCATCTGGCATCATCTGCAAGCCCGCTCAGAGCGCGGGAGTCAACACAATGAAACGTATGTTATTTAATGCGACGCAGTCTGAAGAACTTCGCGTCGCGATTGTCGATGGTCAAAAACTAATTGACCTTGATATCGAATCTGCAGGTAAGGAACAACGCAAAAGCAACATCTACAAGGGCGTTATTACCCGCATCGAACCTTCTCTAGAAGCAGCCTTTGTTAATTACGGTACAGATCGCCACGGCTTCTTACCGTTCAAAGAAGTTGCACGCAGCTATTTCCAAAACGACGTTGATGGCGGTCGAGCACGCATTCAAGACGTGCTAAAAGAAGGTCAAGAACTCATCGTGCAAGTGGATAAAGATGAACGCGGCAACAAAGGTGCTGCACTCACTACTTTCATCTCGCTTGCTGGTCGTTATTTAGTATTAATGCCAAACAACCCACGTGGCGGTGGTGTTTCACGCCGCATTGAGGGTGAAGACCGCAACGAACTCCGTGACATCATGGCACAACTTGAAGTGCCAAATGGAATGAGCATCATTGCACGTACTGCTGGTATTGGTCGTACGCTTGAAGAACTTCAATGGGATTTAAGCTACCTATTACAACTTTGGACAGCGGTTGAAAGTGCTTCAACTATCCAGAATGGTCCTTTCTTAATTTACCAAGAAGGCAGCTTGGTGATTCGTGCAATTCGCGATTACTTCCAACCAGATATCGGTGAAATCTTAATCGATACACCTGACATCCATGAACAAGCCATTCAGTTCATGAATCATGTAATGCCTGGCAATGTAGCCCGCGTTAAGCTTTACCAAGACGAAACACCCCTATTCTCACGCTTCCAAATTGAACATCAAATTGAAACCGCATTCTCACGCGAAGTAAGGTTGCCTTCTGGTGGCGCTATTGTGATTGACCACACGGAAGCGCTTGTTTCTGTAGACGTTAACTCAGGCCGTTCAACCAAAGGTAGCGACATTGAGAATACAGCTTTCAACACAAACTTAGAAGCTGCAGAAGAAGTTGCACGTCAACTCCGCTTACGCGATCTAGGTGGCTTAGTTGTCATTGACTTCATTGACATGGAAAGCCAACGCAATCAACGTGAAGTTGAAAACCGCTTACGTGATGCGCTGCATTATGACCGCGCTCGTGTCCAAACTGGAAAAATCTCACGTTTTGGCTTGCTTGAGCTTTCTCGTCAACGCTTACGCCCAAGCCTTGGTGAAAGTAACCACATTCCTTGCCCACGCTGCCATGGCACTGGCCATATTCGCGGCATTGAATCAACAGCGCTTCATATCTTGCGTATCACTCAAGAAGAAGCAATGAAAGAGAACAGCAAGGCAATCCAGGTTCAACTTCCTGTTGAAGCTGCTACATTCTTGCTGAATGAAAAACGTGCTGATATTCATAAAATTGAACAACGCACAGGTGTTGAAGTTGTTTTAATTCCAAATATTCACATGGAAACACCAAACTACACGATCACTCGCATTAAGAGCGATGACAGTGCAGATGACGGCCCACGCAGCTACCAAATGGTTGAACTTCCTACTGAGGAAGAAGCAAGTGCTGCTATACAAGAAGTTAAAGCAATTAAACAAGTTGCTGCAGTGCGTGGTATTACGCCATCAGCACCAGCACCAACGAGCGCAGTTGCAACAACATCTTTACTTGCTCGGGTTAAAAACTGGTTAGCTTCATTAACAACAAAATCAGAACCTAAGAAAGAGCAACGCGACCACAACGGTAGACGTGAAGGCAATCGTAACAACCGTAATCGCAACCGTAATCGCAATGATCGTGGCGATCGTAATAATCAAGGTGATCGTCCAAACAATGCTCAGCAACGTCCACAAGATCAACGTCAACCAAGACCGCAACAGCCACAGCAACAGCAAAAACCTCAAAATACCCCTGCTGCTGTTGAATCTGCAACGACCGAAAATACAGGTGAGCAACGCGAGCCACGTAACAATCGTCGTGGCCGCAATGGTCGCCGTGATCGTGGCCCTCGCAATGACAGACCAAATGGCGAAAATCAAAATCGCCAAAACGGTGAATTAGAGCAAAACATTGCAGCGCCAGTTGCAGCACAACAAAATAAAGTTGAGCAAAATACTTCATCAAACAATGAAGTGATTAAAACTGAAGCGGTCAATGTTCAAGCTCAAGCGCCTGTTATTAAAGCAGAAGTGAAAGTTGAAGTTGTTAAGTCTGACATTGAAGTTGTTACAACAAAGCCAGCTAAACAAGACAAACCTGCAAAAACAGAGTCTGTTGCTTCTACTGAAGCTGCAAAGCCAACAGAAGAAAAAGCTGAAAAGAAAGCACGCCCAGCGCGCAAACCTGTAGCAAAAGCAAAACCTGTTGATTTAGCGGCAAGTGGATTGCAACTTGTTGAAACGAGTGCTGACAAGGTGAAAGCAGTAGTAACTACTGAGCCTGAAGCACCAAAACAAGCTCGTAAGACACCTGCGTGGAAAAAGAAAGCTGATGAAGCTGCAAAAGACGAGCCTTTAGTCATCGTACAAACGCAGAAGTAAATTGTTTTAAGCACCTCGTGCTAAGCAAATAAAAAGCCCCGATTGTTCGGGGCTTTTTATTTATTAAAACTTTCAAGTCTTCAAGTCATTCACATTAGCGCCATAACCGCTGGGGTCATGTCCGCTAATATACGGACAACGCAAGGATCAAAAGATTATGATAAAACTTCTAAGAATTATGGATTCAAGTCATCCACATTAGCGCCATAGAACTTAGCTTTAAGCTTCTTAAGCTGGTCTCTAAATTCCGCAGCTTTCTCAAATTCTAAATTCTTAGCACTGTCATGCATGCCCTTTTCAAGGCGTTTCATTTCCTTAAGAATTTGCTTTTCGTTTAATACATCATAACTAGCCTGATCTTGTGCGGCTTTACGCTCACGAGCAGCATCGTCTTTATCGTAGACGCCATCAATAATATCTTTAATCTTCTTGCTTACACCTTTAGGCGTAATGCCATTCTCGAGGTTAAATGCGATTTGCTTATCACGACGTCTCTGTGTTTCATCCACCGCCAACTTCATGGATCGAGTAATACGGTTTGCGTAAAAAATTACCTTACCATTTAAATTACGTGCAGCACGACCGGCCGTTTGAATCAGTGAGCGCTCTGAGCGCAAGAACCCCTCTTTATCGGCATCAAGCACTGCAACAAGGGAAACCTCAGGAATATCCAAACCCTCACGTAGTAAGTTAATACCGACTAAAACATCGAACTCACCTAAACGTAAATCACGAATAATCTCAACACGCTCAACGGTATCAATATCCGAATGCAAATAGCGCACCTTAACGCCATGCTCACTTAAGTAATCTGTTAAATCCTCAGCCATACGCTTAGTTAAGGTGGTCGCTAATACACGCTCACCAACATCAATACGTAACTTAATTTCTGAAAGTAAGTCATCCACTTGGGTATCTGCAGGCTTAACGATAATTTCAGGATCAACCAAGCCAGTTGGCCTAGCCACCTGCTCAACTACTTGTTGTTGATGATTAGCCTCATATTCAGCTGGTGTCGCTGAAACGAATACTGTTTGACGCATGATTTGCTCAAACTCTTCAAATTTAAGCGGGCGATTATCAAGCGCAGATGGTAAACGGAATCCGTAGTCCACCAAGTTCTCTTTACGTGATTTATCACCTTTGTACATCGCACCGATTTGCGGCACCGTAACATGGCTCTCATCCATAATCATCAATGCGTTTTTAGGTAAGTAATCAATCAAAGTTGGCGGCGGATCGCCTGGGCCACGTCCTGAAAGATGGCGAGAGTAGTTTTCAATACCTTTACAAAAACCGATCTCATTGAGCATTTCCAAGTCAAAACGCGTGCGTTGTTCGATACGTTGCGCCTCAACCAGCTTTCCGTTTTTAATGTAGAAGTCCACGCGCTCACGCAACTCCTGCTTAATCTTCTCCATGGCACGCACGGTCGTTTCACGCGGAGTAACGTAATGACTGGACGGATAAATCGTGTACGCCGCAATCTTGTTGAATACCTGCCCTGTTAGCGGATCGAATAAGGTAATGTGCTCAACCTCATCGTCAAACAAGGAGATACGCACAGCCGTTTCGCTATTTTCAGCCGGAAATACATCAATGACATCTCCACGCACACGGAAACATCCACGAGAAAAATCAAAGTCATTTCTATCGTATTGCATGCCAACCAAACGCAAAATCGCATCACGTTGACTCATCTTCTCACCCTGCTGCAGGTGCAAGACCATACCGTGGTAATCAACTGGATCACCAATACCGTAAATTGCTGATACAGAAGCTACAATAATGGCATCATCACGCTCTAATAAAGCCTTAGTCGCAGAAAGGCGCATTTGCTCGATGTGCTCGTTAATGCTTGAGTCTTTCTCAATAAATAAATCACGTGAAGGCACATAAGCCTCTGGTTGATAGTAATCGTAATAAGAAACGAAGTACTCAACCGCATTATTTGGGAAAAACTCACGAAACTCGGAATAAAGCTGCGCAGCAAGTGTTTTGTTTGGCGCCATCACAATGGCTGGACGCCCTGTACGAGCAATCACATTCGCCATCGTGTAAGTTTTGCCTGACCCAGTCACACCGAGTAAGGTTTGATACTTAAGACCTTTGTTAACGCCTTCAGTAAGCTTATCAATGGCTTGCGGCTGATCCCCCGCTGGCGGGAATGGCTGATGAAGCTGATACTTACTATTTGGAAACGTAACAATCAATTGAATACACCTTTAATCATAGGTTTTATTTTAACAGGGTATCGCTTGTAGACTGCGCCTATCTATCGCTCACACCCAACAGAATGGTAATCTGCTAGAACTTTATTGAAAACACTGTGTCTTTTGAAGGGTAACAATCAAAAAACACTCGGGAGCTTTGCGTCATGTTCACATTGAGAAATAAAACACTAAAAATAACACTCGCAGTCTCAAGTGCGTTCATTCTATTCACCAACCAAGTGCACGCTTACGACCGAGTAAAGCTTCTTAAATCATTTTTTTCGATTGTCATGATCAAAGGCTATACCAGTGATGGCAGTATGGCCTATGGATCAGGCGTTGTTGTCGGTCCGAATAAAGTAGTAACCAATTGCCACATTTTCAGAAAAACACCAGACCCTTACATTTCACGTGGTGAAGACACTTATCGCATTACCCAAGTTCAAGCAGATAGATATTACGACATGTGTTTAGTTGCAACTGAAAACACACCTTTCCAAGCTGCTGAAATAGGCTCGGCAGCCACAATGAACAAGGGTGAAGAAATTATCGGGATGGGTCACTCAAGTGGAAATCCAAGCCCAGTAAACGCAAATGGTGTATTGAAATCAGTTTACCCATTCAACAATAGCCACATCATCAGAAGTACAGCAAGGTTTACCATGGGGGCAAGCGGCAGTGGATTATTTGACGGTCAAGGTCGTCTCATTGGAATTAATACTTTCAAATCACCTGGAAGAAATGCCTATTTCTATGCGTTACCAATTGAATGGTTAGCCAACGTTGAAAAGCAACCAGTTGAAACTAAATTCCCAATTGAAGGAAAAACATTCTGGGAAGAAGATGATGATAAAAAACCATTTTTTATGCAAATGGCTACGCCTGAGCTCAATGAAGACTGGTCAAAACTCGCTGAGGTTGCAAAGAAATGGACGGCTGCTGAACCAAAGAATTCAGAGGCATGGTATGAATTGGGTAACGCTCAAGATCATCTCAACAATAAAACAGAAGCTGAAAAATCATACAAAATAGCGCTTAAACTTAATCAAAAGCATACGGAAGCCCTTTACGGACTTGGCTTGATTGCTTCAGCTAAAGGAGATCAAAAACAAGTTCAAGAGATTAATCTAGCAATTCTTGATATCGATCCACAGTTATCAGAAGAATTTACCAAGGAAATTGCAAAAAATAAGCCTCAATAAACCAGTTAGATTGTTTCGTCACTTGAGATTTATGAGTAAAATTACGTTTTTGTGATTTTTCTTAAAATCAATTTACTCAATCTCAAGGATTTATCTTGGAATCATCTGCATCGCATTTAGCACTATCTCAACGCGTTCAAACCATCAAAGAATCACCTACCTTAGCAGTCACTGCGCGTGCTGCTAAGCTCAAAGCAGAAGGCAAAGATATTATTGGTCTTGGTGCTGGCGAACCGGATTTTGATACGCCTCAACATATTAAAGATGCAGCCAAACAAGCGATTGATAGCGGCTTCACAAAATACACACCTGTAGCGGGCATTCCAGGCTTAAAAAAAGCCATCGTTAATAAATTTAAAAACGAAAACGGCTTTGACTATAACGACAAAGAAGTGATTGTTGGTGTAGGTGGCAAGCAATGTATTTTCAACTTAGCACTTGCCGTGCTAAATCCTGGCGACGAAGTAATCGTGCCAGCGCCTTATTGGGTATCTTATGCAGACATTGCATTAGTTGCCGGCGCCAAACCAATTATTATTGAATGTGGTATCGAACAAGGCTTTAAGTTATTGCCAGCGCAATTAGAAGCGGCAATTACACCAAAAACCAAACTATTCATGATCAACTCCCCTTCTAATCCAACGGGCGCTGTTTATACATTAGATGAGTTAAAAGCTTTAGGCGAAGTACTAAAACGTCATCCACATGTTTTAGTCGCCACAGATGACATGTATGAACATGTAAATCTTACAGGTAACAAGTTTTACAATATTCTAAATGCAACGCCAGAATTAAAATCTCGTTGCATCGTGCTTAACGGTGTATCTAAGGCCTACTCAATGACTGGCTGGCGTATTGGTTATGCTGCAGGCCCTGCATACATCATTAAAGCAATGGAAATCCTGCAATCGCAATCAACATCAAACCCAACATCAATCTCTCAAGTCGCTGCGCAAGCTGCACTGGATGGCACCCAAGACTGCATTAAACCAATGGTTAAAGCGTTTATTGAGCGTCACGAATACGTTGTTGACCGCTTCAACAAGATGCGTGGCTTAAAGTGCATTAAAGCTGGCGGTGCTTTTTACGCATTCCCAGATGCTCGCGAAGCCATTCACAATCTTCATGCCGCTGGCAAAATTTCAGCCGCTACAGATATGGCACTTTCTGAGTATTTACTTGAACAAGTTGGAGTTGCAGTTGTCCCAGGTTCTGCATTTGGTGCTGAAGGTTACTTCCGCATTTCATTTGCGACCTCAATGGACAACCTTACAAAAGCACTTGATAGAATCGAACAAGCGCTGTTGTAACAACATCAGGAATTAGTAAATGCTAACTTGGGAAAGTATTCAAACATTAGTGACAGAAGGCAATTTAGCCCCTGACAAACGCCTAGTTAAAACTGGCGCGCAATGGAAAAGTCTATTATCTGAAGATGTTTATTACGTGACTAGAAATGCCGGGACAGAGCGCCCATTTAGTTCGCCCATGTGTACACATTTTGAAGCGGGCATTTACGCATGCGTCTGTTGCGATACCTTACTTTTTGATTCCACTGTAAAGTTTGACTCTGGCACAGGATGGCCGTCATTTACTCAGCCCATTAAAGAAAATGCCATCGCCTATTATCTAGATGACAGCTTAGACAGAAGTCGTGTCGAAATTACTTGTAATAGTTGTGATGCACACCTAGGTCATGTTTTCCCAGATGGTCCAGCGCCAAGTAAATTAAGATATTGCGTTAATGCATTGTCTTTACAACGAAAAACTTAAACGAGCGCTGCTTTAATCTTCTCAAGTGCAATCAATACATTCGCTTGAGAAGTTGCAATATTCATTCGCATGAAGCCCTTCCCCCCGCTACCAAACATAGCTCCTGGCGACAATGCAAGTTTCGCTTGATAAAGAAAAAATGCTTGTAACTGCTGATCATCAAGCTTAAGTTTTCTAGAATCCAGCCAAAGCAAATAAGTACCTTCTGCTGGTGCAACAGTAATTTGCGGAATATGTTGTTTAAAATAAGTGCTTACTAAGTCACGCGTCTGTTGAAGATAATCCATTAACCCCGCAAGCCAGTCATGTCCATGTCGATACGCTGCTTCAAAAGCCACCAAACTAAATGGATTTGCAACTGAGACGCCTGTTTTACTCAACTGTAATTCGATGGCTTTTCTTGATGGCGAATGCGGCACAATCAAAGCTGACAATCCAAGACCAGGGATGTTAAAAGTTTTACTAGGCGCAACAGCAGTAATCACATGCGTGTGATCCACGTCCATCTTACCCAACACTACATGCTTAGCATCGGGATAAACTAAGTCCGCATGAATTTCATCTACCAAGATTAAAAGCCCATGTTGCTTAGCAATCGCTAATAATCTTGCTAATTCAT
>JACCDN011042112.1_pt1 | contig 50842 bp, 41 predicted proteins | sample 7441691 | NCBI WGS metagenome assembly JACCDN01 (sample SAMN15323439, study PRJNA562643) | freshwater metagenome | isolation source: river surface water | place: USA:Blue River Watershed | collected 2017-08-16 | reverse complement strand
GTTAGCCGAATAAGCAATTCACCGAAGAAAACGACTGGCTTTGACATCACCGGACGTTAGCGCGCCAACCAGCCGCCATCAACGGCCAGAATGTGGCCATTGACATAGTCGGCAGCCGACGACGCCAAAAACACGGCGGCACCGCCAATATCTTCAGCCTTACCCCAACGTCCGGCCGGAATGCGCTCAACGATTTGGCGGTTACGGTTTTCATCAGCTTGCAGGGCTGCCGTATTATTGGTTTCGATATAGCCCGGTGCGATGGCGTTTACATTAATGCCCTTTGCCGCCCATTCATTCGCCATCGCCTTCGTCAAGCCGCCCACGCCAGATTTCGACGCGGTGTAGCTCGGTACGCGAATGCCACCCTGAAAAGTGAGCATCGAGGCGATGTTGATAATCTTGCCCGAACCTTGCGATATCATGCCTTTGGCCGCAGCCTGCGACAGGAAGAACAAGGTTTTAAGATTGGTGTCGATCACCGCATCCCAATCTTCTTCGGTAAAATCTACAGCATCATTGCGGCGGATGATCCCGGCGTTATTCACCAAGATATCCAGCCGCCCGAACGCCGCCTGTGTTTCATCAACGACACGCGCGACAGGCTCGATAGAAGACAGGTCAGCGGTAATGTTCACCGCCTTGCGTCCATTTGCTTCGATCAAGGCCAGCGTTTCTGTCGGCGCGGAGCGACCCGCGACGGCAACATCAGCGCCTGCTTTTGACAAGGCGACGGCAATTGCCTGACCAATGCCCGTATTGGCACCAGTGACCAGCGCCGTTTTGCCCGAAAGATCAAATGGCGCGGTCATATCAGCCTGCCACGCTCCGCAGATAGGCGGACATTTCTTCATCCTGCGAATTGGCATAGAAATATTCGGCGAAGCGTTCACCGGCAATCGCGGCCTTCAGCAGATCCTGATCAACCGTTTTGAGCACGGTGAGCATGTCGCGGCAAGATGCTGCCTTTACATCCTTCAATATGCTGCGGTTGGCAGCCATGAAGTGTGCACGCTCTTTGGGGTAACCCGCGCCGCCTTCATTTTCGAAAATCTTGCGGTAGCAATCTTGCAGGTTCAGTTCAGCCGCCCAGCCAAAGCCCTTCGCATAAGGCATCGACATCGCGTTGCCGTCGTTGATCTGGCTGAACAGGAACGCATCGGTCGGGTCAATCACAAGGCCGCAGAACACGCCTGGCATCGCGTTACACGCCAACATAGAACCCATTCCGGTGCCGCAACCGGTCACGACAAAATCAGCCGCTTTGGAGTTCAGCAAAATGCCGGCGAGCAAACCGTTCATGACATAAGTCAGCGAAGCGCTATCCTCTGCGCTATACATGCCATAGTTGAATACCTGATGGCCCAATGGCTCTGCGACTGCAGTCAGTGCATCGTTGATGATGCTGTTCTTAGCCGCTTGGCTATTTTCGGTGATCAGCGCGATCTTCATAAATATCCTTTCCCGTCAAACCCGATGGTTTGTTATCAAAATCTGCAATGAAGGTAACCGGTGTCATCTGCAAGTGCAATATCGTCATTGCATCGGCGGAGCGACCGAACCGCGCCGTACGAGCGTCGACACGAAGGTCGATGGCTCTTGATCCTCTGGCGAGACAGATGTCGCATCGCCGATGATCTTAAGCGCTGCCGACCGACCCATGGCAACAATGGGCCAACGCACCGTTGTCAGCGGCGGCCAAACCCGAGCGGCAATGGGCGTGTCATCGAATCCAATGATCGATAATTCTTCCGGCACGGCGATACCGCGTGACCGCGCCGCGAACAGGACGCCGGCGGCCATTTCGTCATTACATGCGAAAATCGCCGTCGGCCGCGGCTGCAAATCAAACAGGCTTTCGGCCGCAGCAATGCCCGATTCGAACGTATATTGCCCATCCGCGATCAGACTGCGGGGCAGCTTTATACCCGCCTCTGCCAATGCGAATTCAAACCCGTCGCGCCGTACTTGCGCCGAGTTAAAACCATGCGGCCCGGAAATCAGACCAATGCGGCGATGTCCCTGCGCGATCAGGTGGCGAGTCGCCTCAATGACCGCATCCCTGTCATTGGACGCCACCATATGATCAGGATCATCCAGCACGGACGATCCCATCCGCACATATTTGCAGTTCACCTCTTCACACAGACGCGCGAGGGCGTCTATTTCCGAAATAGGCGGCAATAAAACGACGCCATACAGCCGCTGTCGCACCAAAAAGCTGCGCACATCGTCAAGCATGTCTGGCGAACTCCTGTCCACCGGACGCACGACCAGCTCAAAGTCGGTGTCACGCAGCGCCTCCAATATGCCTTGCTGCATATTGAGTATCATCTGCGCGTTCGGGTTGTCGTGGACAAGACCAATAAGGAAATTGCGGCCCAAGGCGAGCGCACGCGCCTGTGGATTGGGGACATATCCCGTCTCACGAATAACCGCCTCAATCTTTTCCCGCGTATCATCATGCAAGGAGCCAGAGCGGTTTATGACGCGGCTAACGGTCTTTTTAGACACCCCGGCAAGCCGTGCGATATCATTGATCGTCGGCTTTGCCGCCGCCTTGTTCCGAGGTTTTGGGACGCTCTTCATATAGACTGCATAGCAAGAATTGCATATCGATACAGCAAAAGTTGCGAACAATATCTGGCGCATCCTTGCAAATGACACCGGTTTCCCATAACAACCACCATAACGGAATTTTCAATGAGGGACGCAGATTATATCTGCGCAAACGATCGCCCATGATAGCAACGAATATTGCCAACCAATTTGTTGCAGCGCGGCGTCACGGCCGTCATCTGACGGAATATCCGGGCCCCATACCGGAAAGCTTGTCGGCAGCTTATGCGGTTCAGGACGCAGCGATTCATGCGACTGGTCAGTCCGTCATTGGATGGAAAGTCGGGCGGATTTTCCCGCCGCTGTCTGAAAAATTTGGCGCAAACCGTCTGGCTGGTCCGATCTTTACATCGCACACTTTGTCCGCAGATGCGGTGGCGTCTGGCAACATATTCACGGGCGGATTTGGCGCCGCCGAGGCCGAATTTCTGATCAAGATCGGCTCCGACCTGCCGCTTGGCAAGCATGATTACACGCTGGAAGAAGCCCAACGCCAGATCGAGGCGGTTCATGTCGGCATCGAAATTGCAAGCTCGCCTTTGCCCACCATCAATGAGCTGGGACCAGCCGTGACCGTTTCGGATTTCGGCAATAATAACGGCTTGATCATTGGTCAGGCGATACCCGACTGGCAGAACAGCAACTTTGCCGACTGGGTCGTTCGGTTGGAAATAGATGGCACCGTCGCCGGAAGTGGCTCCGCCAACACCTTCCCCGATGGCCCGCTTGGTTCGGTGCGCTTTCTGCTCAACAATTTGGGTGAACGCGGCATCGCCATCAAAGCTGGCACATGGATTTCGTCGGGCGCCGTGACCGGCGTGCATCAGGTTACGCCCGGACAATCGGTACAGGCATTTTTTGACACATCGTTGTTGGTAAGCTGCATAATAGAGGCCGCGCCAATCGTCTGAATACATCTATGAGAGGATGATTTATGGAGACAGCTGCAATTCCGGAACGGACCGGCCGATACCGCTGGGCCATCATCGCCCTCTTATTCTTCGCAACGACGGTCAATTATATTGACCGCACGATGCTCGGGCTGCTCGCCCCCACGCTTCAAACGGAATTGAAATGGAATGAGGACGATTACGGAAATATCGTCACGGCATTTCAGGCGGCATATGCACTTGGATTTTTGTTCATGGGCTATGTCATTGACCGGTTCGGACCCAAAATCGGTTATGCGATTGCGATTTCGATCTGGACGATAGGGCATGTCGCCCATGGCTTTGGCGGTTCGGTTGCATCTTTCATGGCCGCCCGCGCCGTTCTGGGCGTTGGTGAGGCAGGCCACTTCCCGGCCGTCGTGCGTTCGAGCAGCGAATGGTTCCCGCAAAAAGAACGCGCTTATGCCATTGGCTGGGTCAATTCGGGCACAACAGTTGGTGTCATCCTAACCGCGCCGACCTTGTGGCTGTTTATGCAGGCGCTTGGCCTTGGCTGGCGCGAGACATTTATTTACTCCGGCGCCTTCGGAGTTGTGCTGCTTGGGCTTTGGCTGTGGTTGTACAGCAACCCGCGCGAAAGCGGCAAAGTCAGCGAAGGCGAGCTCAAATGGATTGAACATGATCCGCCCGAAAAAATCGAAAAAATCGGCTGGAGCCGGATTGTCCGCAAACGCGAAGCATGGGCTTTTGCCAGCGCCAAGTTTCTAACGGACCCGGTTTGGTTCCTCATGCTGTTCTGGCTGCCCAAATATTTCAGCACGACCTATAACGTCGACCTTAAGATCGTGCTGTTGCCGATGATCCTGATGTATCTTCTGTCCGATGTCGGCAGCATTGCAGGCGGATGGTTGTCATCACGGCTTATTCAACGCGGGCGGACACCGAATTTCGCGCGCAAGGTCACCATGATTATTGCCGGCCTATGTGTGCTCCCACTGCTCTTTGTCACAGGCGTCAGCAACATGTGGCTCGCGGTTCTGCTCATCGGCATCGCGCTGGCCGGACATCAAGCATTTTCCACCAACCTGCTGTCCATTCCGCCAGACATGTTCCCGAAACGGGCCGTGGGCAGCGTGATTGGTCTTGGCGGGTTTGCCGGCGGTATTGGCGGCATGATTATGGCGAAGTCGACGGGCTTGGTTCTGGACGCGACCCAGGGCAATTACACCATCATCTTTGCGATGTGCACCACGGTGTATTTCCTTGCGGTTGCGGCCATCCATTTGCTGTCGCCGCGCCTTGCAAAGGTTGAAGTGCAATAGGTCATGACCCCACGCGTCATCATTGCCAATGCGCGCGATAATGTTGCGATAGCCATTGCTGACCTTGCCGCCGGCGATGTCCTGACAAATGGGTGCGTTGTCGCCGAACCCATATCGGCCGGACATAAGGTTGCCTTGACCGCGATTGCCAGCGGCGACGTGGTTATCAAGCTTGGCCAACCCATTGGCCTTGCGTCCGAAGCCATTGCGGCAGGCGCACATGTGCATAGCCACAATTTGCATTTCGCGCGCACACCGGCGGGCAGCGAGACCGGCGTCGACCTGCGCACGCCCGAACCGGTCGAGGCCAGCTTCGACGGGTTTGTCCGTGCCGACGGGCACGTGGGTACGCGTAACTTCATCGGCATACTGACCTCAGTGAACTGTTCCGCGACGGTGGCGCGCCGCATTGCGGCCCATTTCACTCCGGAACGTCTGGCCGCCTTTCCTTATGTCGACGGCGTCGTCGCCTTCACCCATCATTCGGGATGTGGCATGGCGAAGGACGGCCGCGGCATTGAAAATCTGCGTCACACCATCACGGGATACGCCACGAACCCCAACTTCGCCGGGGTCCTATTGGTAGGGCTTGGCTGCGAAGTGAACCAAATTCAGGACATGCCCGGCTTTCGCGGGGATGCGCTGAACATTCAAGACGCGGGCGGGACTGCTGCGGCGATCAGCGCAGGCGTAGAGATTGCGGAACGCCTTGTGCGCAGCGCCAATCTATGTCGCCGCCAATCTGTCTCCGCTGCCAACCTCACCATCGGTCTGCAATGCGGTGCGTCCGACGGCTATTCCGCGATTACCGCAAACCCGGCGCTGGGTGCAGCGGTTGACCGGCTGGTGGCCGCAGGCGGCCGCGCCATCTTGTCCGAAACGCCCGAAATTTACGGCGCTGAGCATCTGCTCGTGCGCCGTGCCATGTCGCCAGACGTTGCGGATACGCTCGCCGAGCGGCTTGTCTGGTGGGAGGAATATGCAGCGCGCGATGGCGCAAGCCTCGACAACAACCCGTCGCCGGGAAACAAGGCAGGCGGCATCACCACCATTCTCGAAAAATCCTTGGGCGCGGTTGCCAAAGCAGGCTCAACACCGCTCAACGCGGTCATTGACTATGCCCGAACAGTGACGGCACCCGGCCTGACGTTCATGGACTCGCCGGGATATGACCCATGCTCTGCCACGGGCCAGATCGCAGGCGGCGCGCATTTGATTTTGTTTACGACGGGCCGTGGCTCGGTCTTTGGATCGATCCCCTCGCCAACCATCAAACTCGCATCCAACGCTGCCCTCGCACGAAATATGGCGGACGACATCGACGTGGATTGCAGCGGCATATTAGACGGCGTCAGCGTCGATGACATGGGCGCGCAGATATTCGCCCGCATTCTGGAAACCGCCAGCGGCCAAAAAACCGCGTCGGAATTGCTGGGCCTTGGCGAAAACGAATGGGTGCCGTGGATACCCGGCGCAACCTATTGAATGGAGGCGCGCTTACGCAGCGCCGCAACGCGCAGTCCCTAAAAACCCATGAAGCGGACATTGCCTTCAACCGGCTCGCGCTGGCGCTCAAAACCATTCACCGCGGCCTCTTCATCGCGGTAGCCAATGGCAATGCCGCAGAAGAAAATATGCGTTTCATCCGACACGCCGATGAACTCCTTGATAAGCTTTGCATGCATGGCGAGGAATTCTTGCGGGCACGTGTCCAAACCTTCGCCACGCAGCAGCAGCATGATCGTTTGCAGCCACATGCCGACATCTGACCATTGCGGCGAGCCCATGCGGCGGTCGAAATAGCACATCAGTACAGCAGGCGCTTTGAACGACATGACATTGTTGTGCACGAATTGACTGCGCGCATCGGCGTCGGCACGGCCAATACCCATTGCCTGATACATCGACGCCCCAACCTGTTGCAGGCGCGCCTTACATTCCGGGATGACTTCGGGCTCGGACCATGAATATTCGGGCGGGTTCTGCATCGGCGATGCCAGCATCTTCGTCTGCAGTTCAGCCAGCGGCTCCCCGGTGAGGATCGTTGCCTCCCAAGGTTGGAAGTTACAACCAGAAGGCGCCCACCGCGCCGTATCCATGACCCGATGCAACACATCCAAAGGAACAGGATCGGGCTTAAACGCCCGGATGGAACGGCGGGAAAGTACGGCTTCGCTAACAGTCAGATTGTTCATACCGCCACACCTGCCGCGCAAGTCGCGCTTGGTCAAGCTGAAGTGACTTATGTGCCGAATAAACAGTCAGTTGCTGCACGGCTGGAGCCAAAGCGGCGAGACCCAATGCGGGCCGAGGTAAAGTGCATGAGGGAAATGGTGCCGCCTATAGGATTCGAACCTACGACCCCCGCATTACGAATGCGATGCTCTACCAACTGAGCTAAGGCGGCGCTGGCCTGTTGGCCGTGGGGAGCGCATAGCCAAGTGCGTCTGTGAGTTCAAGTGACCTTGTGCCAAATACGCGGACCGCATGAAATGCACGTGCGAAATAGCGCGTCCTTATTCGCCGGACAGGACCCAGCCGACGCTGATTTCTTTGGCAGCCAAGGGAACGTCGAGCCTTGCTTCGCTAAAATCAACCTTTTCTCCGGGGCCAAGGGCGCGTGTCTTTGCCTTCATTTTCCAGCTGTAGACGGACCGGCCACTTGCATCCTTCAGCGTGACCAGCATTTCAGGCACATTTTGCTCCACGGCTGTCGGATTAACGATACTGCCGCTCGCGATGAAATATGGCGTGCCATCTTCGCGTTCGTTGAGTTCGAGATTGTCGTTCAAAACGATGGTCAAATCGGGTTCCGCCGCCGCGTTTGAAAGGCCGATTTCGGGCATTCCGAAATAGGATATCGCGCCGCCAATGGCCGCGACCAAAATGGCAATGGCGACAGCCGCCATCGTCCATATCTTGGCGGGTTTTCGGCGGGCTTTAAACGGTGGTTCATGGGCAAAATGGCTCTGCGCAGGCGCATCGTCCAATAATCCGCCGCGCGGCACAGAGGGTTCCGCATAAGCCGTAGGGGCTTCAGCAGATCCAGCGCGCATGTCCGCAAAAGTTGGAAATGCAGGTTCCGTCGCACTGGCATCATTTGTGCGTTCTGCGTCCACCGCACTTGGCGAAACGAATGTCGATGGCGGAGGCGCAGGTTGCGGAACGGGTGCAGGCGTGGGCTCACCCACGGGTGTAGCCGGTGGCACCGCCTGCACTGGCGGTGTTGCCTCGGCGGGTGGCGCGCTCTGCGTGTCCACGGGTGCAACAGCGGCGGGTGCCGGTGCTACCTGTGGTGCAACCGCCGCCTGAAACCAGCTATGTTTGCAGTTGGCACAGCGCACTTGGCGGCCGTCAACCCCAACGGCATTGTCAGGGACAGCATAACGTGTGCGGCAGGATGGACAGACGAGCAGCATCTCTGCGCATAAACAGCAGCAGCCGGTGACTTGCAACCCTGCTTTCATAAAATGCTGTGGACGGAGGAGGTTCATCGGCCGCTGGTCGTATGAATAGCCTTTGCCCCGTCATGCCGTTTGTGCCATTTATCGCATTGATGCAGAGCGTGGTAGAATTCGACAATGTCGGGCTAAGATACGGAGCGGGGGTGGAAACACTCACCGACCTCAGCTTTACTTTGTACCCCGGAAGCTTCCATTTCCTGACCGGCGCATCGGGTGCGGGCAAGACATCGTTGCTGAAATTATTATATCTCGCGCACCGCCCAAGCCGGGGTGCCATCCGCATGTTCGGGCATGACGCCAGTACCTTGCCGCGCGAACGCTTGCCGGGGCTTCGACGCCGGATTGGTGTCGTTTTCCAAGACTTCCGCTTGGTTCCGCATTTGTCGACCTTCGACAATATCGCCCTGCCGCTGCGCATTTCCGGCGTTCAGGAAAAGGATTTACGCGGTCCAGTCGCCGAAATGTTGGCATGGATTGGCTTGACCGAACGGGCAGATGCACGGCCAGCGACGCTTTCGGGCGGTGAACAGCAACGGGTCGCGATCGCCCGTGCTGTCATTGGCCGCCCTGAAATGCTTGTGGCGGACGAGCCGACGGGAAATGTCGATCCGGAAATGGCCCGCCGGTTGCTTCAGCTGTTTGCTGCGCTGAACAAGCTGGGAACCACTGTCGTGGTCGCAACGCACGACATCCATTTGCTGCAAGAGATTGAAGGCGCGCAAATGATGCGGCTCGACAAAGGCCGCCTGTCTGATCCCACAGGATCCCTGCGTCACCCGCCACGGCCATTGGTTTTGGAAAACTGATGCTGCTGGATTTCGCCCTTCCTGCGCATGACCGCAAGCTCATCCCCGAAGGCCGTTTATCGGGGCCGATGCCATGGGTGATTGCCATCATGTTGTTTCTGACATTGCTGGTGGCGGCAGGTGGGCTGACGCTTGCTGAGGCCGCGCGCCAAGGTGGTCAGGATCTTGCGCGGCAAGTGACTGTCCAAATCATCGAGTCAGACCCTGCACAACGCGCAGCGCAACGTGCTGCAGTCACCCGCACGCTGCGCAAGTTGGACAGCATTGCAGAGGTAAAGCCTGTACCGGATGCCGACGTGCGGGCTTTGCTCGAACCATGGCTTGGTACCGGCGTTATTGACGCCGATGTTCCCGTCCCGGCATTGGTGGATGTGCGCTTTCGTTCTGAACCCACGGCCGAAACGCTGCCCCGCTTACAGTCAACGCTGCGTTCGGTTGCGCCCAACATCCGGGTGGATTCACACAGCAGCTGGATGGCGCCGTTTTTCGACCTCATGCGCGCGCTGCTATGGCTTGCGGCGGCCGTGTTCCTTTTACTGCTGGTCGCCACGTCGGCTGTCGTGATTTTGGCGGTTCGAAGCACGCTGAATACCCATCGTGAAACGATAGAGATTATGCACATGATGGGCGGCACCGATATTCAGGCCGCACGCCTGTTCCAACGCCGCGTTGCCTTGGATGCGTTGCTCGGCGGCATCGTCGGTTTCATTGTGGCTGCGGTTGTTATCATTACCGTGGGTGGCCGGTTCGCGGCGGTTGAGCCCGGGCTTTTGTCTGGCGCGCACTTTCCCTATTATGGCTGGGCGATCCTTGCGCTCATTCCGCTTGCCGTAATGGCGCTTGCCATGCTTATGGCGCGTATGACGGTGATTTCGGCGTTGAAGAGAATGTTATGATCAGACGGTCCATTGCTTTTATATTGCTTGTCTGGATGCTTGGCTTCGCCTGGTTTGCGTTGCTTTTGCCGCAACCCGCGGCAATCACCCCAACCGACGCCGTCGTTGTGCTAACGGGCGGGCCGAACCGGATTGACCGTGGGCTTGAGATATTGGCATCGGGGCAGTCGCAAAAAATGCTGATTTCCGGGGTCGACCGCGATGTGAAGCCGCGGGAGCTTGCCGCGCAATATCCGGGTTCGTCGAAATATTTCAAATGCTGCATCGATCTGGGTTTCCAGTCTGTCGACACCCGATCGAACGCATTGGAAACGGCAGCATGGGCAAAACGGAACAAAGTAACGAGTTTGCGGCTTATTACGCATGATTGGCATATGCGACGCGCACGCTTTGAACTTGACCGGGAATTGTCCGCCAATGTCGCCGTCACCAATGATGCCGTATCGACCCACCCATCGCTGGGCGCCCTGTTCAAAGAATATAATAAATATTGGTTGCGGGCTGTCGCGTCTCTGCTGGGCATGTAACCGATGATCGCGTTGATCCGATCTGCCGCATATATTGCCATTTTCTACACGGGGTCGGTGTTTTTCGTGGCCACGGCGTTTTTCGCGCAATGGTTTTCCATTCCGCTGATGCAGTGGGCGGTACGCGGTTGGTCGCGCTGGCAATATGCCTGCTACCGCCGGATTTTGGGCATCACGATTAAAATTGAGGGCCACTTGCCGCACAAGCCCGTGCTTTATGCGATCAAGCATGAAAGCATGTTTGAGACGATCGACATGCCCCGTATGTTTAACAAGCCCGCCGTGGTCACCAAAAAAGAACTGTTCGACATTCCCTTTTGGGGGCCCGCCGCGCGCGCTTATGGCATGATACCCGTTGACCGGAATGGCGGCGCAACCGCATTGCGCGCTATGCTTGGTTTGGCGAAAAAGATGATCGCAGACGGGCGGCCCATTGTGATTTTCCCCGAAGGGACGCGCGTCGCGCCGGGCAGCCAGCCGCCACTGCAATCGGGATTTGCCGGATTGTATAAGCTTATAAACCTGCCCGTCGTGCCGATTGCGGTCAACAGCGGTACGTTAAGCCCGCGCAAGACCGGTATCTGGAAATCGGGGACGATTACGTACAAGGTCGGCGAAGAACTGCCCACGGGCCTTCCGCGCGAAGAAATTGAAGCGCGGGTGCATGCAGCGATTAACGCGCTGAATTAATGCTTACGTCCAAAGTCGGGCGCGTCGTCATCTTGGCCCTGTTCAACAATCGACCGCCGGATGTCACGCGTGCGGCTGAACAACGCCTCCAGCTCTTCGCCTTTGTCGTAACGGATGGCGCGTTGCAGGACGCTTAAATCTTCCGAAAAACGCTGCAGCATCTCAAGCACAGCATCCTTGTTCGACAGGAACACGTCACGCCACATCACGGGATCGGACGCGGCAATGCGGGTGAAATCGCGGAAACCACCGGCTGAATATTTGATAACTTCGCTTTGCGTCACGCCTTCAAGATCATCGGCGGTTCCAACAATAGTATAAGCGATAAGATGCGGCAGATGGCTGGTGACTGCCAACACCATATCATGGTGGCGCGCATCCATGATTTCGACATCCGCGCCAAGACGCTGCCAAAAACTGCGCAAGCGCTCAACGGCAGCCTCTGGCGCATTTTCGGGCGGCGTCAATATGCACCAGCGGCCTTTGAACAGGGTTGAAAAACCTGCATCCGGGCCGCTTTTTTCCGTACCCGCAACAGGATGGGCAGGAATGATCATGGCGGTGGGCAGAACGGCCGCAAGCGCGTCCGCGACGCTTTGTTTGCATGAGCCGACGTCACTGACGATGGCATCGGCAGGCAGGTCGGACGCGAAGTCCGCCGCCACTGCCCCCATGGCGCCTACCGGCACGCATAAAATGACAAGGTCGGCGTCGATGACCGACGCGCCCGCAGTATCGGTGACATCGTCGCATATGCCCAATTCGACCGCACGCGCACGAACAAGCGGATCGGCATCATGGCCGGTAATCCGCACCGATGGCATCTGCGCCTTTACGGCACGGGCGACGGACGAGCCAATGAGCCCAAGCCCGATCACCGTTAAACGCGCAAATGGCAGCATCAGGCGTGCGCTTCCAAAATCTTGCGCAACGCCGCCACGACACCGCGATTTTCATCCTCGGTACCAATCGTAATCCGCAGCCCACTGCCAAGGCCCTGACCCGGCAACCAGCGCACGATATAGCCCTCGGCCATAAGACCATTATAGGCCGCTTCCGCGCTGCAATTGCCTTCAAACAATATCATCAGGAAGTTCGCCCACGACGGGATGACTTTCACGCCATGGTTCGACAATGCCGCAAATTCGGCCGCCATCCAATCGCGCCATAGGGCATTATGCTGGCGGCTGCGCGTCACGAAATCTGTATCGCCAAGCGCGGCAATCGCTGCGGCTTGCCCAGCAGCGGTGACATTGAACGGCGCACGCACGCGGTTGAGCGTCGCGATCAGGCCGGGTTGGCCATAGCACCAGCCAATGCGTTCGGCCGCAAGGCCATAGATTTTGGAAAATGTGCGCGTAATCAGGACATTGTCATGCTGACGCGCAAGCTCCAGCGCGGCAGGGCCGTCATCCTCAAGATACTCGCCATAGGCTTGGTCCAAAACAAGGACGCAGTTGCCGGGTAGGCCAGCATGAAGCCGCGCGATTTCGGCGTCGCTGCAATAGGTGCCGGTCGGGTTATTGGGATTTGCGACGAAAACAACGCGTGTCTTTTCCGTCACCAACGCCAGCAACGCATCCACGTCCGTGCCATAATCCTTATCCGGGGCGACAATGACATTGGCAGCGGTCTTCCGCGCGGCGATGTCGTACACCGAAAAACCGTAGCGGACATAAATGATATCATCGCCAGCGCCGGCATAGCCCATAGCGATCAGGTTCAGCAGTTCGTCAGAACCCGTACCACAAACGATCAGGTCGCTGTCGACTTCATAGGCTGCGCCCAATGCCTCGCGCAGCGCGGTGCTGGCAGGGTCAGGATACCGCGCAAGCGATGCGCCTTTATCGACCAGCGCTGCGGCCGCATGTGGGCTGCAGCCAAGCGGATTTTCGTTCGCGGATAATTTTATCAGCACCCGTCCATCATCCGACTTTGCTTTGCCGGGGGTATAGGCGCTGATGGCTTCGATCCATGGTTTGGCGGTAGGCGTGTTCATGCCCGCGGCCATAGCGGCGCAAGCAGCGAAGCGCAACGCTCGCCCTATTGGGCCAACACACATTAAAGAGTTTCTATTGTTTCGCACGGCCACGCTGATATGGCGTTGCTTATGCAAGAAGATACGCGTTTCGGTCTGGATAAGAAGGCACGCCTGCTGGGACCAGTGCGACTGGACAGCGGCGCAGAATTTGCGCCTGTCGATATCGCGTATGAAACCTATGGCGTATTAAACGCCGATAAATCGAACGCCATCCTCATCTGCCACGCGCTGACCGGCGACCAATATGTGGCGTCCACACATCCTATGACCGGCAAGGACGGTTGGTGGACGCGTATGGTCGGGGCAGGCAAGCCCATAGACCCCGCACGGCATTGCATCATCAGCATCAACGTCATGGGCAGCTGCATGGGCTCTTCAGGACCCGCCAGCATCGACCCTACAACAGGTGCCGCCTATGCCATGGCCTTTCCCGTCATCACCATCCCCGACATGGTGCGCGCACAGGCGCTCTTGCTTGACCATCTGGGCATTGAAACGCTTGAGGCCGTTGTGGGCGGATCGATGGGCGGCATGCAGGCGTTAAGCTGGGCAGCCTTATATCCCGAACGGGTGAAGTCTGCGGTCGTGATTGCGTCTACCGCCCGCCATTCCGCACAGAATATCGCCTTTCACGAGGTCGGGCGTCAGGCCATCATGGCGGACCCGCGTTGGAACAATGGCGCTTATTATGGCCACGAGGCACCGTCATCGGGCCTCGCCGTTGCCCGTATGGCGGCGCACATCACTTATCTATCGGAGGCAGGCCTCACCGAGAAATTTGGCCGCCGCCTGCAAAACCGCGATGCCAAAAGTTTTGGATTTGATGCCGATTTTCAGGTTGAAAGCTATTTGCGTTATCAAGGTCTTAGCTTTGTCGACCGCTTTGATGCCAACAGCTATCTCTACATCACGCGCGCGATGGACTATTTTGATCTCGCCGAACCACATGACGGCGTGCTGGCGAAGGCATTTGCAGGGACAAAGACGCGCTTTTGCCTGATCAGTTTTGACAGTGACTGGTTGTATCCGACCGCCGAATCGCGGCGCATTGTTCACGCATTGAACGCTGCGGGTGCTGCGGTCAGTTTTGTTGAGCTATCAAGCCCCTTTGGCCATGATGCCTTCTTGCTGGAAGCGCCGGAAATGAACCGCATCGTAGACGGTTTCTTGCGCGCAGGAGAGCAATCATGAGCGCACTTCGTCCTGACCTTGCCATCATCGCTCGTGAAGTCCGCGCGGGGGCCCGTGTACTCGATGTTGGCTGCGGTGACGGGCAGTTGATGGCGGCGTTGCGTGATGCCAAAAATGTCGATGCTCGCGGTCTTGAATTGAATGCGCACGATGTTGCGACCTCAGTATCCCGGGGCCTATCGGTCATTCAAGGGGATGCCGACACCGATTTGGCGGAATATCCGGACGGTAGCTTTGATTATGCCATTCTCAGCCAGACATTGCAGACGACCAAAAGACCGGATCTGGTGCTCGACCATCTGGTCCGGATCGGGCGTGAGGCATTTGTCTCCTTCCCCAACTTTGCGCAGTGGCGCATCCGTTTTGCGCATATGTTTGGCGGACGTATGCCCGTGACCAAGCAACTTCCACATCTCTGGTACGACACACCCAATATTCACCATGTGACCATCGACGATTTCCGAAGCTTGTTACACGAACGTAATATCGAGATTGAAGGCCAGTGGTTTCTGTCTGGAAACAAGCCGCGCGCCGACCGCTTCGCCAACCTGCTGGCGCAACATGCGGTGTTCAAACTGCGCCGGAAATAGTCCAACATCGAAACGATGCGCCGATATCGCGTCGGCCATCTTCACGCACACTGATTTGGCGATCCTGTTTTGCCGTGCTTTGCACGACCACAGCAGGTGCAGCTGCTGCGGCAGCCAAAAGGACTGCGGTGCAAATCATGCCCATAATAAACGATCCATTTACCAATATAGGCAAGAGTTGATGAAGGTAATTGGCAGCGCCATTGCCGGGAAATACGGCCAATCCCCGGCCAAGTTTCACTCTGTGCCGATTTGCGACAATGCCCCGGGCATTTCTAAACCGATAAAGCCTGTTGCGCCGGCCAACGGGCTTTGCTAGTGGCCCCCTCCTACCTGTCGAGGCGCGTGCGGCCATGGCGGAATTGGTAGACGCGCAACGTTGAGGTCGTTGTGGGCGAAAGCCCGTGGAAGTTCGAGTCTTCTTGGCCGCACCAGACAGTCTGTATTCCTCACCCAGACACGCAAAAACCTGACCCCAGGCTGCTCTCAAAAGGCCATTTTAGCCTAGGTTTTTTGAGTTTCGCGATGGGCGAGAGGCTTTCGTGAGCATTCGGTTTACAGGGTCTGCGCCCCGCATTTGGAGCTGGGGTCTCCAACTTCAGCTTTTCGCCAATCCCAGAAAACCGTTGTTGCGAAGCCGCAATGGAGATACGCCGGCTGCGCAGCCTATTTGACGGCAAAAATGGCGCCGAGATCTTCAGGAACGACGAAAGATCGCTTTTCCATTGCGCTTGGTTAGCGCCAGCCTTCATGCATTTGACCCAGCGCATAAGCAGCACAGGCCTCATATTGCGCATCAAGGCTGTTAAACTCTTTCTCCAGCCCATCCTCGGTGGACTTGCGCGTGTAAACGGCGCAGCGGAATATCTTCTCAGCCACGGCGCTTGATCCCAAAAAACCTAGGCCCTGACCAATGTGCGCCTGTTACCGCTCTCGCAATCTCACTCAGAGTGCCATAGAGTTTGTCCGCATAGAGATAGCTCTCGTTTCTCGCCTCAACGCTTGACGAACTATATGAGCTGATCACGATCAACCTTGAGCCAATTCACGGCGAACGGCAATTGCACTCGCACGCGACACGGCGCTGAACCAGAACGGCGCCAAGAGGAGACCGAGCATTCATAGGAAGATCGATTTGGCTTGCTGCACAGCGGCTGCATTCAACACGCTGATTATGCTGCCTGCGGTCGAAAGGATGGTCAAATCATAATGCAACGGAAGATATCGACCGACGTCCTCGTTATCGGTGGCGGCACCGCCGGGTTTGGCGCTGCTTGCGCAGCGGCCAGTCAAGGCGCCCGCGTCCGGTTAATCGAGGGAACCAGCAAGATCGGTGGAGTTATGTCGTTCTGCCCTGGAATGCCATGGGGCGGCGGGTTCCCAATAGGCCGGAGTATCGGCGGCATCTTCGACACATTGACCAATATGCTTTGCAATATGCAGCCGCCCAGGGCCGAGGTCCGGCCGTCCACGCTCGAGAATTTCGGTGCCGAAGTGATCTACGACCATGAAGCGGCCGTGTTCGCCATGTTCCAGATGCTGGAAGATGCGGGCGTCGATGTTCATCTCAACACTTTCGCGGGATCTCCCGTGCTGGACGGCCAGCGCATCGTGGCGGTAGATTGTTATGACCGGACCGGGCCGCTGACTATCGCGCCAGACATGGTGATCGATTGCTCGGGCGATGGTGACATATCCGCCAAGGCTGGCGTACCGTTCGCACTCGGCGACGAGCGCGGAAACATGATGGGCGTGACCTTGTCCTTCTCCATGCTCAACGCGCCTTGGGAACAGGTCTTCGCCGGTGACGATCCCTATTTTACCAAAGAGGCGGCGCGCGGCATTGCGGAAGGCCGGTTGCACCCTGATCTTGCCAAGCTTTACCTGATGCGCGGATTTCACCGGGATACGGTCTTCTGCAACTCAGTCCATATCCGCGGGGTGGACGGAACCGATCCGCAGCAGGTGGCAAAGGCAACACAGGAAGGTCGGCGGCGCTGCCATCAGTTGGCGAAGTTTCTTGTCGACTGCGTACCCGGCTTCGAACACGCCCGGATAAGCGAACTAGGCCCCACCATCGGTGTGCGCGAAACCCGGAAGCTTGAGGCAGTGCGTCGTATCCTTGCCCGGGAGCTTGTGGCGGCCACCAAATTTGCGGATGGAATCGTCTGCTGCGACAATCCCATCGACGATGTCATGCGAAGTGATGCCACCATGACGCATGACGCGATTGTGGCGCAGGGTAATTATTACACCATTCCCTTTCAGGCGATGGTACCGCGCGAAATCGAAAATCTGCTGTTCGCTGGGCGGCTGGTCTGCGCCGACCCTGCCGCCTTTGCCTCGGTTCGCGGCATGCCGCAATGCATGGCGATGGGTGAAGCGGCGGGTGTTGGGGCGTCGATCGCTTATGCACAAAAGCGCGCAGTTCAAGCGCTTGATCCTGTCGAAATCATCGCCGCCCTTGCCGCCCGTGGCGTCAGGGGCATAGGCGGTGAGGCTCTGTCCGATTACGCCCCGGTCTTGAAATCATTTTCGGTCGGCCAAAATTGAGCATTATCGATGGGATAGATGTTGAGCGCAGATGCTTGGGCATGATCAATACTGGCCCGCGCCCTTTTGGACAGATTTTCGTTCCGATGCCTATGTGATGGCTAGCATCACCGTAATAATAACTAATCCAGAATATCTAACAAACCACCGAAATATATATTGAACCCTGCTGTGTCGAACCAGCGACCTACTGATTACAAGTTTACGGATCGGTAGCTTTTAATCATTGTCCCTCTGAAGCTGACATACGGATAAATTTGGTTTTCCGGCTTGTTCTGGCTCGGGAGCAGGCCGACGGGTTTTGGCTGCGCGGCGCCATCATGACGCTTGATTTCTCCCACCGTTGCTGCCATCAAATCCTGATAACGTTCACAACGAAGTTCTGGAGTGGGTTTGATGCGGTTAAGGGGATCGATGGCACTGATGGCCTTCGTGTCGGCGGGATGTGTTTCGGCGGTGACGCACGCGCAGACCATTAAGCCGGCGGCGCCTTCTGCTGCGACGACTGCAAATGTTGCCAACTGGCCAGCGGCCCAAAGTCCCGCGGCGATTACCGATAAAAAAACCGAAGACGCTATAACGGCGTTGATTTCAAAAATGACGTTGGAGCAGAAGGTCGGTCAAATAATACAGGCCGACATCAGCGCAATCACGCCTGAGGATCTCAAGACATATCCGCTTGGCTCCATCCTTGCGGGCGGTAATTCCGGACCTTATGGCGACGAGCGCGCTGACGCTGCAAAATGGGCGCAATTGGTGACCGCATTTCGCGATGCATCACGCACATCAGGCGCTGGTGTACCTATCTTGTTTGGCGTCGATGCGGTGCATGGGCATTCAAACCTGCCGCAGGCAACCATCTTTCCCCATAATATCGGACTGGGCGCTGCGCGCGATGTCGGCTTAATCCAACGCATTGGCAAAGCCACGGCGGCAGAGATTTCAGGCAGCGGGATTGAATGGACCTTTGCGCCAACGCTCGCCGTACCGCAAGATTTGCGCTGGGGCAGAACCTATGAAGGCTATTCCTCCGATCCTGCGCTGATTGCGGCTTATGCCGGTGCGATGACCATAGGTTTGCAAGGCAATCTTATTGCAGGCGCGCCGCTGGACGCCACGCATGTTGCCGCAACTGCCAAACATTTCCTTGCAGACGGTGGCACAATGGACGGCCGCGACCAAGGTGATGCCCAGATCAGCGAAGCCGAACTGGTCGCAAAACATGCGCAGGGCTATCCCGCATCTATCAACGCAGGCGCACTGACCGTTATGGCCAGCTTCTCAAGCTGGAACGGGGTGAAGCATCATGGCAATGCTTCTCTGCTGACCGATGTGTTGAAAAACCGGATGGGCTTTGCCGGGCTGGTTGTTGGCGATTGGAATGGTCATGGCCAAGTCGCGGGCTGTTCTGCGACCGACTGCGCTGCGGCCATTAATGCCGGGCTGGACCTGTTCATGGCACCCGACAGTTGGAAGGGGCTATTTGCATCGACTTTGGCAGCGGCGCGGGATGGCCGGATCTCCGCCGCACGGTTGGACGATGCGGTGCGGCGAATCGTGCGCGTGAAATACAAACTTGGTCTCATGGGCGATGCGCCGACTGTGCGGGGGCAAACATCTTTGGTTGGCAAGCAAGAGCATCTCGATATTGCGCGTGAGGCGGTGTCAAAATCACTGGTGCTGCTCAAGAATGATGACGGCGTTCTGCCCATTCGCAATGGTAGCAATGTCCTGATCGCCGGTTCCGGCGCGGACAATATGGCGATGCAGGCCGGCGGCTGGACGATTAGCTGGCAAGGCACGGACACCACTGCCGCCGATTTCACCAATGGTCAGACGATTGGCCGTGCGATTGCCGAAGCGGTTAAAACAGGCGGCGGCACGGCCAATATTTCGGCAACGGGTATGTTTGAAAAGACGCCCGATGTGGCGATCATTGTCTTGGGCGAAAAACCTTATGCCGAGTTTGAAGGCGATGTGCCAAATCTCGCATTCCGGCCCCAGCCTGCCGAAGAGGAAATGATCGCGCGATTGAAGGCGCAGAATATTCCTGTTGTGGTCCTGTTCCTATCTGGACGGCCCATGTTTACGGGCAAGCTTATCAACCAAGCCGACGCTTTTGTGGCGGCATGGTTGCCGGGTACACAAGGCCGCGGTGTCGCCGATGTGTTGGTCGCTGGCGCAAATGGGAAGCCATTGCGTGACTTTACGGGTCGCTTGCCTTTCAGTTGGCCGGCAGATGCGCGGTCACCGATCGATGCGCCGCTTTTCCCGCTCGGCTATGGCCTCGATTACACGCAATCGAACAAGCTTGCTCCGGTTAACGAAGACCCGCGCGTCGATTTGTCATCGCTGACCATCGCCACGCAATATTTCGTCCGTGGCAAAGTGCCCGCGCCTTGGAATTTGCAGATGGACGGCTCGATTAGTGCGCGGGCTGTCGACATGTCCGCGCAGGAAGACGCGCGGCAGTTCACTTGGAACGCCGATGGTGCCTTTGTCGTCAACGGGCCTGCTGTCGACTTAAGCAAGCCGTTGAAGGAAGACTGGTCGCTGCTTATCGACTGGCGAATTGATCAGCCCGCGACCGGGCCAGTCATGCTGTCCTTTGGTGGCGCTGCGCTTGATATAAAAACCACGATGCGCGCATTGCCAACGGGAACGCCCACACAAACTCGCATTCCGCTGCGTTGCTTTGCCGCAGCTGGTGCGAAATTGGACGCGGTCGGTTCCCCGATACGTATGCAGGCGGCGAAAGGCCTTGTTGCGACAATTCGCAACGTTCATATCGAAACGACAAAAAAAGGCGCGTCCTGCCCCGGCAAAGCGCGCTAAAAACAAGGGAGAGAGAAGATGGCATTGGCACCCGGCGCATCTGCGTCAGCAGATAATGGCGATACCCATATCGACGCACCGCAATTGCAATTGTTCGTGATGGGGCTGTTCTTCATCTTCGGCGGCATCACCAGCCTCAACGATGTTATCATCCCGAAGTTGAAAGAGCTGTTTACGCTCAATTACACGCAAGCGATGCTTGTGCAGTTTTGTTTTTTTGCCGCTTATGCTGTCATCGGCATTCCTGGCGCGCGGCTCGTTAAGAAAATTGGATATATGCGCGGCGCGGTTGCCGGCCTTTTGACGATGATGGCGGGCTGTCTGCTGTTCATTCCAGCGAGCCAGACCGCGACCTATGGCGTATTCCTTTTGGCATTGTTTGTGTTGGCAAGCGGTGTGGTCATTGTCCAAGTGGTTTCCAACCCCTTGATCTCCATGCTTGGTAAGCCTGCAACGGCGCATAGCCGCCTGACCTTTGCTCAAGCATTCAATTCGCTTGGCACCACGGTTTTCCCGATCGTTGGTTCCATCCTTATTCTCGGAAGCCTTGCGACGGTAACCGCTGACCAACTATCGGGTGTGGAGCTTGACGCCTATCGCACTGCAGAGAGCCAAGCCATTGTGAACGGCTATTTGGGTATTGCGATTGCGCTGGCGATTGTTGCTGCAGTGGTTTGGCTGTTTCGCGATGCGCTGAAGGGCGAAAAGCATGAGGCGAGCGAGGGCTTGGCTGGCCTCGACTTATTGAAGCGTCCTCGTTTCGGTTTCGGTGCTTTGTGCATTTTCCTATATGTCGGCGCCGAAGTCGCGATTGGTTCGCTCATCGTCAATTATTTGATGCAAGATCATGTCATGGCTTTGGCCGAGCAGGATGCTGGCAAGCTTATTGGCCTATATTGGGGCGGCGCCATGGTGGGCCGGTTCATCGGCTCTGCGGTGCTGCGCGTGCTTAGCCCGGGTAAGGTGCTGGCGTCTGTATCGGTGGCCGCAATTGCACTGCTGATCTTTTCCACACAAAGCACGGGCGAAGTTTCTGGCTATGCCTTGTTGGCCGTGGGCCTGACCAATGCGATCATGTTCCCGACGATCTTCACGCTGGCCTGTGAAAAGCTGGGGTCACGTGCTGCCGACGGTTCGGGCATCATCAACGTCGCTATCGTCGGCGGCGCTGTTGTTCCGCTGCTCACGGGTATCATCGCGGACGTGACCGGAAGCCTGGCGATAGCGTTCACGCTACCCATGCTTTGCTATGCGATCATCGCGGCATTCGGTATCTACGCGCGTAAGCCTGCCTAATCGCGCGCGTGCTGGCGCGGCATTGTTGCCAATAACAGGCACGCGATGAGCGCCAGCCCCGCTAGCAACAGAAACAGGCTGCCAAAGCCATAAGTGGGTACCAACGCGAGTGTTAGCCATGGCATGATGAGCGATGGCACGGTGTTCGTCAGGTTGAAAATGCCCAAATCCCGTCCACGCGTCTGTGGACGGGGGAGCACCCTCAACGTCTGGCTTGAGTGCAGCGCCAGAAACAGGCTGCTCGCCAAGCCAAAGACCACATAGCCGGTGATGGCAGCCGGTAAAGATGACGAAACCGACATGATGATCAGTCCGGCCGATGCTGCCGCTGCCCCACATATGAGCGGCAGAATGGGGCGGTTTGCGCGGTCGGACCAGCGGCCGGCAGCTAATGCTAAAAACACAGCCGCACCCAGAACAAGCGCAAAGATATTCGCCGCATTATTTTCGCCGAAATCCGGATCGACGCTGCGGAACCATAAAAGCAGAAACGCAAATAATGACGCTTCCGCAATTTGGATCAATAAGCGCGCAATCCACATTTTAACGGCGGCGTGCCGTTTTACGGCGCTCTGTTCCCCATCGGTTGATTGCTCCGTCGGCGCGGTGTTCAGCCCCGGCATCGATATCGGTCTGCCAAAAATCAGCACCGGACTGACCATGGCTATCACCAACATCGCGATAATGATTTCACGCTGCTCCGATGGAACAGCATCGTTCATCGTAACAAACGCACCTGAAAGCGCGCCCATACCGGGCGCGAGCGCCAATAGACCGCCAAGGAAGCCCTTTTGGGAATCGGGAATGGTGTCACCGGCCCACGCGCTTAAGGGCGCGAGCATCATATTCAGGCCGATTTGCCAGAGCATGATGATGGCGATCATCGCCGCCGGGCTCTTGGCATAAGCGGTGATGAGCAGCAAAGCTGATGATATGGCTAATCCGGCGCATATCCACGGGCGGCGTTTGCCGGTTTTGTCACTGGCCCATCCAAAACCAATATTGGCCACGCTTGCGGCGATAGCACCCAGAAAGGCCGCTATCGCCAACATGCCAAGGGCGTCATTGCCGGAGATGTCTGTCGCGCGCAGCGGCAGCAATATCGTCAGAAACGGCATATAGGCGACGGCGCCCCCGGATACGGCGAGCGCATACAAATACATGAACCTTGCGGACTGCCGGCTGCTGTCCGCAGATTTAGGCGCGACCATGTGCAGACGGCGGTGCGGTGCTGCTTCGCTCAATAAGGCTGCCTTCAATAACAACCGGTTGATGCGGCACAAGCGCGTCACCATTGGTAATCAATAGCTCCACCGCCTTCGAAAAGGTTGCGGCAATCGGCTGATCGACAGCAGTGAGTTCGGGCACGGTAAAACGCACAACGGGCGTATTGTCGAAACTGATAAGGGATAGATCGCCGGGAATGTGTAATCCACGCGCCTTGGCCGCGTCCAAAGCGGCAAGCGTCATTTGGTCGTTGCTGCCAATGATCGCCGTGGGCGGGTCTTGCAAGTCGAGCAGCGCGTTTGCCGCCAGCACACCGCTGTCATATCCAAAATCGCCTCTTACGCATAACGCATCGCAGGAAAGGCCGGCGGTGGTCATCGCCTCGCGCCACCCGTCGATACGCCAGTTGGACAGGTCATATTCCTTGGGGCCAGCAATGAAACCGATCCTGCTATGGCCAAGCGCGATGAGATGTTCCGTCGCACGTCGGGCCGAGCCCTCATCATCCATCGTCATCGCTATTCCCGGCCCTGATGTGATCGATCCGATGCGGGCAAAAGGGATTTTGCGCTTGGCAAGAAATCCGGTGATGAGCGGGTTTTCAGAGTGGGGTGGCGTCAGGATGACGCCGTCTGGCTGCAGCGCGGCAATGGCTGCACCCAATTCGCGCTCGACATGATCATTGTGGGTATCGACCAGTTCAAAGATCATCCGGTATCCATGTTCGGCGCATTTCAGCATGCCGCCCAAAAGCATTTGGTCTACCCAGTCTGACCCTTGGCGGTTCCGCCAATCGGCAATTGTGCGTTCGCGGTCGTTGATGGCAAGGATCAGGTACGAACGTGATCCGCTCATCCGTTGCGCCGCGATGGACGGGACATAGCCAAGCTTATCAATAGACGCCTGCACCCGCTCCTGCATGGCAGGCCGGACGTTAGGCTCATTATTGATGACGCGGCTTACCGTTTGCAGGGAAACCCCTGCATCGGCTGCGACATGTTTAATAGTGACGGCCTGGCGGCGTCTCGCCATAACTTACTTACTCTCTTTGCCGTCCTGCATGCAGGCCAGACCTTTTTCCTTGTCACTGCTGCATTGGTAGATGCGGATCCAGTCGATCAAAAACGCTGCAAGTGTTACATCCGATGCAACGCCTTTATCGTTATTCTTCTCTGACAGGCCACCACCAATGGCGAGGTTGGCCATGATGTAGAAGGGCTGGTCAAAAGGCGCAACGGGATTTGATTTCGCCAATGGAGAAGCTGTTTCCCAATCCGCACTTGTCCGTTCCCAATATTTCCGGCCATCAAGATAGAAGCGCATCACGCCTTCGCCCCATTCGAGCGTCCAGATGTGAAATTCATCGGAAGGTAACGCGTTTGATGGCAGCGCCACGCGCGTATCGTGAAATTTGTTTTTCGGTGCGTAATCGCCAAAATGGATCGCGCTGATCATCCGGTTCTCGCCAACACCGCCCATGCATGTGTCGCAAGTGGCGCCGAGGTTAACCCCCTCCAAAATATCAATTTCGCCCGACAGCGGCCAGCCGCCGTAGACGCTGTTGGCGGGCATCATCCATACGGCAGGCCAGGTGCCTTGACCCTTGGGCGGCTTCGCACGAAATTCGACTTTTCCGTATTTCCAGCTGGAAATGCCAAGCGTTCGGATTTTGCCGGAGGTATATTCCTGCGTCTTTTGTGGATACGGCTTATTCGAAAATTCCGGAGGCAGGTCGGGACCCGTAAACGTCTCTTTATGCGCGATTAAATGGAGATTGCCATCGGCAACCTTAATGTTTTTGGACCTATCGGTGTAGCATTGCCGTTCCTGATTGCCGCCACCCCAGCACGATTTTTCGGGCTTCCATTTTTTGCGGTCCAATTTGCTACCATCAAACTCATCGGCCCACACAAGTGTCCAGTTATTTTCTGAAGCTTGTGCTGTGGCCGCCGTTGTCCAGCACGCCGTCAAACCGATCATAGCACCGAGCAAGGCAATTTTGGACGGCATAGCTTTCTCCTGAAACGCGGGCTGAAAGAAAAACGGACCCAAGTCATATGACCAAGGTCCGCTTTTCCGCAACACTGATGCTAATTATTAGAATTCAAATCGCGCAAGGAAAGTGAAGCGTCGATCGTTCCGGAACGCCGAGCGCGTTGCGCGGGTGCCGTCAAAATCGATGACTTGTGATGTCTGTGTGACTTCATCAAGCAAGTTCACGCCCTGAATGCCGAGTTTCAATTGCTTGGTCACAGAAACAAAGATGGATCCATCAAGCTGGCCTGTTGCTTCGCCGTAAATGGGCGAGAACGGGAAGATGACGTCGCGCGGTGTCTGCACAAATTCAGACCGCCAGTTATACGCCAAGCGGAACGACAACGGACCTTTTTCGTAGAATCCGACGGCATTGATCGTGTGCTTCGAGACGCCAGCCAGCGGCAGACCGCCCGAAAGCGGGCTCTGTTCAGAACCCAGCGAAGCGTTGTTGAAATCGCCAGCATCAACATAGGTATATGTCAGACCGGCGCCCAAACCGCTTAATAGGCCAGGCAGGAAATCGTAAGTTTGCTGATAAGCAACTTCAACGCCCTTCAATGTTCCGCCGTCGCTATTCACCGGTGTGTTGAACAGAATATCGGTGTTGACGCCCTTCGGCGTGACAAATGGACGCACTATGGCGCCGCTATTCACGATATTGCTGATATCCTTTACAAAGCCGGATACCGTCAACGAGCCGATGTCTGCCCAATACCATTCGACAGAAAGGTCATAGTTCACCGATTCAACGGGGCGCAGGAAGCGGTTACCCGTGTTGATGGCAAGCAACGGACCCGTGGCCAAAAGCCCACCGGCGCGCAGATTGTTGGTGTTGTCATATGCACCGCCACCCGATGTGAATGCGGACAGATCTGGCCGGGAAATACCCTTTGAGATTGCACCACGCACCAAGACACCATTGCCGAAATCAAGCTTTGCGTTGAAGTTGGGCAGCCAGTTTGTGTAGCGAATGTTGAGCGGGTCGGAAATGACCTCACCTGTAAACAACGACGCATATGTCGCTTGGCGCGCGGCCGACAAGCCGCAATAGCCAGGCACCGGTGTGATATTATTGGCGAGAATAAAGGCACATGAGCCCTGCACTTCCGCCAGTTGGACGATACCATCACGATTGCCGTTAGCGTCGAAATATTCAGGCGTCGGCAGGCTGAACGACCCGCCGCTTCTCACCTTGGTGCTGACATAACGCATGCCGATATTTCCGCTGAGCGTTGCGCCACCAAGATCGGCGTCAAAATCGACGCGTGCATAGGCAGCGGCAGTGCTTTCTTCGACGTCCGAAATTTCACCAGCTGTCCATGGACCACCCGCTAGGGCACCCGAACGTGCTGAAATCGGGAACCATGCGTTAGGCGTCAGGGTGGAACCGGTAATCGCATTCGCCTGCGTCCGGATGGCGCCGCTCAGATAATCCGCGACCATATTGTCGCCGCCGAAGAAGAAGGCAGAGCCATCCCCAAGCGGAACCGGCGCATTACCGCGCTGGAAGCTGTCACCAAATGGATTACGCAAATTCGCAGAGTTCGGGAAGTCGCGGACATATGCACCGCCGCAACCGAATGCCTGGTAATCTCCGCATTTCCAATTACCGCCACGTCCTGTCCATGGCGCGCCCAAATTGCCCCAGTTGGAGAAATTCGCGCTGCGCGTTACGCGGTTACGGTCACCCCAACGAGCGCCAAAGCGCGCTTTTTTGAAAAAGCCGTCATCACTAACGTCATATTCGGCATCGGCGCGCATGCTGGTCAATTGACCTTCATTCTTCACCTGATTGTCGATGAGGAACCAGTAAAAGGTCTTGCTCGGGTCATTGAAATAGCTCGACGGCGATGTCGCGAGTCCGGGCTGCAGAAACTCGACGAGCGGCGTGCTGCCACGGTTGTCGATACGCAAATCGGCATAGGTCTGCATTGCGGAGATGAAGCCATCTTCGGTACGATCCGATTTGATGTGCTGTACTTCAAAGTTGAAGCGCAACCGATCGGTAGGGCTCAGCTTGATATGGGCCGAGAAATCTTCGGTCTTTGCCGTGTCTTCACGTTGGAAACGCAGCAATTCGGTTGGGATCCCGCTAACACCGCCAGAGGATTGGGTCAGCGTACCTGCGACGAATTGATTGTCGTCATAAATCGCGGTTGTGCCCGGCGCGAGTACGGGGAACAGCGCGTCGTCATTCACCAACGCCAAGACGGCGAATTCGTTCAACGTCGCATTGGTCGACGCGCGCAGATATTCCACGGTGACCTCAGCACGGCCATCATTGCTTTCCCACTGACCAACCGCCGAAAATGAATTGCGGTCACGGTTCAGGTCGGTTGTGCGAACGCCGGCACCTTTCGGGACAAAAACGGAATTTGCAGGCGGAAAGTTGGACGCGTTCAAAGGCGTGCCGCCGCCGAAACCGCCAGATCCGACGGGACGCACACGGATACATGGGCCAGTCAGCGAACGGTCGCGATAGCAAGGATCGGTAATTTGCGATGCATCGGTGCGGGTTGCCAGTTCAGATTGGCTATAAGCCAGCTGCAGGCCAAAGGTACCGATGCCGGTCTCAAATGTATTTGAACCCAGAATGGAAAAGCCCGGCGACCATTTCTTCGCCATGTCCCCATAATTGCCTTCAATCGAGCCAGCGACATGAAAGCCCGGTTTGTCGAGCGGTTTGCGCGTCACAAGGTTGACGGAGCCAGAGATATTGCCTTCCAACATGTCCGAGGTCGAGTTTTTGAAAACCTCGACACGGCCCAGCAATTCAGGCGAAACGTCATTGAACGACAATTCCCGGCCACCATTGGCCGAAAAGATTTCGCGGCCGTTCAGGTTCGACAGGACATATGGCAATCCGCGAATAACAACGCCTGAACCTTCAACCGAAAAGCGGTCGGGGTCATTGCGCTGTTCAAAACGCGAGATGTTGACGCCAGGGACGCGTTGCAATGCTTCTGCAACGGAACGATCGGGCAGCGCGCCAATATCTTCGGAGGTGATTACATCAACAAATGTGTCGGCTTCACGCTTTATGCTCTGCGAGTCTGCGAGAGATTTTTTATAGCCGCTCACGATGATCGCAGCTTCAGCCTCAGCGCTTTCCGCAGCTTCAGCGGGCTGGTCAGCCGTTTGTGCGAAAACCGGCTGCGCTGCACATAGTGCAATACTGGATGCCGTCGTCAAAACAGCAAGGCGCTGGAATCGCGATGCTCCGAATAAAGATTTGCGTGCCAAATGACCCTCCCTGATGTCGATTCGGAGGATGTAAACTCCCCCATCACCTTATCACATATCCACAATTGAGAGCGTTCACAAGAGGCAAAAATGAACGTTCACAATTTGCAGTTCTGGTCTATATCACTATGCAAGAAATTTAAGGGAGATGTCGGATGGCAATTGAGCACATCATCATTGTGGGCGGCGGAACCGCGGGCTGGATGGCGGCTGCTGCGCTGTCCCGTATTCGCGCGGGTCGTCCCGTGGCGATTACGCTGATCGAATCGGAAGAGATCGGAACCGTCGGTGTTGGCGAGGCGACGATACCTCCGTTTCTGGACTTTAACCGTCTGCTCGAAATTGACGAGCGCGACCTGCTCTCCATGGTCCAAGGCAGTTTCAAGCTGGGCATTCAGTTCGTCAACTGGGGCAAGATTGGCGACAGCTATATCCACCCCTTTGGCAATTATGGCTATCAGGTCGATGGCATTTCATTTCACCATGTGTGGCACAAATATCAGCAAGCCGGCGACAAGCGCCCCATTCAGGTTTTCAACGTCGAAACAATGGCCGCGCATTTCGGGCGCTTTGCGCGAACGGAAGATTATCAACGCGACGATTTGCCGCCCGTTAACTACGCCTATCATATCGACGCCGGGCGCTACGCCCGATATTTGCGCAATTATGCAGAAACCCGCGGCGTCGTCCGCCGTGAAGGCAAGATTTCTGATGTCGCATTAGACAATGAAAGCGGCTTTGTATCGTCGGTGACCATGGAAAATGGCGACGTGTTGAAGGGCGATCTGTTTATTGATTGCTCTGGCTTCCGCGGCCTGTTGATCGAACAGGCGCTGAAAACGGGTTATGACGATTGGTCCAATTATCTGCCCTGCAACCGTGCGGTAGCACTGCCATGCTTGCGTGAAGATGGCAGCGGTCCATTGCCCTACACCCGCGCAACCGCCCATTCGGCGGGCTGGCAATGGCAGGTTCCGTTGCAGCACCGCAACGGCAACGGCCATGTCTATTGCAATGAATATATGTCTGATGACGAGGCACATAGCATCCTGGTCAACAACATCGCTGGGAAACCCGGCGCTGAACCAAATTTCCTGCGCTTTGTCACGGGGCGGCGTAAAAAGTTTTGGAACAAAAATGTTGTCGCGCTTGGTCTGGCATCGGGCTTTATGGAGCCGCTTGAGTCCACCTCGCTGCACCTTGTGAATACAGGGATTAACAAGCTGATTGCGTTGCTGTCTCTCGATGGCGTGACGCAAGCGCAAGAAGACGCGTTCAATCGCCTGACCGGCAAGGAATATGCGCGCATCCGCGATTTCCTTATCCTTCATTATAACAGCACAACGCGTGACGACAGTCCGTTCTGGAACTATTGCCGCAACATGCCCGTGCCCGACAGCCTTACCGAGAAGGTCGAGCTTTTCCGCCAAAACGGCCAAATATTCCGCGAAGATGACGAGCTATTTACCGAAACCAGCTGGGCCGCTGTCATGATGGGACAGGGTATCAAGATGGGCGGGCACAACGCCATGGCAGACGCGGTGAGAGAACCAAATACGCGGCGCGAAATTGACGAAATGGAAAAATCGATCCAGTTTGTGGTCCAGCACATGCCGTCACATGGCGAATATCTGAACCGATATTGCCCCGCTCCTGCTTGAAAAAGGCAATTTCCCTCATCAAACCGAGGTTCAATCGGCCAGAGCCACATCCTTTTTTTCCAGTGCCCTGAGCTCGCCTGATTCACGCGCTTTTCGGCCGTACACCAATTCAAACAATGGGCTTGCCATCATCGTGGTGACAATCGCCATAAGCACCAGCATTGAAAACAACGTCGGTCCGATTATGCCTTTTTGCAGGCCGATGTTGATGATGATGAGTTCCATCAAACCACGTGAGTTCATCAACGCGCCGATACCCAATGCGGTGCGATTGTCTTCGCCAGCGACCCGCGCCGCGACATAGCACGCACCAAATTTGGCGACGATTGATCCGGCCAAAATGACCAGTGCGATCAACAGCAATGGAATCGTGTTGACCATATCCATGCGCGTGTTGAGCCCAGAATAAGTGAAGAACATCGGCAGCAACAGAACGACTGCAAGCGGCTCAACCTTCCTCTTTAACTCTTCAACGAAAAGGCCGCGGGGCATAACAACCCCCAAAATGAAGCCGCCGAAAATTGCATGGATCCCAACTGCGTCCATGATGAACGCGGACAGACAGAATGCAGCGATGGTTATGCCAAGCACCGTCATGCTCATTTCGCCCTCGCGCTCGACGATTCGCCCAAGCGGCGCGAAAATTTTGCGACCAAACAGGATGATGAACGTGGCGTAAAGCAGCCCGCCACCTATTGCGAGCACGGCAACGCCGGGGCCCGCGCCAAAGGTTGCCAGAACCACCGCCAGCACGCACCAAGATACAGCGTCGTCAAAAGCACCGGCGGCAAGCGACAATGTGCCGAGCGACGTTTTTGCCAGCCCCCGTTCGTTAATGATGCGCGCCAACATCGGGAATGCGGTCAGCGCGATGCAGGCGCCCATGAACAAAGTCGCGCTTGATTGCGAAATTCCCGGTGTAAATAGACCCGGAACAGTCAGCAGCCATGGGGTCAGCCATATTGCAATCAAAAACGGTGCCGCAATACCCGCGAACGATACACTCATCGCGCTCTTTGCTTTGGATTTGAAATGGTCCAGTTGCAACGCTGTGCCGACCAAGAACATGTACAAACCGACCCCAAGTTGTGCGCCCGAATATAGCACATTTTTAGTCGGTCCGGGGAAAACCGCGGCCTGTGCATCCGCGAAAAAATAGCCAAATAATGATGGGCCGAGGATCACACCCGCGATCATTTCGCCAACAACCTGGGGTTGACCAAGATATTTTTGGCCCAGTTTGCCGACGATCCGGCAGGTTAATATGATGATAGCTAACTGCAAAAAGAAGTGGACGCTAAAATCCGTCGGCGTGAAGCTATTCGCAGTCGCGGCCTGGGCAGGACCGTTGGGATCCAGCACTTTGGAAAGCGTATCTATTGCGCTTGCGAGCATTTCAGAAAACATACCCTTCCCTTTCCATGCTTATGAAGCGCTACAGGTAAATCCACATTTATTGATCGTTGGTGGAATGGAAGCGTGGCCGTAGGGCAACACAGGACATGATTGCAATAGAGCAGCATAGTGCATTATTTTGGTGCCATCCAATACCAAGCTGAATGACGTATATTGGGATCCAAGCGGACCTTTTTTGCTACGGGAGCAAAACCTGTTGCACCAATCCATGGACGGATTACCCCACCGCACGCGTTGTTGTGCCCATCCACCGTAATAACGGCGCTAATCCATCTCAAAAAAACTTGGCATTTCCAGAAATGGGGCTGCCTCTTTTTAAACAATGAACGATCACGGGCCATTAGCTGCGCAATAAGGTGCAAACGGCCGCCGCTCGCGACAACCGTTCGCACGCATGACTATTGATCGGCGCTTAGAGCTTAAGCCTTAGCCTTCAGGCTTTCTGCCACCGCAACGCCATGCCGCTCAAGCGCTTCGACGATCTTGCCAGCACCTTCAAGGTCGCCCCAGAACATGGGGCCGCCGCGGTAAATGGGCCAACCATAGCCATAGATCCAGACCACATCGATATCGGATGGCCGCTGGGCCTTGCCTTCCTGAAGTATTTTGTAGCCTTCATTGACCATCGGGTAGAGTGTGCGCTCGACAATCTCCTGATCGCTGATGTCACGTTTCGGCAAGTTAGATGTCGACCGAAACTCTTCAATGATCGCCAGCGCCTCGGCGCTTGGTGTGCCGACGCGCTTTTCATCATAATCGTAAAAGCCCTTGCCGTTTTTCTGACCAAAGCGGCCGGCAGCGCACAGCGCGTCACGGATCGTTTCAATACGGCTTGGGTCGCGGTGCCAGCCAATATCAAGGCCAGCGAGATCGCTCATCTGGAATGGCCCCATGGGCATGCCAAAATCGGTATGGACCTTGTCTATTTGCGCAGGTGTTGCACCTTCCAATAATAATTGCATCGCTGGCTGTTGGCGCGTTGACAGCATCCGGTTGCCAATAAAGCCGTGACAGACGCCAGCGACCACCGCCACTTTGCCAATTTTCTTGCCGATGGCCATCGCGGTTGCGAGCACGTCATCCGCAGTCTTTGCACCGCGCACGACCTCCAACAATTTCATCACATTGGCGGGTGAGAAGAAGTGCATGCCAACCACGTCTTGAGGACGCGAGGTGCTATCGGCGATTTCATCAACATCGAGATAGGATGTGTTCGACGCCAAAATTGCACCGGGCTTACAAATCGCATCAAGCTTGCCAAACACCTCTTTCTTGACGTCCATGCTCTCATACACAGCTTCAATCACAAGGTCGCAATCCGCGAGGTCCTCAAGCGCGAGTGACGGCGTCAACAGACCCATCATGCCCTCGACCTGTTCAGTCGTAAAGCGGCCTTTGGCGGCACTATTTTCGTAATTCTTGCGGATGACACCCACGCCGCGATCGAGATTTTCCTTAACCATTTCGACGATGGTCACGGGAATCCCCTTGGACAGGAAATTCATCGATATGCCGCCGCCCATGGTGCCTGCGCCAATGACGCCGACTTTCTTAATGGCGCGCAGGACCAAATCCTTGGGCAGTCCATCAATCTTCGCGGCTTGTCGTTCGGCAAAGAACATGTGACGCTGCGCAGCCGATTGCGACCCGCCCATCAGCTTGAGAAATTCAGTACGTTCGAATTTCATGCCTTCATCAAATGGCAGGCGTTTCGCGGCCTCAACGCACGCCAAATTGGCGTAAGGCGCATCAAAGCCCCGCCACTTTTTGGCATTGGCAGCCTTCAGTTGTTCAATGACGCCGACATCGCCTGTAAGAGGCCGGTCGCGGGTTGGCCGAGGACCGGCAGAAATCAATTCACGTGCATAAGCGATGGCATCTTCCGCCAGGCTATCTTCACCGGCAAGCCGGTCGACTAAGCCAATTGCGGCGGCCTTAGCGGCGGGCAAATGCTCCCCAAGTGCGCACATCGTTGCGGCAGCCTCAATCCCCACGACACGAGGAAGCCGCTGCGTGCCGCCCGCACCCGGCAGCAGGCCAAGCTTGACCTCTGGAACACCAAGGCGGGCCGATGGCACCGCGATACGGTAATGGCAGACAAGTGCGGTTTCCAATCCGCCGCCAAGCGCGGTCCCATGGATGGCCGCGACGACAGGCTTATGCGCCGCTTCAATCATGTTGAGCACCGCGTTGAAATCAGGCCCTTGCGGTGCCTTTCCAAATTCGGTGATGTCGGCGCCTGCAATGAAGGTTGATCCCGCACAACGCAGCACAATCGCTTTGACCGAGTCGTCGGCAAGCGCCAGCTCAAAACCGTCTTTCAGCCCCTGCCGGACATGCCATGACAGCGCATTAACGGGCGGGTTATCGACAAGAACAACAAGGATATCATCGATTTTCTGCGTGGTGACTGACTGCACGGTAAACTCCTCAATATCAGCGCAGGCCATGTTTGGGCTGCGCGCTGGGTAAGATTGAACGTCTCGATGGTTCTAGAATGTTTTGGGTCGCGCTGGCAATCCCGCTCCATCACCAAAGCGCAGCGCGCAGATGTCTGGCGTTAGTTTTTCAGGCTTTGAATGATCGCCGAAAAATCCATGCCGCCTTTTCCATCTGCATCAAATTGCGCGTATAGTTCGGCCGCCCGCGCGCCCATGGGCACATCGGCGTTGACTGACTGCGCGGCTTCCATCGCCAGCTTAAGGTCCTTCAGCATCAGTGCGGTCGCAAATCCGCCCTGATAATCATTATCTGCAGGCGATGTCGGCCCGACGCCTGGAACGGGGCAATAGCTTGTCATCGACCAGTTTTGGCCAGAGGCTTTCGACGAAATGTCGTAAAAGGTTTGAAGGTCGAGCCCCAGCTTTTCCGCCATGGCAAAAGTTTCGCACGTCGCAATCATCGATGCACCCAGCAGCATGTTGTTGCATATCTTTGCCGCCTGACCAGCCCCTGATCCGCCAGCATGAATGACCGCCTTGCCCATCGCCGACAGGATCGGCTCTGCCCGCGCAAAGGCGGTATCCGTGCCACCCACCATGAAGGTCAATGTGCCCCCATTGGCCGCCGCAATGCCACCGGAGACCGGCGCATCGACCATGTCATAGCCGGCTGCGACAGCATCCGCCGTCACCTTGCGCGCGGTATCAACATCAATCGTCGAACAATCGAGCAATATCGCGCCTGTGGGGGCATGGCCCAATACATCATTTTCAAATACGCTATCGACGATTTTGCCATTGGGCAGCATCGATACGACGGCATCAACGCCATCGACCGCATCACGCACCGACGTAAACATGGCGCAGCCATTTTCCTGCGCCCGCGCCAGAGCATCCGCCGACAGATCAAACGCATTTACCCTGTGCCCTGCCTTAACGAGGTTTGCGGCCATGCCGCCGCCCATGTTGCCCAGACCGATAAATGCGATTTTCATGTGATTTACCCCATGGTGGGAATGACGAACGCGTTGCCACCGTCGGGCGAGCCATCTGGCCAACGCTGGGTGATGGTCTTGACCTTGGTCCAGAACTTCACGCCTTCCATACCGTGCTGGTTGGTGTCGCCAAAGGCAGAGCGTTTCCAACCGCCAAAGCTGTGATAGGCAACGGGAACGGGGATCGGCACGTTAATGCCGACCATGCCGACATTGACGCGTGCCGCAAATTCACGGGCGGCGTGGCCATTGCGCGTAAAGATCGCGACGCCATTGCCATATTGGTGCTTCGACGGAAGCGCCAAGGCCTCTTCAAAGTTGGCCGCGCGGACGATCTGCAGCACTGGGCCGAAGATTTCTTCCTTATAGCTTTCCATGTCGGTTGTGACATGGTCGAACAAGGTTGGCCCAATGAAGTAACCTTCTTCGTGCCCCTGCAGCTTGAACCCGCGTCCATCGACAATCAGCTCGCCGCCTTCATCAACGCAGGTCTGGATCCAGCCCTCAACCTTTGCCTTGTGCTGCGCGGTTACAACCGGACCATAATGCGCTTCGGCATCGGTCGAGACGCCAACGCGTAGTGCTTGTATCGCCGGAATGAGCTTCGCCTTCAGGCGTTCTGCGGTGTCGTCGCCAACGGGCACGACGACAGGAAGCGCCATGCAGCGTTCACCGGCTGAACCAAAGGCCGCGCCCGCAAGGTCATTAACGACTTGGTCGAGGTCCGCGTCGGGCATGACGATGCCATGGTTCTTCGCGCCGCCCATGGCCTGCACGCGCTTGCCGTTGGCAACGCCGCGGTTGTAGACATAATGCGCAATATCGGACGAACCGACAAAGCTGACAGCGCCGATGGCGGGGTGGTCAAGAATGGCGTCGACCATTTCCTTGTCGCCATGCACGACCTGGCAAATGCCTTCGGGCAGGCCCGCCTCGATGAACAGTTCCGCCAACCGCACAGGCACGCTTGGGTCACGCTCGCTTGGCTTGATGATGAAGGCATTGCCCGTCGCAATCGCGGGGCCACACATCCACAAGGGGATCATGCCGGGGAAATTAAACGGTGTGATGCCTGCACCAACGCCAATAGGCTGACGCATCGAATATACGTCAATGCCGGGGCCAGCGCCTTGGCTATATTCGCCCTTCATAACATGCGGGATGCCACAGCAAAATTCGATGACTTCCAACCCGCGCTGAATGTCGCCCTTGCTGTCCGCGATGACCTTGCCATGTTCGGACGACAGCATATGCGCCAGCTCGTCCATGTTGGCTTCAACCAGACGCTTGAATTCAAACATCACGCGCGCACGGCGCTGTGGATTAGTCGTCGCCCACGCCGGTTGCGCGGCCAATGCTGCCTGCACCGCGCGTTCCAACACAGCGGCATCACCCAATGCAACGCGGGCCTGAACCCCGCCATTGTTTGGATCCATTATGTCGCCAAAACGCGATGCGCTGGCGCCTGTGCCACCGCTAATGAAATGATCGATTTGACGCATAGCTCTTCTCCTAATTCCGTGCGCCGCCAATGCCCGTGTCGGACCATTAATGCAACCTCGGTATATTATGGTTCAAAAATTGTTGACGGTGCATATATGGGCTTCAGAACGCCGTAATATCCTTATCCTTCATTTTTTCGGGAACCTGCATGATCACGCAATTGGCTCGGACCTCGCTACTGGCGTTCGTCATCGGTGCGCCTGCCGCTTATGCGCAGGAGAGCGCCGAACAGATTATCATTGTCACAGGAAAAGGGCTCGACCAGACGAAGGGTGACCCGGCTTATGGTTCAGTGGAAATCGACCGCGCGCGCTTAAGCAGCGAAGCGTCTGGCCGGATTGAAAATATCCTCGCCGATGTCGCTGGCTTTCAACAGTTCCGGCGTTCGGACAGCCGGTCAGCCAATCCATCGGCGCAAGGGGCCACCTTGCGCGCGCTTGGCGGCAATGCGTCAAGCCGCACTCTGGTGCTGCTTGATGGCGTGCCTCAGGCAGACCCGTTTTTTGGTTACATCCCCTTTAGCGCAATCACACCCGAACGGTTATCGTCCATTCGCGTCACGCGCGGCGGCGGTAATGGGGCCTTTGGTGCAGGGGCCGTCGCAGGAACCATCGAGCTAAACAGCGCAGGCCGGGCCGACCTGCCCGACACGGCATTGTCCGCCTTTTACGGCAGCGGCGACGCCAGCGAATTGTCCGCTGGCCTTGCGACCGACCTCGGTGCCGGATTTGTTAGCATATCGGGTCGGTGGGATCGCGGCGACGGGTTTTACACCGCGCCAAGCGCCACCCGCCAGCCAACCGACGTGCGCGCCGCCTACGACAGCTGGTCAACCGGATTGCGCGCCGTTGCGCCATTGGCGGACGGGGTTGAACTGCAGTTGCGTGGACTGCTGTTTCAGGACAACCGCACTTTACGCTTTGCAGGCGCAGACAGCAGCTCCGAAGGACAGGACGCGAGCATCCGCATCGTGTCGCAGGGCCGCTGGCAAATCGACGCGCTGGCCTATGTTCAGGCGCGCAATTTTACCAACATCGTGATCAGCGCGACGTCGTTCCGCAAAACGCTCGACCAAAGAAACACGCCATCTACTGGCATCGGCGGCAAAATTGAGGTCAGGCCACCCGTTGGCGGCGATCATCAATTGCGCATGGGCGTCGATGCGCGGCTATCCGAAGGTGAGCTGTTTGAGGATGTGTATAGCGGCGTCACTGGCCTCGTCACTGCACGGCGCAACGCCGGTGGCAACAGCGCGACATTTGGTGTTTTCGCCGAGAATGATTGGACGCTTGGCGATCTGACGCTGACCGGCGGCATCCGCGCAGATCGCTGGACCATCGACAACGGCTTTTTTGCAGAGCGCGCCACCAACGGAACCGTTGTGCGCGATGATGTCTTTGCCGATCGCGCAAGTTGGCAGTCCAGCGCACGCGTTGGCGCACTCTATGCACCGACCGATGGCGTTGCGCTCCGTGCCGCGGCCTATACCGGCTTTCGTTTGCCAACGCTGAATGAACTCTACCGACCGTTCACCGTCTTCCCCGTAGCAACGCGCGCCAATGAAGCGTTGGACGTGGAAAAGCTGCGCGGTGTTGAGGCTGGATTTGATGTCCGGCCGGCCACTGGCGTGACTCTTGGCGCGACACTGTTTTACAACAGGCTTAACGATGCCATCGCCAACGTCACGATTGGCAACAACCTGCGCCAGCGCGGCAATGTCGACGCTGTCATTGCCAAGGGCGTCGAGCTCAGCGGCGAAGCGCAATTTGGTGCCGTCAGCATTGCCGCATCTTACGCGTTCAGCCACAGCGAAGTGCGCGCCTCAGGCGTCGCCAGCGGCCTCAATGGGCTCACCCCGGCACAAAGCCCCCGCCATGCCGCAAATGCGACCGTGCGGTGGACGCCACGCGCCGGAGCAATATTGTCGGCAACAGCCCGTTATGTCGGCGCACAATTCGAAGATGATCTTGAGGCGAATATTTTGCCGTCGGCGCTAACCTTTGACGGCTTTGCACAAATCCCCCTCACCCGGCAGATCGCATTGACCGGACGGGTCGAGAATATCCTCAATGAACAGGTTGTGACCCGCAAAGTGGGAACATCCATCGACCTTGGAACGCCCCGGATATTCTGGATCGGCCTGAAATTTTCAGCCCGATAGCAGCGAAGGTTTCATCATGTCTTGCGCGGTTGAATAGCGAGCAGCGCAAATGTCGCGAGCCAATGTTCGCCCATATAGTCACCGGTGACATGCGGCAGGCTGGCACCAAGATGTTCAAGCGCGGTTCGTTCGGCCACGGACGAGACAGGGTGCTGCGGACCCAGCCGCGCGGCAATCTCGCGCCAGCACCACGCACGGCTTAAGTTCAATCCGTCGAGATGCGCGATCTTCCCGTCGCTGCGGTCCGAAACAATGGCAGGGGTAAACAGGCTCTCTGGACGGCCCGCAACGGCTTCGGGGAGGAACGCGTCAAACCATGTCTGAAACTCCGCCTTTGGTAAGACACGGCTCATCAACAGCGCTTCGGTCAATGCGGATGACAAAAACTCGTCACCGCCCGGTTCCCAAGCTTGGCAGTTTCGGTCGCCCGAAAACCAGCCTTTCGCTTTCGCCGCGATAAGGTCAGACAAGACCGGATCGCGATCTTCGGCCCATTCGCCAGCGAGCACCAGCGCAAACGAGATGTTGAAATGCGTGCCAACGCGTAAGGGATAAGTCAGCTTTGGCAAAAACGCATGGAATCGCTCCGCAAAGGCAAGCGCAAGCGGCTCCAGCGCCCTCGCCCAAGGGCCATCATGGCGTTCGAGCTCCGCATGCAATGCCAGCAACCACGCCCAACCATAAGGACGTTCAAAACCTGCGGACATTGGACGGTCAAGAAAGGCACGCTCACCCGCAACCTTTTCAGGCACCAGCATTTCGTTAGCGCGGGCGTAAATGGCAGCCGTTTCGGGCACATCCGGAAACAAGCGCGCAAGGCGCATGATTTGCCACCAGCCATGCACGCAGCTGTGCCAATCAAAGCTGCCGTGGAAGATAGGGTGGAACGCAGACGGTACGCACGCATCCTCAGGCCCGTTCAGTACAAGGTCCATTTTATAGGGATATGGTTTTCCCAAATGGCTGAGCGTGGTGCGCGCAAATTGTGACGCGATTACGGGTGTTAAATGGGTCATCGGAACGCCAGAAAATAAATGAGTGCAATGTTGACAATCAGCAGCGGCACAGCCGTTGCGATTTGCGTTTTGACGACCGCATTTTCGTCTTTTAGTTCCAGCAAAGCCGCCGGCACCAAGTTGAAGTTTGCAGCCATCGGCGTCATCAGCGTCCCGCAAAATCCGGCAAGCATACCAATGGCGCAGATGATCGCTGGGTCGCCATGATATTGCTTGATAAGCAATGGCATACCAATCGCCGCGATCATCACCGGAAATGCCGCAAAAGCATTGCCCATAATCATGGTGAACAACGCCATCCCCACACCGAACGCAATGACCGCACCAGCCAGACTGCCTGCGGGAATGGCTTGCTGGATTATCCCGCCCACCACATCGCCTACGCCGGCCAACGCGAACACGGCGCCAAGGCTTGCAAGCATTTGCGGCAATATCGCCGCCCAACCGACCGAATCCATCAAGCGCCGCCCCTGCGACAGCGGCAATGCAGGCGCCGCCCGTAACCACGCATGCCCCACCGCAAGCGCAAGCAATACGCCCAGCGCCAATGAGATCAGCGTCACTTGCTTTACATCGAAATATGCGGGGAATTGTTTGAACAAAAATGTGCCCGCAAGCGCGGTCGCGGGAATGACCAGCGCTATCGCGAACAGGCCGTTGCCATATTTTGCCGCGCGCTGATTTTTGGTCGCTTCCGGAACTTCGTCCGCCTTTGTCTTGCCCAGCCCGCCGAAGCCAGCAATCGCCACCAAAGCGAGCACAAGCAGCCCATTGCCGAAATCACCCAGCAGATCGCCTGCCCACATGCTCACGGCCATCAGCCCCCAAAAGGCGGCATTGCCAAAGCGCCGCGGATTGGCTTTGTCGATGAGGTTGAACATCGCGAAAGCGGCAAAAGCAACGCCGGCTATTACATAGACCCATGTCAGCGTAATCATGCCGCTTTGTCCTTTGCGGTCACAGATGCGGCTTGGGCATTTAAACGGCGGTCAAGCAGCCAGAGCCTGAAGCCATGTATCACAAACGCCGCAATCGCGGTCGGGATCGCCCAGACCGAAAGCTCAAACGGTTCCAAGATAATGCCATATTGTTCGAGCAATCCCTTCATGAGCAATATCGAACCGATGGCGAGGAAAATGTCCTCGCCGAAAAACAGGCCGATATTGTCCGTGGCGGCGGAGAAGGCTTTCACTTCCTCCCGTTGCTTGTCGTGCAAAGTGCCTGCCTGCTTTTCAGCTGCCGCCTCTGCCATTGGCGCGACCAGCGGGCGCACGGTTTGCGGATGACCGGCGACTGATGTTAATCCCAACGCCGCCGTCGCCTGACGCATCAAAAGATAGCCCGCCAATAGCCGCCCGGTCGTTGCACCTTTCAGTCCGGAGATCAGCCCGCGCGCGCGTTCCTGAAGACCGAATGCCTCCAGCATTCCAATGACGGGCAACACAATCCAAACAATGGACACATATCGCGCGTCATTAAAGGCTTTGCCAAATGCAGAGATTATCGCGTGCACGTCCAGGCCCGCCGCGATGCCCGTTACGGCCGCAGACACGATAATGACCAGCAACGGGTTGAACCGCAGCATAAAGCCAATCACAATGACGGCGATCCCCAGCAAAACCCACATCAGTCTATGTCCCCTTTTGCCTACGCCGTGCCATAACCGCCGCCGCCCGGCGTTTCGATTTCGAAAACATCGCCGACGTTCATTTCAACGGTAGCGGTTGCCCCGAAAATTTCCACACTGCCATCGGCGCGCTGGACGCGATTGATACCGCGCATGCCATGTTCACCGCCCGCCAAACCAAAAGGCGGCACTTTGCGTCGGTTCGACAATATGCCAGCCGTCATTGGCTCAAGGAAACGGACGCGGCGCACTGCGCCATCGCCCCCATGATGCAATCCGCGACCGCCGGAACCTGCGCGTACGGAGAATTCCTCAAGCAGAACCGGAAAGCGCGTTTCCAATATTTCGGGATCGGTCAGACGGCTGTTCGTCATATGCGTCTGCACGACTGAAGCACCGTCAAAGTCGGGCCCAGCGCCAGAGCCGCCAGCTATCGTTTCATAATATTGATATGTCGCATTGCCGAACGTGAAATTGTTCATCGTCCCCTGCGCGCCCGCCATCACGCCAAGCGCGCCGAACACCGCGTCGGTAATAACTTGGCTGGTCTCAACATTCCCTGCAACCACCGCAGCCGGATGATGCGGGTGCACCAATGTGCCTTCGGGTGCGATTATGGTAATCGGCTTCAGGCATCCTTCGTTCATCGGAATATTGTCATCAATCAACGTGCGCACAACATACAGCACCGCGGCGCGCACCACGGAAACAGGGGCGTTGAAATTGTCGGGCAATTGCGCCGACGTTCCGGTGAAATCAATTGTCGCCGTGCGGGCATGATGGTCCACCGACACCCGCACTTCAACCACGGCATCATTGTCCATCGCATAACGGAAATGGCCATCGGAAAGGCGCAAAATCAAACGCCGCACCGCTTCTTCGGCATGGTCCTGCACATGATGCATATAGGCGCACACCACATCGGCGCCGTAATCGTTACTGATGCGCACAAGTTCTGACGCGCCCTTTGCACAGGCGGCAATCTGCGCTTTCAAATCCGCAATATTTTGTTCGATATTGCGCGATGGCCATGTGCCGGATGCCAGCAGATTGCGGACTTCAAGATCCCGGAACTGACCGCTTTCGACGATCAGCATATTGTCGATTAAAACGCCTTCTTCGTCCACTGACCGACTGTTGGGCGGCATAGAGCCCGGGGTAATCCCGCCAATATCCGCATGGTGCCCACGTGCGGCAACGAAATAAGCGGGCGCCCCATCATCGTCCGCCACAAAGACCGGCATGATGACGGTGATGTCGGGCAAATGGGTGCCGCCGTCATAGGGCGCGTTCAATGCGTAAACATCTCCGACGCAGATACCACGGCCGTCGGCTTTATCGCCACGCCGTGACAATATGGTCCGCACGCTTTCACCCATTGAGCCCAAATGCACAGGCATATGCGGCGCATTGGCAACCAGATTCCCACGGGCATCAAACAGCGCACAGGAAAAATCCAGCCGCTCGCGGATGTTCACTGATGACGCGCTATGTTGAAGTGCAGCGCCCATTTCCTCGGCGATGGCCATGAACAGGCCACCCATGATTTCCAAGCGAACGGGGTCGACTTCTGTTCCGACCACGCCGCCCGCCGGGCGTGCTGTAGATCGCGACAACAACAAATTGCCGATGGCATCAACCGCGACCTTCCAACCCGGCTCGACAATCGTCGTCGAAACCGGATCAATGATGATGGCTGGGCCCATTGCTGAAAATCCACCAGCCAGAGCGCTGCGGTCATATAATGGCGCATCATGATGCGCGCCGGCCATAAAGCACGAGACGTTCTTGATCGGCAGATTGGAACCGGCCGATCGCGCAAAGTGGATATCGGCATCAAATGCACTCGCATGAATGGCCTCCACCCGAACCATTTCGACCACCAAAGCTTTGTCGCTGACGAAACCAAATTGGCTGCTGTGCCGTGCCTCAAACGCCGCCTGCATCGCGGTCACATCACCAAAAGCTATCTCGATGCTGCTATCGGTCCCCATATAGCGGATGTGCACAGTGGCTTCGCTGGTGATGTCGCCATCAACGCCCTGCGCGCGCAATTCTGCTTCCGCTTCGGCCGACAGGCTTTGCACAATCGGACCAAGCGTTGCCTGTTCCAGCGCGCCGCCAAATGTGCGCTCGCGTATCGCCCGCCGATCCGCGAGGCCCATGCCATAAGCCGACAACACGCCCGCCAGCGGATGGATCATCACCCGGTCCATGCCAAGCGCATCCGCAACCAAACAGGCATGCTGCCCCCCTGCTCCGCCAAAGCAGGCCAAGGTATAGCGCGTGACATCATGCCCGCGTTCGATCGAGATTTTCTTGATCGCATTGGCCATGTTGGCAACCGCAATCGCAACGAAACCTTCGGCAATTTCCTCCGCGGACATCTGTTTTCCGGTCGCGGCGGCAACGTCCACAACCAGCGCTTCAAATTTATCACGCACCATGTCGGCGTCGAGCGGCTGGTTGCCGTCGGGTCCAAATATGTTCGGGAAATGCGCAGGGACAATCTTGCCCAGCATGACATTGCAATCCGTCACCGTCAGCGGCCCACCACGCCGGTAACAGGCAGGACCGGGGACGGCGCCTGCCGAATGTGGCCCAACTTGGAAACGCGCGCCATCAAACGTGCAGATTGAGCCACCACCCGCGGCAACGGTATGGATCCGCATCATCGGCGCCCTTATCCGCACGCCTGCGACCATTGTTTCGCTTTCGCGTTCATAATGTCCGGCATAATGCGACACGTCAGTGGACGTGCCACCCATGTCAAAACCGATGATATCGGTAATGCCCGCCTGCGCCGCCGTTTTCGCCATGCCGACAATGCCGCCTGCGGGGCCAGACAAGATAGCATCTTTGCCGCGGAAGCTTTCGCTGCTGGTCAGGCCGCCATTTGATTGCATGAACAATGCGGATATGTTGCCGCCAGCGTCGGCTTTCAACTGCTCAACATATTGTCGCAACACGGGCGACAAATAGGCATCGACCAACGTCGTATCGCCGCGCCCGACCAGTTTGATCAGGGGCGCAATGATATGACTGACCGAAATTTGGGGAAAGCCGATTTCGGCCGCGATCTGCGCCAGTCGCTCTTCATGCTGGCTATACAAATATCCATGCATCAAGACGATGGCGAGCGCGCGATATCCCGCATCATACGCCGCTTGCAGGCCCGTGCGCGCAGCATCTTCGTCCAGCGGCGTTAGCACGTCGCCCTTGGCATTGATCCGCTCGTCAATCTCAATGACTTTGCCATGCAAGGGTTCGGGCAGTGCAATATGCCGCACGAATAATTTGGGCCGCTCTTGATACCCAATACGCAGCGCGTCACCAAAACCCCGCGTAATGGCAAGGCAGGTGGGCTCGCCCTTATGCTCAAGCAACGCGTTGGTTGCTACCGTCGTGCCGATCCGCATTTCAACGGGCGGCAGGGGGCCATCGGATATGCCGGTAATTATGCGGACTGCCGCGATAGCGGCATCGCGATACTGTTCGGGGTTTTCCGACAAAAGCTTGACGGTTTCGATTGCGCCATCGGGCGAACGGCCAATCACATCGGTAAATGTCCCGCCGCGATCAACCCAGAACTGCCAGTTACGTGAATCCATCTGCGCCGACTAACCGCTGGCATTGGTTCGTGCCATTAAAATCGCTTCACATGACTGGCGCACAGGCATACGGTCCACCGCAAATAGATGGAGAGTTTATGAAAAGTATTTTGAAAATGGGCGTCGCGGCCGTGTGTGCCAACCTGATTTTGCCAGCCACCGCTATATACGCCCAAGCCCCGGCCACGTCAGTCGGCATGGCCAGCGAAGATGCGCGCTTAAACGCGTTTCTGGATGCAGAATTCAGCGAATATCTCAAGCAACAGCCGCAAGTGGCAACGCGCCTTGGTCTCAAGGACGGCGGTGACCGCTGGAATGATATCAGCGACAAAGCAGCAGCAGAACAGGTCAAATGGCGTCAGGCAAGCGTCGCCCGCATGAAAGCGGCATTCAACCGCGGCAACCTTTCGCCCGAAGCACAGGTGAATTTCGACATCTGGGCGTTGGAAGCCGACCGCGCTGTCATGAGCGAAGCAAAACGGATGTACCGCCCGCCTTTCTATTCGCGTCTGTATTCGGTGCACAGCCAGCTGGCGGACTTTTTGGTCAACACCCATGTGGTCGCCGACGCCGCGGACCTCAAGAATTACATCGCCCGTTTGCGCGGCATACCTGCTGTGCTGGACATGGCGATTGAGCGCACGCAAGCGAGCGAACGCGCTGGCATTCGCGCACCTAAATTTCAGGTCGAGTCCGTCATTTCCGGCAGCGAGAAGCTCACCAGCGGCGCGCCATTCACGGCCGGACCCGACTCGGCGCTTTGGGGAGATGTTCAGGCCAAGACCGAAGCATTGGTAACCGCGGGCAAAATCGCGCGCGGCGATGCAGATGCCATGCTCGCCGAAGCGCGGGCGGCCATTCTTGACCTGAAGCCTGCTTATGGCCGGGTGATTGCATGGGGCAAGGCAAGCTTGCCAGCTGCGCCAAGCGGCCGCGTTGGTGCCATTTCGCTTCCCGGCGGTGCGGACTATTACGCAAACGAACTGAAGCTCAATACGACAACGGACTATACCGCAGACCAAATTCACAAAATTGGTCTTCAGGAAGTGGCGCGCATTGAAGCGGAACAGGACGCCTTGGCGCAAAAGGCAGGGTTCAAGGACCGCAGCGCTTTTTATGCCGAACGCGCCAAGCTATATCCGCCAAAGCCTTTTGACGACGCCGCGCGTGCCGAATATCTCGCCACCGCAAATGCCTTTGTCGCCAAAACGCGCACGCTGCTGCCCGCCTATTTCGGCATGACGCCAGCTTTCGGCATTGAAGTGGTGCGCGAACCTGCGTTCAGCGAAGTCGCCGGCGGTGCCGCGCACGCGTCTGCGCCAAGCCCCGATGGCAAGCGCCCCGCCCGCACCTATGTGCATCTTGTGGGTACAACCCCCGATCCAGCGGCGCTGTACACGCTCATGTGTCATGAAGCCGTTCCCGGCCACAACACACAAGGCGATATTCAGGTGCGGCAGCAAGGCGGGCCCAAATTCCGTTCGGTCACGGGCTATGTCGCGTTTGGCGAAGGCTGGGGACTATATGCCGAAGCATTGTGCAAGGAAATGAATGCGTTCCCCGACATTGCGGCGGATTTCATGCGGCTGGATGCAGAGCTGTTCCGTGCAGCGCGGCTCGTCACCGACACCGGCATCCACGCGCTGGGTTGGACCGAAGACCAAGCCGTGACCTATATGAACACGACGGGTCGGCAGCCGATTGAACGGTCACGTTCCGAAGTACGCCGCTATATCACATTGCCCGGGCAAGCCACTGGCTACAAAATCGGCATGCTCAAGATCATGGCGGAGCGCAAAAAGGCCGAGGCCGCGCTTGGCGCAAAATTCGACATCAAGGGTTTCCACGACCTTCTGATCGCGTCGGGTTCGCAACCCTTGTCCATTCTGGAACGCCGGGTCGATGAATGGATCGCCGCGCGGGCGAAATAAGGCCACACGTTAAGGATTGGGGGCGCGGTTGGCCCCGTTGACGCCGCCAAGGCACAATATGTGCAATGGCGGCGTCAAACGCGTGAAGCAGCAATCCGATTATGCAGCTTGCTGCTTAATCGTTTCCATCAATGTCTTCATTTTATCGATCGTGTAGAGCATGCTCTGCATTTTGCTCTTGTCGCCCAAAAGGTTGCTGACCCGTGCATCGATCTTGCTTTCAACCTTGGCGGAGACATTATCCTTGGCCTTGTCCCGCATGGCTTCCAACTGGCCAAGATAACCGAACGGCGCGGTGAACGAAATTGTCCCCAAGCCAACCGTCTTGTCGTCGCCGCTATAATGGAAAACTGCACAGGCTTTCAGCTTGATCGTATCGCCATCAATGCTGTCAACACCAAGATACAGCGTCGCGGTCACATGCCCACCATAAATGATTTTGATGGGGATAATTTTTCCGCACGATCCCGTATCTGAACCCTTCATCTCACGCAGCCGCTTGACGACATTCAGCGGTTGGCGACCATCATCTGACCATTGCAACCATGACGCATAGACAAAGCGCTCTTCAAGCTTGTTTTTGTCGAGCCCCTTTGAGCCAAGTCCGGAGGCAACGGACTTCATGTTCTTTTTACAATAATCTAGCTCTGTCGTGATCGTCGTTGTCTGGTCACCGTCTGGTGAACCGCAAACACCCGAGATGAACGGGTAAAATTGCAACTGCAGTCCCATTTGAATGGTACGGTCATGCCCGTCATAGCTCGGCGTCGCCCGGGCGTAGCGTTGAAATAAGGTTATTCCATTGTCTTTAATTTCATTGAACTTTTCAATTCGCTGCTGGAGCTTCGCGGCCCGGCTGACCAGCAGACAGAATTTGTCCCGAACGCGCTCATATCGGGCTTCCTGTTCGTCAGACAAAGCAACGCCTTTTGCCTTAAGCGTATTATACGCGACTTGTGAGGCACATAAATCGCTTGCGTAGCCGATTTTCTGCGCCGCAGTCTTGCCGGTGAAGTTCACTGGATTAGGAACTACGTTCACATTATCTTGGTAGAGATTGCCACCATTGTTGAACGACATGTTGTAAACCACATCGTCGCTGCCTGTCGCACTGGTACCCCCAAAATAGCTTTGATAAGACGCATTCATGTCGTCGACACTGGCCTCATAATCGGCATACGCACTGGCGTTCGTTCCAATGTCCTGCGCAAACGCGGTTACTGGAGCTCCGATAAGTAACGAACCCATAAGAACTTTAAATAAGTTTCTATTTTTCATGATATTTCCCCTAATAAATCATCATTAATTAAATTTTTTGGTCTATATATTATCTGTTTGCGCACCGAACGGATAATAATATAATCGCGGATCAATTTAATTTAGAAGGCAATAACATTTGGAACGACGGCGCTGGCGTTTCGGAGGGGCGTCGTCCATATTGCCTGGACGGAGACAAAGTCGCGCCGAACAATATTTGACTCCATTCCGAAGGGCTGCGCGACGCCCGGTTATCGCTATTGGGTGCACGCGCTGTAAGCACGACGAGCACCTCACGGCGATCGACTGACAGGCCCCGCCGCGACAGCCCTGGTATCGCAACCGGCGTTATGGAGCGGCTGTTCGTGCTCCGCCGATTCAGCGAGTCTCCCGATCCGACGACGATCGCCTTGCCATAAGGCAGTTTTACCGACACCTCGACATGGGTTTTGTCGGTCTCGAGGATGCTTGCGCCACGCCCGACATTCACCGATGATTGTCCTGTAATGTTCGACATTTCCAAAACGACGTCGAGATCGACGTCGGTTGAACCAATTCGCTGCGGTGTTACTTCAAGCGTTACACCCACATCGCGTTCGATTGGCTGGCTCCGGTCCGAAAGAGGGACGATTAGCACGGATCCGCCTTCGGCAAATTTGGACTTCTTGCCTTCGCGGGCAAGAACAACCGGGCTTGCTTCAAGCGTGACATGCGATTGGCTGTTCGACGCCAGATTAAGCGAATAATTGATGGCTGGTGCGGTGATGCTGAGGTTGCCTGTCTTCGTGTCAGCGCTGTCCGCTGCCAAATCGTAACTGTAATTGAGTAACGTTCCGCCGAACTGCACAGAGAGCCCGTCAAGCAGATTCAGTCCGCGATTCCCCGATGAGCCGCGCGTTTCTCGGATCAGATAAGCTTCGATGACTACGCCTGGTCCCTCACTACCCGCAGCGGTGGCTGCGGCGCTACCTGTGCCGGAGTCAGCCGGCTGAATAATAAGTGCGCTGGACGATGAGGGAGGCGTTGACGCAGGGCGCCAACCGGTACCTGCAAACGCAGCATCCAAAAAGTTTAATCCAACCCTATCCACGTCGCCGGTTCGGTCTGCGCGCTCCAAAGCCGCCCGGGCGAATTCCGGTTCCCCCGCACGATATGCCAGCAATGCCATGGGCACAGCCATTGGCCCAGCTTCGCCGCGTCGTTCAATCGCTTGCGCCATCTGGCTCATGGCCTCGCGAACATTGCCAAGCTGATATGATGTTAATGCGGCCCCCGCGAGCGGCTCCCAAAGATCCGGCGCCAATCGCGCAGCGGTTTGAAATCCGCTTAACGCCATTTCAAGGTCGCCGCGCGTGACGGATGGTCCATTTAAGAACCCCATAGCCGTGGCGTAATGGGCGGCAGCCGAAAGCGGGCTGTTGCGGACGGAAGCGAAGCTGTCAGCTTCGGCGGTTCGGCCAACATTCTTCATCGCGCCCTGCATATGGACAGGCGCACAGCCCGAACTGGCCAGTGCCATTAAAATCACAAGGCTGAAAGGCCGCTGTACGAAACGCAATGGCATATGTCCCCCGCTGAATGCACTGTAACTTTGTCATGCAGGGAGGTGATGATGCCGCTTGGCTATTATACCCCAATCCCCGCTGCGCAGCGGCATGGCAGAACAAAATGGAGTAATGCAAACTTACAATTGTGAAATCTGTGTCACATTCACATTAGAATTGATGTTATTTGTTATTTTATAGTTGATTACTATTCAGGCAACGGGCCGTACAAATAGCATCCAGTGGGGACGGCATAGCCTTGGTTCACCGCATCTGATGCAAATGAATCAATCTGTGGCGGAGACGGTGGGATTCGAACCCACGATAGAGTCACCCCTATACACACTTTCCAGGCGTGCGCCTTCGACCACTCGGCCACGTCTCCGCATTCCCCTAAGGGACGCATGCCCCTAGCCGCTCCTTTCCGCTTTCGCAAGGCACAGTGATTTGCCATAATCGTATTGATGAAAAGATATCTGCCCCTGCTCGCCAGCGCCGCGATCTGCGCCGCCCTCCCCGTTTCTGCGCAGGACGCCAAAAGCTACCCCGCGCCGTCGGAGATTGTGGCGGCAGCGAGGGCGGACGACTGGGTTGCCATTGCGCCGTCGGATATATTGGTGATGGACCTCGCCCCCGATTCGAAAGGCAAGCCCCGCCGCGTCGTCATTCAACTGATGCCTGCGCCGTTCAGCCAAGGCTGGGTCAGCAATATCCGCAAACTGGCGGCCGCGCATTGGTGGGACGGCACAAGCATCAACCGCGTGCAGGACAATTATGTCGTACAATGGGGCGATGCGACCGAGAAAAAGGCCTTGCCGCAAGGATTGGCGGTGGTGGACGCAAAGGATTATGTCACCCCTGAATGGCCGACCAAGGATTGGATTTTGGCCCAGGCAGACGGAAGGCCAGACGCCTACGCGGGGGCCCATGGCTTCTATCTTGGCTGGCCGCTGGCACAAGGCCGTGAGGGGCTTTGGCCCGTGCACTGCTACGGCATGGTCGGCGTTGGCCGGAACCTCTCACCCGACACCGGTACGGGCGCGGAACTTTATACCGTTATCGGTCACGCGCCGCGGCACTTGGATCGCAACATTGCGCTTGTGGGCCGCGTGATTGAGGGCATTGAACATATGTCCAGCCTGCCACGCGGCACGGGTGCACTTGGCTTTTACGAGAAGGAGGAAGAACGCGTGCCGATACTGTCGGTGCGGCTTGGCAATGCAGCGAAGGACGTGCCAGCGTTCGAATATCTGTCGACAGACAGCAAAAGTTTTGCGGCCTATGCCGACGCGCGCGCCAATCGGCGGGATGCCTTTTTTAACATACCTGCTGGCGGCGCAGACATTTGCAACATTCCGGTCCCGATACGGCGGAAAGGCAATTAAGCCGTTTCATCCGCCATCCGATAAAAACGGTTTTTCTTAAAACTGCCGACCCGCAACTCAGGGGGTT